>JAEEGK010015415.1_pt1 | contig 16953 bp, 10 predicted proteins | sample 8958771 | NCBI WGS metagenome assembly JAEEGK01 (sample SAMN16246547, study PRJNA631951) | gut metagenome | biome: gut microbiome; feature: rumen; material: SC-attached | host: Bos | place: Iran: Karaj | collected 2018-10 | reverse complement strand
AATCAGTGCCGCAATCAACCTTTTTCTTTGTTTATTTCACTGCAGTACAAGCATTTAGATACAAAAAGGGACCATCGCTATTATGCGACAGTCCCCTTGTGATTTAGGGTTTTGGATCAGATCTCGTCAATGCGCACAGGGCGGTTCTCTGCAAGGGATTTCTTGCATGCAAGTCCGATGCGGATGGACATGAGGCCGTCCTTGAGTCCGACCGGGACCTCTGTTCCGTTTGTCACCGCATCAACGAACAGGCGCATCTCCTTCTGGTAAGAGGCCATGTAGCGCTCAAGGAAGAAGTAGAGCGGCTTCTCAGCTGTCACGCCGGATTCTGTAGAGAGCACTGCGGTTGACTCGCTGTCATTTGTGATTGCAACGGCTCCGAGGGATCCGAAGACCTCGGCACGCTGGTCATAGCCGTAGGCTGCACGCCTGGAGTTGTCTATGAGTGCAAGGGCTCCGTTTGAAAGCTTGATTGAGACAGTCGCGCTGTCAACATCGCCTGCCTTTCCGATCTCCGGGTCAATGAGGACCGCGCCGCGGGCATAGACTTCCTCGATCTCCGCACCGGAGAGGTAGCGCACCATGTCTATGTCATGGATCATCATGTCCAAAAAGATTCCGCCTGAGACTGCCACATACTGAGGTGCCGGCGGGTTGGGGTCACGTGAGCTGACGCGCACGAACTGCACGTCACCGACCTTGCCGTCAAGTGTGGCCTTGCGGATTGCCTCGAAGTTGTGGTCGAAGCGGCGGTTGAAACCTACCTGGAAGCAGAGCTTCTTGGGGGAGGCTGCGAGCGCCTTCTCGACTTCCTTGATCTTTGCGGGGCTGAGGTCGACAGGCTTCTCACAGAAGACATGCTTCTGGGCCTTGATGGCCTCGATTGAGATCGGAGCGTGGGTGTCTGTTGAGGAGCAGATCAGGACTGCATCAATCTTAGGGTCATTGAGGATGTCATGATAGTCTGAGACCACGACTGCTCCGGTGCCCTCCATCCACTCTTTCACCTCAGGTTTGATGAATGGATCTGCGACTTTGGCGACTCTTGCCCCTGGCACTCCGGAGACAATGCTTCTTGCATGGACCTGGCCGATTCTTCCGGCTCCGATGATTCCAATATTAACCATGAATGATATCCTCCCTGATGGGTTTTGCGTTTGAAATGAAGAACGTAATCGTTTACGTTGGCAGTTATAGATGATAATTCCATTGATTGAATAAGTCAATTTTTTTTATTACGCAAACGTTTTCACTTTCAAAATCAGAACAGTTGGGTTACAATGAATTCGTCATAAAACGGATATCACCCTTCATGGAGGAAATTACAATGAGGAAAATCAGAGTTGGAGTTGCCGGATACGGCACAATTGGACAGAGACTTGCTGACGGCGTCGCGATGCAAGGCGACATGGAGCTGGTCGGAATCGCCGATCTTGCACCGACACTTTCGCTTCAGGCACTGAGAGAGAACGACATGATCGGAGCCAACGGGGTGAAATACAACCTCTATTTGGTCGATGGCGCAGACAAGAGCGCCTTTGATGCAATGGAGATTCCTGTGGCAGGAACATTCGAGGATCTCTGCAAGAACGTGGATGTCATGCTTGACTCAGCTCCTGGCGGAGTCGGAGCATCCAATAAGGCAAAGTACTATGAGCCGCTCGGAGTGAAGGCCATTTTCCAGGGCGGAGAGAAGAACTCGGTCGCAGACGTCTTCTTCCATGGCTATGCGAACTATGAGAAGGGAATAGGCCAGAACTACCTCAAGCTGACAAGCTGCAACACCACAGGCCTGATCAGGACCGTCGACTGCCTTGACAGGATGTTCGGAATTGAGAAGGTCGCAATCACAATCATCAGGAGAGTCGCGGACCCCGGAGACTATCACAGAGGACTGACGAACGCACTTCAGATGGAGAAGGCTCCCAGCCATCAGGCACTGGATCTCATGACCATCATGCCGCATGTGGAGGCTACTGGAATCCTGGTTCACACCCCTGTGACACACGGACACATCATCACTGTCCTGGCAACAGCCAAGGACGGAAAGAAGATCACACGTGAGATGGCCCTTGAGGCGTTCCGCAAGCATCCGAGAATCAGGACCATCACCATTGACGAGGGCTTCAAGGGTAATGCCAGCCTGTTCAAGTACGCAAGGGACCTCGGAAACAGACGCGGTGACATGTATGAGATCGGCCTTTGGGAGGACTCGGTCGTTGAGAGCGGAAACGACATCATGTACGCCATCAACATCCCGCAGGAGAGCGTCACCATCCCGGAGACAATCGATGCCATCCGCGCCAGCATGAAGATGCAGCTTACCAGGGAAGAGGGTACCGCTGAGACCAACAAGTACCTGGGAATCGGCAAGTTCAAGAAGTTCCAGAAGTTCTGAGGTGCAAGATGAGATTCGGAATCAAGACCCTTGATGACTTTGAAGTCAGGGGAAAGACCGTCCTCTGCAGGATAGACATAAACCAGCCGGTTGACCGTGCTGCGGGAAAGCTCAAGAGCATCAACCGCATCCAGGCCTGTGTCCCGACAATCCGTGAGCTCTCTGAGAAGGGCGCACGGGTTGTCCTGATGGCACATCAGGGAAGCGACATCGAGTACAAGAACTACTACACGACCCGTCCTCATGCCGATGTGCTCTCAAGCCTTCTGGGCTTTGAGGTGAAATGGGTGGAGGATGTCTGCGGTCCCACCGCACGTCAGGCCATAAAGGACCTGAAGGACGGCGAGGTCCTTCTTCTGGACAATGTCAGGTTCATGGCCGAGGAGCAGACTCTATTTGAGACAAAGCTCTGCCTCTCCCATGAGGATCAGGCAAAGACCCAGGTGGTGACAAAGCTGGCGCCGCTGGGAGACCTGTATGTCTGCGACGCGTTTGCGGCGGCACACAGGGACCAGCCCACACTGTGCGGCTTTGAGCAGCTTCTTCCCAGCGCCATGGGAAGGCTGTTCGAGAAGGAGTACTGCACTGTGTCAGCTCTGATGGAGGAGCCCAAGAGACCATGTGTCTTTGTTCTTGGCGGAGCAAAGATCGCCGATGCGTTCCAGATGATGAGGACCGTCCTGTCAAAGGGAAGCGCCGACCTTGTTCTGACCGGTGGTCTTGTAGCCAATATCTTTCTGGCATCCCAGAATGTCCAGATCGGGCAGGGGAGCCTTGATTTCATCCTCAAGTCCAACTACGGCCAGTTCATTGATGTGGCCCGCGAGCTCTATGCCCAGTTCGGAGACAAGATTGTTCTTCCTGTTGACCTGGCATGGGTCAGAGACGGCAACAGATGTGAGGCTGCGGTAGGAGAGATTCCTGCGGACATAAGCGCCGTGGATATCGGCAGCAGGACCGCAGAGCGCTACAGGAAGGAAATCCTTGCGGCAAAGACTGTGTTCGTAAACGGTCCTGCCGGGGTGTTCGAGCAGCAGCCCAGCGAGCTGGGGACAAAGACCATCTGGCAGGCTCTGGCAGATACAGAGGCATTTACGGTCCTTGGCGGAGGAGACAGCATCACCGCCACGGAGAAATACAAGCTGACAGACAAGATCGGCTATATATGCACAGGCGGAGGAGCGCTTATACGTTTCCTCTCAGGCGAGGAGCTTCCTGTGGTCAAGGCCCTGAGACACGGGGCTTCAATAGGAGAGAGATGATGTTTGACAAGGATAAGGTAAAACTTGGTATAGCACCCATCGGCTGGTGCAATGACGATATGCCTGAGCTCGGTGCGGAGAACACCTTCAGGCAGACGGTCAGCGAGATGGCCCTTGCAGGCTTCACGGGGTGTGAGATCGGAAACAAGTATCCCAAGGACCCGAAGGAGCTGAAGTGGGAGCTGGATCTCAGGGGAATGAGAATTGCCAGCAGATGGTTCTCCTCATTCATCCTGACACAGGACATCGAGCAGGTGAAGAAGGACTTCAACGCCGAACTGGATTTCCTGGAGGCAGTGGGAGCCAATCGCATCAATGTCAGCGAGCAGAGCTATTCGATCCAAGGCAAGACTGATGTCCCCATCCTTACGGGCGGCCATAAGTATGTCATGAATGATGTGGAGTGGAAACGCTTCTGCGATGGCCTGAATACGCTTGGAAAGATTGCTTTTGAACGTGGTTTCAAGCTTTGCTACCATCATCACATGGGAACAGTGGTCCAAACATCAGAGGAGACTGACCGCATGATGGCCAATACCGACCCGCGTTATGTCTATCTCTGCTATGATACCGGTCATTTCACATTCGCAGGAGAGGATCCGCTTCTGATGCTGAAGAAGTATGTCGCCAGGGTCGGACATGTCCACCTCAAGGACATGAGGCTCTCCGTGGTGAAGAAAGTGAGGGAGAACAACTGGAGCTTCCTCACCGCAGTGAGAAACGGTGCCTTCACTGTCCCGGGCGACGGTGATGTTGACTTTGATCCTGTTTTCAAGGTCCTGTCCGACGCACATTATGAGGGCTGGCTCCTTGTAGAGGCAGAGCAGGATCCCGCAAAGGCGAATCCGCTTGAGTACGCCATCAAGGGCAGGAGATACATAAAGGAGCATACGGGTCTCTGATCCGGGAGGAAACATGTACTTCAGCAAGGAAGTCAAAAGAGGCTACAACAGCTACATAGACAGGGCAACCGATGACATGGGGACCATGATGGATGTCGGTCTCCTGGTGATGGAGAAGGGCGATGTCTATGAGATTGATGAGAAGGAGAAGGAGAGTGCGGTCCTGCTTTTCTCCGGTGATGTCGTCTTTGAGTACGCGGGAAAGAAGGTGGAGGGCCATAGGCCGGACTGCTTCCGTCACGAGGCATACTGCCTGCTGTCTCCGCGTGGTGTGAGAATAGTGCTTAAGGCACTTGGCCATGCGGAGATCTACATCCAGCAGACGGACAACAGCCGTGACTATGAGCCTGTGATGTACACCCCTGAGACGGTTCAGGTGCAGCATGCAGGTGCCAACGGCGAGCTCATGGGATGCATGAGGCGTGAGATAAAGACATTCTTCGACTATGAGAATGCACCGTTCTCCAACATGGTCCTGGGAGAGGTCCTGAACTTCCCCGGAAAGTGGTCATCTTATCCTCCGCACCATCATCCGCAGCCTGAGGTGTATTTCTACCGCTTTGATTATCCGCAGGGATTCGGTGTGGGATTTGCCAACGGAGAGGTCTACAAGACCGGCCACAACGGGCTTGCAGTGATAAACAGCGGGATGCACTCACAGTGTGCGGCCCCCGGCTATGCCATGTGCTATGCCTGGGGAATCAGGCACCTTGACGGCAATCCGTGGGAAAAGACAAGGATAGATGACAAGGAGCATTCATGGTTGTGGCTGTCCGATGCCAATGACCATATCTTCAAGGGCTGACAGGGGGATAAGCAGATGGAGACTGTAAGACTTACAATGGCTCAGGCACTGGTCCGTTTTCTTGAGAACCAGTACATATCATACGACGGAAAGGAGCATCCTTTTGTAGAGGGTGTGATAATGCTTCCGGGGCACGGAAACGTCCTTGGCCTGGGGCAGGCACTTGCACAGGAGACACATCATCTGAAGGTCTGGCAGGGCAAGAACGAGCAGGGAATGGCTCACACCGCGATTGCTTTCGCAAAGCAGTGCAAGCGCAAGAAGATAATCGCAGTCACATCGTCTGTCGGCCCCGGTGCCGCCAACATGGTCACCGCTGCGGCGACTGCCACGGCGAACAACATCCCGGTCCTGATTCTTCCCGGTGATGTCTATGCCTGCCGTCAGCCGGATCCTGTGTTGCAGCAGATTGAGCAGACACATGACCTCTCGATCTCCACGAACGACGCCTTCCGCGCGGTCTGCAGATATTGGGACCGCATCGTGCGTCCGGAGCAGCTGATGAGCGCAATGATCAGCGCATTCAGGACACTCACAGACCCCGCGAACACCGGAGCCGTGTGCATCGCAATCCCTCAGGATGTTGAGGGCGAGGCCTATGATTATCCTGTTTCCTTCTTCCAGAAGAGGGTCCACCGCCTTGCAAGATGCGCAGCCGATGAGGAGGCGATTGCCGAGGCCGCAGCAGTGATCAAGAGTGCCAAGAGGCCGCTTCTGATCTGCGGAGGCGGAGTCCGTTATTCGGAGGCCCACAAGGAGTTCAGGCAGTTTGCGGAGAAGACAGGAATCCCGTTCGGGGAGACACAGGCCGGCAAGGGTGCGGTCCTTTATGACCATCCGCTCAACCTTGGCGGAATAGGTGTGACGGGGTGCTCTGCCGCCAATGAGATTGCCAAGGAGGCCGATGTCATCATAGGAGTCGGCACAAGGTACACGGACTTCACCACATCATCAAAGTGGCTGTTCAAGGACACCGCACGCTTTGTGAACATCAATGTGTCTGAGTTCCAGGCCTTAAAGATGGACGCTGTCCCTGTTGTGGCCGATGCAAAGAAGGCTCTTCCTGTCCTGCTGAAGGCCCTTGGCGGATACAAGGCCCCTTATACAGGTCAGATAGAGAAGGCAAGGGAGAAGTGGTTCAAGGAGCTGGAAAGGCTCAGAAGCATCACTTTCTCCGACTCTTATGTCCCTGAAGTCAACGATGCCAACGCGCAGAGCGCGCGCCGCTTTGTCAAGGACCTCCAGTCCTCTCTTGCACAGACGACGGTCCTTGGTGCCATCAACCTGATGATGGACAAGGATGATGTGGCCATCGGCTCATCCGGCTCTCTTCCGGGAGACATGCAGAGGATGTGGTGCGCAAGAAGCCTAGATTCGTACAACATGGAGTACGGCTACTCCTGCATGGGCTATGAGGTCTCCGGAGCCCTTGGCGTCAAATATGCCATAGGTGAGAAGCACGATGTCTACTCCATGGTCGGAGACGGAAGCTTTGTTATGCTCCACTCCGAGCTTCTGACTGCGGTCCAGGAGCACAAGAAGATCATAGTGTGCGTGTTCAACAACGCTAGCTTCGGCTGCATCAACAACCTGCAGGTGGGCCATGGAAACGACACGCTCTGCACTGAGCTCCGATTCAGGGGAGAGGATGGAAAGCATTCCGGAGTCTTCATGCCAGTGGATTTTGCCAAGATTGGAGAGGCATATGGCTGCAAGTCATATGTGATCAGGACGATGGATGACCTGAAGAAGGCCATGAACGGAGCAAGGCGGATCAAGGACAGACCTGTTGTCTTTGACATCCGAGTCATGCCAAAATCAATGACAGAGGGCTACGGTTCATGGTGGAGGTGCGGAGATACCCAGGCCTCCGAGAACCCGAGGAACCTGGCCGCCTATGAGGATCATCTCGAGCACGTCAAGGATGCAAGGAAGTATTGATGAAAATTGAACTGAGTTACAATCAGAAGAGACTTTCAGTTGAGGTGGCACCGGAGCATTTCGGTGCCATTCTCAAGCTTAATGATGAGAAAACCGGCAAAGAGCCAAAGAATGCCGCAGAAATCACGAAAGAGGCCATCAAAGGCTCATTTGAGAAGTTCCTTTCTCTTCCGGGCAATGTCCTTGTGATTGTGAATGACGGGACAAGGCCTACTCCCACAAGACTTGTGATGGATGCAATAGGGCCTGCCCTGGAGAAGGAGGATGTCTCTTTCCTGATTGCGACCGGCAGCCACAGGGCCCCTTATGAGAGTGAGTATGACTTCATCTTCGGCTCCTGGTACAAGGTCTTCAAGGACCGTGTTTTTGTCCATGACTGCCATGCCATGGATGACATGGACTACTACGGCAGGACCAGCCGTGGAACCGAGCTCTATCTGAACAAGCTGGTGAAGAAGGCCTCCAAGGTCATTGTCATTGGCTCCGTCGAGCCTCATTACTTTGCAGGCTATACCGGAGGAAGAAAAGGCTTCCTGCCCGGGGTTGCTGCTTACTCCTCAATCGAGCACAACCACAAGATGGCCCTTTCCCCGGAGGCCAAGACCCTGGCCCTTGATGGTAATCCGGTCCATGAGGACCTGATGGAGGCTATGACACTGGTCAAGTGCCCTGTCTATTCCATCATGACCGTCCTGGACAGGAACCATGAGATAGACACCGTCACCGCAGGTGACATCACCGTCTCATTCAATGATGCGGTCAAGGCAGCTGACAGAATCTTCACCGCACCGCTTAAGGAAAAAGCTGACATTGTTGTCACTGTTGCCCCTTATCCGATGGATGTGGACCTCTACCAGAGCCAGAAGGCGATAGACAACGCCAAGCTTGCCCTCAAGGATGGCGGGACAATGATTTTGGTCAGTGCTTGCAGGGAAGGCATTGGTGGAGAAGCTTTTGTCAGACTTCTTTCCAGTGCCTCAACTCCAGATGAAGTACTTAAGAAAATAGCTGAAGGCTTTAAACTGGGCTATCATAAGGCCGCGAAGATGGCCGAGGTGTTCAAGTGGGCCACAGTTGAGGCTTACTCCACCATTGATGATGACAAGCTCCGGAGCATATTCATAACACCGGTGCATGACCTCCAGAAGGCAATAGACGATGCCATAGCCAAATACGGACCAGAGAGCAAGGTCGTATTCATGCCGGACGGATCGGTGACAGTGCCGATGGTCTGTTGAATAACCCAGTTACTTAAAGTCCTTTTTTTTGTTGTAGGATTAATTCTCATTGATTATATTTAAATGTGCTAATAGTATATAAATGTTAGAATTTAGAAACCTTTACATGGGGAGGCATTGTCATGAAGGGGATTCGGGCGTTTGCTGTTTTGCTGCTTGCGGTAGTTGTTTGTCTTACAGGTTGTAATCAGGATAATATCATTGAACAGGGGACTCTGGTCATAGAGGTGGACTCGGGAATGTCCAGAGGTATTGAAGCTATCTCCATGGAGACGGCCTCCTACAATGTGACTGTGAAGGATGCATCTGAGAATACGGTGTTCTCATCATCAGGAAAAGCACAGACCTCATACACGGTATCCGTGCCTGCAGGCACATACACCGTCTATGTCGAGGCCCTCAACAGTGACGGGGATGTGATAGGAACAGGATCATCTGTCGCGGCTGTCGCGGCAGGGCAGGTGAACTCATGCAGCGTCACTGTATCCGAGGCTGCCGGAAACGGCACATTCGGCATAAGCATCACGGCAAATGAGGGATATCCGCTCTCATATTCAATCAAGAATGCCTCGGGCACTGAGGTCAAGGGCGGATCTCTTGCTTACGGTGAGGGGACATACTACGCATCCGAGAGTCTGGCAAACGGGTTCTATACCTTCACCATCACAAGGACAGACACAAACAAGGTCCTGAAGTATGACTCTGTGAGGATCATCAGCGGGAAGGCAACCTCATACAGTGCGACTTTCCGGTTCCTGAGTGACGGCTCAATAGTTATTGTGAATGAGATCACTGCAACTCCATCAATCAGCATTTCATTAAGTGCAACGACACTTCAGGCAGGTGATACTCTGACGGCATCTGCAACAATCAGCGGGATATCGAATGAGGCCTGTTACTGGGTTCTTGACGGGGTTGCACTCAGTGAGGCAAAAGCTTATGAGGATCTTGAGTATGAGATAACTGATTCAGATGAGGGAGAGCATGAGATTGCCTTGTTTGTTTCAGACGGAACAATTGTTTGGTCAGAATCCAAGGCTTTCCAGGTTGTCAGTTCATATCCAACAAGTATCAGAGTTTCCGGAGATATTGAGGTTTTTGTTATCAGCAATGTTCTTGTTCCCCGCGATACAACATTAGACATAGACATTGAGAACAGCAGTATTAACGGACAGTTCCCAGTTGGACATTTCCACATCTATGAGACGTTTGCAGAAGAAGGCGAGATAACAGTTGGAAATGTCAGTGAAGACGGATACTTTGCATACCTGGAGACAGAATTCGATAGTGCAAACAACAGAACCATTGTTTATGCTGTCATTGATAAATTCATTGAAGATCCTGCATATCTGACTCTTAAGTTCCAGCATGAATTTGTTCTGGGAGAAGATCAGACCCGTGGTCCATGGATTCATAAGACGATAGATGATGATTCTGTCTTTGATGGAATGATCCTGATTTCGAACAATAAAGAAGACAGAACATTGAAAGTGGAACCGGGAGATTACTGGTATAAGACAAATTACGGCTCAAATGCCGAGGGATATTACATTGATGTTACTCCTGCATCATTTACAGCAGCACAAGGCGAGACAACAGTTCTGACTCTGACTTCGAGACCTTTCGGAACTCTGAATGTAACTGCGCCTTCAAAATATGACAATTATCAGGTTTATTATAATGGGTCTTCATCTGGTCTGCTTGAAAAAGGAGAAGTGTATTCGATTACCGGATTTGTTGACGATGAATACTCTCTGATGTTTGTCCCAGTAGGTTCGGATGATATTTCAAGTTATTACTCCTGTTCTGGCATTTTCGTGGAGGGGAATAATCAGACCGATCTTATTGAAACAGATTTAGTTTTCATTGATTCTGGACTGACTGTTTCTGGAGAAACAATTACGATTGAATATGCTTTCAATGCAGTTTTCCCTCGTTCATCCATGGCATTACTGAAAATTGGTGGAGACATCGTTACCGTCAGAGCTCCAAACATTGTTAGGTTCAACAGAGAAAGTGTTTCTGATGCGGCAATTAGCGTTGTGCTTGTCGCGGGACTTGACGGTTATACAATAACACCGACGGTAACAGACGGAACCATTACTCTGACATATGATTTGGCAGGCGATGAATCTAATTATGCTACGTTAAACATTGTGTTTGATGACTTCATTCCAGATGCCAATTCCACGTATGGATATCCAAATCTTGATGAAGCGAACAGTTCAACCAGATATGAGATGATAGTGGGACCAACCACTCTGAAGATTCTGCCAGGAAGGTATAAGGGTAATGGCTGTTGGGGTCTTGGTGGTGATTCGAACTGTTTTGCTCCTCGCGACTGGTTTACAGTAGAGGCTGGTGATGAATATGAACTTCACCTGACAAGCAATCCGAATTGATGAAGATGGGTTTGAGATGAAAAGAATTGTTTTTGTATTATCAATACTTGCAGCGATTATCTGTTTAGTTGGTTGCAGTCAGGATACATCTGCACAGTTTGGGACTCTAGAGATTAACATCAAAGCTGATGTTTCCAAAGGAATCCAGGCCATGTCCATGGAGACAGTCTCTTATAATGTGACTGTAAAGGATTCTTCTGAAAGTGTTGTGTTTTTGTCATCCGGCAAGGCACAGACCTCATACACAGTATCCTTGTCTGTTGGTACATTCACCGTTTATGTCGAGGCCCTCAACAGTGAGGGAGATGTGATAGGGACGGGATCATCGGTAGTGTCTGTTGCTGCAGGGCAGGTGAGCTCATGCAGCATTACGGTGTCAGAGCTTACCGGAACCGGCACATTCGACATAAGTATCACAGCCAACGAGGGTTATCCTCTGGCATACTCGATCAAGAGTGCAGACGGCACTGAGGTCAAGAGCGGATCCCTTGCTTACGATAACGGGACATACCACGCATCCGAGAGTCTGGCAAACGGATTCTACACGTTCACCATCATCAGGACAGACACGAACAAGGTTCTTAAGACAGATTCTTTGAGAATAATAAAGGACAAGTCTGTTTCTTACAGTGCAACATTCCAGTTCATGACTGACGGGTCGATTGTTATAATCAATGAGATAACATCAACCCCAACAATCAGTATTTCTTTGAGCTCAACTACACCTCGTCCTGGTGATATTCTTACTGCGACAGCTTCACTTAGTGGAATAACAGCTGGATATACTTGTTTTTGGGCAGTAGATGGTGTTCCCCTCAGTGAAGCAGGAGAGTATGAGAATCTTGAATATGAGATTTCTGATTCTGCTGAGGGTGAGCATGAAGTTTCACTGTTCGTTATCGAAGATCCTATTATTTGGTCAGAGTCCAAGTCTTTTTCTGTGTCAGATAAAATGCAAATTAGGGTTCTTAACTACCTGAATTTGTCAGACCCGAACAGTGCGAACGAGATTTCCCAGATATGGGATCATTTTTCAGATCTTCATCCTGAGATTGAGATTGTCAGAGAAGATCTGTATGGGGAACAGTTCCATGCCAAGGTGCAGCATTATGTTGAGACTGATCAACTACCAGATGTAATGTACGTTTGGTCAGCCGGGAGAAGCACCACGCTCCATACAGAGCACCTGCTCTATGATCTCGAGCCGCTTCTCAGGAGAGACGGTTTGTTTGACGACTATGCGGCAACATGCACCGCTCCTCAGATCGGCGGATATCTCGCGGAGCTTCCGAGCGGACTTACCGCATCATCAATGATGTTCGTCAATGAGAAGGTCCTGAGAGAGAACAACCTTGAGGTTCCAGAAACATACGATGATCTGAAGGCCATGGTGCCTGTCCTCAACGCAAAGGGGATCGAGGTCATCTCGATGGACTGCCATGACGATTGGGTCATGCAAAGCTGTTTGTTCTCTCTGGTTGCCGGTAGATTTGGGGGTGCCGACTGGTATGACAGGCTGATTGCAGGGGAGATTGACTTTGAGGATGACTGGTTCAAGGATGCCCTAACAGTCATCGACAACCTCTACAAGGACGGAATCATCAACCGCAACACACTGAGCATTTCCTATGGTTCAGGAAGAGCTGACTTCGCAGCCGGAAAGAGCGCCTTCTACATTGACGGCGACTGGGCATGCGGATCATTCCAGACCGACCAGAGCACAGGTGAGGCACTGATCTCAACAGAGCAACAGATTTCTGATATCAGTCTCATGAACTTCCCGGCACTCGACGGCGAAATCATTCACGAGTCCAACTCCGCGATTGTCGGAACCGGTTGGGCAATCTCAGCTGACATTGATCCTGATAAGCTCGAGGCCGCATGGACACTGGTCAAGTACCTCCAGAGTGAGTATGTCCAGACTTGGAGACTCATAACTGGTGCCGCATTCCCGTCACTCACATCAATCGATGTCGCAAAGGTCTGTGAAGAGAATAATCTCGAGCCGCTAGTAGCCAAGAGATCCGAATGGTATGGAAGGATTCAGGTTGTAACACCAATTATCGATGGTGTTCTTGATCCTTCCGTTTACCAGGTAGTCGATGATGTCCTTGCTGAGATTGGAGCAGGAACCTCGACTGTAGATGAAGCGGCTGCAGATGTAAATCAGGCTTGGCAAGTATATGATGGATTACATCCACATAGGATGGAGCTTGTTCTTTTGAGTGCCGGAAAAGAATCCGAATCTGAGGCTATTATCGAAGCTTTCACAGCAAAATACCCTAATATTAACGTAACACACATCGAGAAAAGCTCAACGGAAATCCTTTCTCTCGTACAGACGAGCGCGTCTGATTCTGACGTCGTTCTTTTGATTGCTGAGGATAGCCTTATCTCAATGGAGCCAAATCTCTATTCCTACACGACCACCAATGATGCCAAGTTCTCTGCAGAATACAAGGGTGAAAATGACAAGTGGTATGCTTGTTCAATGCCACTTCAGATACTCATGTATAACACAGACTTGCTCAGTGGCGAGGATATTCCAACATCATGGTTCGACCTTGCTGATCCGAAGTACAATGGGATGATAGCCCTTATCAATCCATTATCTTCCGGGAGTGGATATGCTCAGCTCTACATGATGTATAAGCTCGCAGCAGATGACCTCAGTCTGGCTCAGGCAATTGTACAGAACGGAACTGTTTATTATTCAGATGCCAAGTCAGGTCCTCAGGCTGTTGCCCGCGGAGAGTATGCTCTGACCATAACAGGTGAGAGCAACGTCTCAAACGCAATCAAGAACGGCAGCCCGGTCAACTACCTCTATCCAGAGGAAGGAACCGGTAGAAGAATCGAGGGTGCGGGAATCATCGATGGTTGTAATAACCTTGTGGCAGCAAAGATCTTCATGGACTGGTTCACAGGCAAGGATGGTGCTGCGGTCATCAGAAGCTGTGGAAGAAGACCTGTATCTACAGAAGTTCTGGGGCCGGAGAATCTTCCCGCACTCAATGAGATCACGTTCTTTGATTATGATGCTGTAGAGGCTGCACAAATCAAGAATCAGTTGCGTAACGATTTTGCCGCTTTGCTATAGAAAGAATCCATGGAAGGAAGGAAATAAATGAAGAGAGCAGCTCTTTTTGCATTACTATTCTGTGCATTGATAATGACTCTTGTCGGATGTAAAAACGATGCAGATGTTATCTTTGGAACACTAGAGATACATATTGATTCATTTGGATCAAAAGGTATTCAGGCGGTCTCGATGGAGACTGCATCATACAATGTGACAGTCACGGATTCTTCTGAAAACATTGTTTTTGCTTCTTCACGTAAGACTCAGACTTCAATCACTATCTCTGTTCAAGCTGGAACATATTATGTTTATGTTGAGGCTTTGAACTCAGATGGAATAGTGATTGGAACTGGAACTGCTTCTTGTGGTGTGGTTGCAGGACAGACCAATTCGTTCAGCATTACAGTAAGTGAATCATATGGCGAAGGTATATTTGCTATTTCAATAAAAGCCAATTTCTTGCCGCAGATTGTTGTTTATTTCTATAGGGCTGACGGTACTTTGGTGAGAAGAGAGACTCCTCCATATGTCGATGGAAAATACGAGTCATCCTTCCGTATTCATAACGGGTTCTATTCTTTTGCGGTGGTAAGAGCTGATACGGAGCAAGTCCTGCATCGTGATACAGTTCGAATCATCAAGGACACGACAGCCACCTATTCTGCTGAATGTATTATCTTGAATGATGGTACCATTTCGATAATAAACGAGATGCAGGAAACTCCAGTTATCTCAATTACACTCGACAAATCCGTTTATGATAATACTGAGACTCTCAATGCATCTGCTGTTATAGAAGGAATTACCGGTAATTCTTTCTATTGGACAGTTGATGGGGTTATCCAAGGGACAACAGATTCATATAAGGATTTGAGCTTATCTCTTTCTGAAATGGATGAGGGCAATCATGAGATAGCCTTGTTTGTTTCAGATGGAACTGTAGTCTGGGCAGAAAATGCTTCATTCACGATAGGCGGGTGTTTCAATATCGGATACATAGATCCTGATTTCGATCCGGAGAACACCACATGGTATGTCAACAAAGCGGATGGTGATTCTTTCGAGATTAGAATGAACAATGATGGTTCCGCATGTGTTTATTATCCAAGTATTCTGGACACATATTTCAGGTCAATGTACGGATGGTTCCCGACTTCAGGTAACCCATTTAATTTCTATTATCAGGATCAATTAGGGATGAGCAAGGCTGAATTCATCAGTGCATTGGTCGAACGTTCTGTGGATTTGCCATATCCTAATTATGTTCCTCATCTTAGTCATCCATACATTGTGACAAATGAACAGGCTCTTCCTGAAGGGCTTTCAATCACTGATGTCCAGACTATTTATTCAGCTGACAAAGGCTATTTTAGGGAGTATGAGACCTGCAGCATTTTCGATTTCCCGGAAGCAGATAGAATATATGTAGGTGCTGCGAAATCCGGAGACAACTATTGCTATAAGATTCTGGTTCCAGAAGAAGTTATCAGTGTTTATAGAGAAAAATACCCAACAAAAACATTTACAGAACGTGTGGCATCGTATTTCTCCGAGCTCTACGGAATTGATGTCATGACAGACGATGGAGGAATACTGTTTACAAGAGAGCAGATAGCAGCAGTTCTTTCAGAATACAAGTCACCGAACTTAGTGAGAATCCGTCTTGTTGTTCAGCCAGCAGCTCAGGATCTTGCAGAATCACTTGAAGGAACCAATGGTTTTGTTGATGTCGGATCAAAGCTTTTAGGATGGGGCTCACTTAATAGCACTGATGGTTGGGATTACATTTATTATGAGGATTTTGAAGACGGAGACGTTCTGACAATTTCACCTTGGCAAGGTTATATGGATGATGAAGATATTATTCACAGATGTGATGTTCCGACATGTAAGATTGTGTCTCTGAATCAGGTAATAACCATAAGCAGTGACAAGGTGAATACAATTTACCTCCAGGTGAAGAGCCTTGAAGATTCTGATGATTTCACTTTGGATTATAATACAGACTTCTGTGTTACTGATTATCCTTATACTATTCCGCATGGAGAGGCAGGGGTAAAATATGTGATAGATGTGGCTAAAGCTAATAATGTCAGCTATGACTGTTATGGCTCGAACCTTCCTGTTTACACTACAACAGGACTGCATAGGGACAATTTCATACCTATTCCCGCCCAGGAACCAAACCATTTTGTAATGTATATCGGTGAGATTACAGATGAGATGAGGTTCAGAATATCCGCTTATGATCTCTCTGATAGTGTCAATGACTATGGCACATTTAAAATCAGACCAGCAATTGCAGAAGAGCTTGCATATATTACCGAGACAGAAGTAACAGAACAGCCATTTGAGATCCCCATTGATTTAGAGGAAAGAGCTTCATACATAAGAAGGTATGTCCTTTCCGGAACAGAGGAGATAACAAGTGTGGCTTTGTTCTTCTCCACGGATGGAGAGAATTATAGTGAGTATGACAGCGACACTGTCGGTTTCCATATCGGATTCAGATCTGGTGATATTAATGGATCTGATACCGGATACAATTGCACCTGTGGTGGTGAAAGTGTCTTAACGAGCTCATATCCGATCGAGGTGGTTGAGATTGATGGAACAAGTCAAATCAACGGAAAGTTGAAGATTGTCTTAAATTGAAGGATATAAGAGTATGAGAAAAAGTTTTTTTATCGCTATATTCTTTATTATCTTAGTTTTCTTTGTGGGCTGCAGTCAGGACAAGATCACTGAACAGGGGACTCTGGTCATAGAGGTGGACTCGGGAATGTCCAGAGGTATTGAAGCTATCTCCATGGAGACAGCCTCCTACAATGTGACTGTGAAGGATGCATCTGAGAATACGGTGTTCTCATCATCAGGAAAAGCACAGACCTCATACACGGTATCCGTGCCTGCAGGCACATAC
>JAEEGK010015413.1_pt1 | contig 16954 bp, 8 predicted proteins | sample 8958771 | NCBI WGS metagenome assembly JAEEGK01 (sample SAMN16246547, study PRJNA631951) | gut metagenome | biome: gut microbiome; feature: rumen; material: SC-attached | host: Bos | place: Iran: Karaj | collected 2018-10 | reverse complement strand
ACGGCACCGTGATCCAGGAAGGCAGCGCGGTTCCCGTGGATACCTGGAACTTCTATCCCACCAACCGCAATAACTCCAGCAACATGATCCTCGAAGGCATGACTGCCATCCCGAAGGGCTTCGGCGGTTTCAGCGTCAACGTGGGTTACAAGGGCCTCACCCTCGACATGGCCTGGTCTTACAAGTACGGCCATTACATCTGGGATGAAGGCGTGGAGCAGATGGAGAGCGACGGTTACTACGACTTCCACCGCAACATCGCCAAGTCCCAGCTGAACGCCTGGACGCCGGAAAACACCAACACCGATGTCCCGCGCCGTATCCGCGACAACGGACAGGGCGGCTACTACTATTCCAGCCGCTACCTCAAGAAAGGTGACTTCCTCCGCCTGAAGAACCTCACCCTCTCCTACAACCTGCCCAGGACCTTCAGCAGCAAGCTGAGCATGAGCAATGCCCGCGTCTATGTGGCGGCCGCCAACCTGCTCACGTTCTCCGGTTTGAACATCGACCCGGAAATCAAGTCGAATGGTTACTACTACTATACGATGCCGGCTATGCGAACCGTAACCCTCGGTCTCGACCTGACTTTCTAAACCCGCTTAATTATGAAAGATATGAAACATTCTATCAAACATATTGCGATACTGGCGGTTCTCCTGTTCGGCCTGACCGCCTGCGAAGGGTTCCTTGATACCGTTCCGACCAGCTCCGTGGTGGACAAGAACGCGATGGTGACGCTCGCCGACGCGGGCGTGGCCTGCAACGGCCTCTACACGCCGCTGAAATATTATACCCTCTACGGTACCTACATCCCGTATATGGGCGACCTGCGCGCCGACAACATCTACCCGCGTATGTCCGACGGAACCGGCGCCTCGATCTACACCTGGCAGTACGAATCTTCACAGAACAGCTATTTCGGCACGTTCTGGGAGAACTACTACAACGTGATCATGCGCTGCAATACCTTCATCGAGAACATCGACGCCTGCGATGCCACCAGCTCGAAGGAAATCGCCCTGAAGAACGACTACACGGGGCAGGCCTACGCCGTGCGCGCCCTTTGCTACTTCGATCTGGCCCGCCTCTACGGCCAGCCCTACACCTATGACAACGGCGCCTCTCTCGGTGCGGTGATCCTGACCGAGACCGTCGGTCCGAAGGAAGCCCGTCTGCCGCGCAACACCGTGGCCGAAACCTACGCGCAGGTCCTTGCCGACCTGACCACTGCCAAGGGGCTGCTTTCCTCCGAAGTCAACCTCGGCCACTTCAACTACTGGGCGGCCCGCCTGCTCGAAGCCCGCGTCTACCTCTATATGGGTAAGAACGCCGAGGCCCTGACGGCAGCTGCCGACGTGATCAACAACTCGCCGTACCGGATGGTCAGCGGTGAGAACTACGCCAACTACTGGGGCCGCGAAGGCGACCTGGAGTCGGTGCTCGAGCTCCTGGTCTCCGTGCTGGGCGATATCGACCCTGACGGCGGTTTCTACACGATGTACCACAACCTGTGGTTCGACGACCCGAACTCCGGCGCCAGCCTGATCCCGACCCGGAAGTGGTGCAACCTCTTCAAGGACACGCCGAACGACGTCCGTGGCCAGATGATCGACTACGACGACCCGGTGACGGGCGCCAAGAAGTCGGGTGAATACTGGCTCCGCAAGTTCATCGGCAACAAGGACCAGGGCTACACCTTCCGCCGCAACAATCCGCGCGTGATGCGTATCACCGAGGCCTACCTGATCGCCGCCGAGGCCGCGCTGGCGAGCGGCAACTCCGCCGACGCCAACCGCTACCTCAACGCCGTGCGCAAACGCGCCGACGCCTCGGCCTCCGACGTGACCGCCACGAAGGAACTCATCCAGATCGAGCGTCAGAAAGAGTTCATCGGCGAAGGCCACCGCTTCTTCGACGTGCTGCGCACCGGCGGTGAAATCACCAGCGACGCCACCGACCCGCACGAATTCCGCAGCGGCTCCGCCTACACCCACACGCTGAAAGCCGGCGACACCAAAGCCGTCCTCCCGATCTCGAGCGACGAACGCGTGTCCTACCCAGAACTCCAGCAGAATCCGGGTTACAAGGACTGATGCTTTCTGGCTAATTTTCTAGCTAACCGTTCAGCACGCCGCGCCTCGCGGCGTGCTTTTCTTTCGGCCCGGCGGAGCGCGCGTTTTTCGGCGCGGGTGAGCTGGTCGGATTGGATGACTGTTTCCGGAGAAGCCGGCGTGACTTCCGCCGGTGCGACGGGTTTTTCGATCTTTTCGACGGACGAGGGAACGACGGCGACAGGGGCGACAGGAGCGACAGCCGTGGAGTCGGGTTTGACGGCCGCGACGCGGGTTGTGTCGAGCGTAGCGGCGGGCACGGTCATGACCACAGGGGCGGCGGCGAGGCTGTCGGCCGGGATAACTTCGCGGTCGGCGGGCTCGGGAAGGTCGAGCGCCTGGAGGGCGGCGATGCTGTCGGCTTCGGCCTGGAGGGCGGCGACGCGGAGCAGGGAGTCCTGCTCGGCCTGCCGGCGTTCGTATTCAGCCCGTTTCTCGGCGTCGATCTTCTCGAACAGTTCGATCATATAGTTGTCGAAGTACTTGTTCGTCTCGCGATAGAGCGGTTTCTTGACGTCTGCGTAATGGAACTTTTCGGAAGAATTGAGTTTCCGCCGCGTAATGTCCCAGGGATGGCGGGGCCGTTCGTCGCCACGCCACTTGAAGTCCTTGAGGCGCTGCTTTTCGGCCGGCAGGTCGCCCACCGGATACAGGTCGCTCTTGATGGCGTCGGTATAGAGCAGCCGGGTGGCGGTTCCGTCCTTGAGGGCGGCCGTCATCGACTTCGCTTCCTTGAGGTTGATGGTCGTGATCACGTCTTCGTCGGCCATATAGAAGATGGCCGAGACGCCGCCCAGGGCGTCGAAGCGGTAGAGTTTGTTGTCGCGGAAATAGCCCAGCATTTCCGTGCTCTTGATCTGGTTGTAGTGCAGGGTATCCTGCTGGGAGATGATCCAGGCGTTGGTGAGCATACTGCCCCGTTCGAAGGCGCCGTTGCGCATCAGCAGGTGCATCTCGTCGGCGGTCAGCTGGTTTTTCACCTCGTTCCAGAGCGCGGGCGTACCGAACAGGCGTGCGATGGAGTCGACTTCGGTGAAGACGACGGAGTCGCAGACGGCCTGGATGTCGCTGCGGAACATTTTTACATTGTGCCAGGCCTGCACGTACCGGACCGGCGTGGTATCGCGGGGCGGCAGGGCCTTAGCGGTGGAGTCCAGGGCAACAGTCGTGGAATCCAGCGGATTCCCGGTCAGACCGGGATTGACGGCGGTGGAATCCGCCGCAACGACCGGCGGAGCGAGGGTGACTTTGATCAGGGAGTCGACGGAACTGAGCTGGCCACGGAGGGCGGGATCGGCGGCGACCAGGGAGTCGAGGGCGCCAACCGTCACCAGGGAATCGAGCCGGGCGAGTTTCGCCAGCGAATCGGCCTCGGCCTTCTTCTGCTGTTCCACCCATTCGGGCGGAAGTTTGCCCACTTCGCGCATCTTTCGGATCCGCTCTTCTTCGTGAAGTTTGGCGTCGGTCTCCCGTTTCTGGCTCAGCGCGTCATAGAGGATATCCTCCACCCGCTTTTCGGCTTCCTTGATTTCGCTTTCGGGGATATCGCAGCGCGGGACGGCATATACATAGAACGTGTCGGCACGACTGTAGAGCGTGTCGACCACGTGGTTTTCGTTCTCCCCAAAGAAGACGATGGCCGGGTCGCCGGTCATCAGGCCGCGCTCGGAGAGGGAATCCTGCGGCGGAATGTACTGCAGATGGTCGCCCAGATAGATGCACTTATGCGTGGTATCGAGCACCTGCGCATTGTCGTAAAGGTCGGCGCCGGAATCCTGCTGCCGGTAATACACTTCGCCGGCCCAAGCTTCATAGACCGGATCGAACATGAACACGCGGTCGGAGAACTGGACCAGCTGCCGGGGCCGGTCGTACCAGCCCGCATCGGCCCGCAGGAAGCCGTCGTTTTTCCAGGCAAAGGTATTCTTGCCGAAATAGGCCTTCTCCTCCTGCGAGAAATACCGCAGGGTCTGCGTCCTGAGCTCGATCGAGTCGAGATAGATTTCCACCCGTTCTTCGAACGTGAAAAGGCTCTCCTTGCCGTCGTAGGTGCCGCGGGAACTTTCAATTACATTGCCGTCGCGGTCCTTCATCGAGCCGCCGCCCTCGAACACGGCCACGCTGTCTTTCGTATTGTAGACCAGGCGTTCCGTGCGGAGGATGTTGCCGTCCTTGTCGAAGAGTTCCACGAGGGAGCCTTTGAAGACGGCGCGGTTTTCATCGATCCAGTAGGACATCTGGTCGCTGCGGAGCATCGTCTTGTCCTGGATGATCTGGACGTTGCCGTACGCCTCGATGAAGCGGGTGTCCACGTTCCAGGAGGCAGAGTCGCAAAGCAGATAGGTGTCGTTGTGCAGGAAGCGGGCGTGCCCCTGGACCAGGCGGTAGTGAAGCCCGTACTTCTCGTACTGCTCCGCCCGCTGGGCCTGGACGAGCCGGAATACGCTGTCGGGCGACGCGTTCTGCCCCCGCAGGAGCGTACACGCCGCCAGAAGCAGCACCGCCACGAGCGGAATCCTGACGTGGCGGTTCATCCTTTACTTGATCCAGCCTTCCCGCTGGAAATCGCATCCCCGGAACAGGGGATCGATGACGATGTAGGTACTCTTCTGCTTCTCTTCGATGAACTTGTCGATGGCCTTCATCGCGTTCTTGTTGTTGACTTCGTCGAGAAGCGTGTTGTAGTCTTCCTGGAAGTTGGCCTGGTGGGCGGGAATCACTTTCTCCAGATAGAGGATCTTGTAGATGGTGTTGCCGTTGCGGCCTTCGTTGTCGAGCGATTCGAACGGCTCGGAGACGTCGCCTTCCTGCATATTGCGCAGCACGGTGTAATCGGCGGGCTTGAGCTGGTCCTTCTCGAAATAGGAAGATCCCGTGTACTCGTCGGCCATCAGGCCGCCGCTCGTGGCGCTGTGCTTCTCTTCCGAGAAGGAGCGTGCCGCGTCGGCGAACGTCAGGCTGTCGAGCACTACGAGGTTGCGGATGCTGTCGAGGCGACGGAAGGCGCGTTCACGGTCTTCGGAGGTATATTGCGGCTTGATGAGGATGTGGCGGGCGTTGAACATGTCGCCCTCCCGCTCGATGAGCTGGATGATGTGGAAGCCGTCGGGCGTTTCCACGATCTGGGACACCTGCCCTACTTTGAGCGACATGGCGGCGTCGGAGAAGGCGGGCCAGAAAACGGATTTCGAGGCCATGCCCAGTTCGCCGCCCTTGCTCATACTGCCCGGATCCTGCGAATAAAGCCGTGCCAGCGTGGAGAATTTCTCGCCGGCGACGATGCGCTCGCGCAGATCGATCAGTTGCTCCTTGACGGCCAGTTCGGCCGCTTCCTTGTCGGGATACAGGCCGATCTGGCGGATGCGGTACTTCGTACTGACCATCGGCAGGTCTTCGGCCGGAGTCTCCTCGCAATACTTCTTGACGTCGCGGGGCGTAATCTTCGGAATATTGCTGGCCACGTTGCGCTGCATCTCCTGGATCAGCGACTGGTCGGTAAGGACCTCGCGCCACTCCTGACGGAGTTTGTAGAGCGGTTTGCCGAAGTACTCTTCCGTTTTCTGCTCGCCGCCCAGGGTCATCATCACTTCGTTGATGCGCTGCTCGAGCATCGCGGAGACCTGTGCGTCGTTGGCGACCAGCGAGTCGAGCTTCGCCTGGGTCAGGAACAGTTTCGAAACGAGGAAGTTCTCCAGGATTTCACAACGGGCGCTCTTGTCGACGGTCAGGCCGCGGGCACGCATCATCTGGGCTTCGGACTCGATCTCCGAAAGCATGATGATGTCGTTGCCGACCAGCGCCACGCTTTTTTCAACGACGCCTTCGTACTGCTGTGCCTGCGCCCACGCACAGGAGAGCAGCACCAGCGCCATCGTAAGGATTCTTTTCATGTTCATCTCGTAGAATAGTTCGGGGCTTCCCGCGTGATGGTCACGTCATGGGGATGGCTTTCCACCATGCCGGCAGCCGTGATCTTCACGAACTTGGCTTCACGCAACGCCGCCAGGTCCTTCGCACCGCAGTAACCCATGCCGGCCCGCAGGCCGCCCACCAGCTGGTAGATCACCTCGGCCAGCGTACCCTTGTAGGGCACCTGGGCGACGATGCCTTCCGGCACAAGTTTCTTGATGTCTTCTTCCATATCCTGGAAATAGCGGTCTTTCGAGCCTTTCTGCATGGCTTCAAGCGAACCCATGCCGCGGTAGGACTTGAATTTGCGGCCGTTGAGGATGATCGCCTCGCCGGGAGCCTCCTCGACTCCTGCAAACAACGAGCCAGCCATGATGGTGCTCGCGCCGGCAGCCAGCGCTTTGACGATATCGCCGGAGTAGCGGATGCCGCCGTCGGCGATGACGGGGATGCCCGTGCCCTTGAGGGCCTGGCTCGTTTCCATCACGGCCGTCAGCTGCGGAACGCCGATGCCGGCGATGATGCGCGTGGTGCAGATGGAGCCGGGGCCGATGCCCACCTTGACCGCATCGACGCCGCATTCGCACAGCGCACGGGCGGCTTCGGCGGTGGCAATGTTGCCGGCCACGATCTGCAGGTCGGGGAACGCCGCGCGGATCTTCTTGATCATATTGAGGACGCCGACCGAGTGGCCGTGCGCGGTGTCGAGCACCACGGCGTCGGTGTGGACGCTCACCAGGCGTTCGACGTCTTCGAGGCTGTGGGAGTTGATGCCCACGGCCGCCGCCACGCGGAGGCGGCCGAGGCTGTCTTTGCTTGCCTTCGGATTATCCTTGATCTTGGTGATGTCACGGAAGGTGATCAGGCCCACGAGGCGGCCGCTGTCGTCGACCACGGGGAGTTTCTCGATGCGGTGCCGGCGGAGGACTTCCGTGGCTTCGGGAATCGTGGTCGAAGGACCGACGGTGATCAGGTTCTCGCTGGTCATGACTTCGCGGATGGGCGTCTCGGGATTGTCCTGGAAACGCAGGTCGCGGTTGGTGACGATGCCGATCAGGCGGCCGGCCTTGTCGACCACCGGGATGCCGCCGATGTGGTTGGCCGACATCAGGCGAAGCGCATCGCCCACCTGGGCGGCGACGTCGATCGTGATGGGATCGTAGATCATGCCGTTTTCGGCACGTTTGACCTTGCGGACGTGCTCCATCTGGTCTTCGATCGGCATGTTCTTGTGGATGACGCCGATGCCGCCCTCACGGGCGATGGCGATGGCCAGGTTGGCATCGGTCACGGTGTCCATGGCGGCCGATACGATCGGCACCCGAAGCGGGATTTCGCGGGTGAAACGCGTCTGGATGTCGACTTCGCGGGGAAGCACTTCACTACGGGCAGGAATGAGCAGTACGTCGTCGTACGTCAGACCTTCCATCACAATTTTGTCGGAGTTCATGGGGCGTTGAATCAAGGATATTTTGGCAAAGATACGAAAACTTGCGGGAACTTGCTACTGAATCGTTTTAAGCATTTCCTCGACGGCCCGTTCCAGCTGCTTGTCCTCGCCGCGGAGCATCGAGGCCGGATCGTTCGCCACCCGGACGTCGGGCTCGATCTGGTGGTTCTCCATATAGTACTGCGCGGGGACCCAGCCGCCCACCTGCGGAATGCCGAAGACAATCTGCGGATGGATCTGCGTCTCCCACCACACGGCCGTCATCGTGCCCGGGACGGGCATGCCGATGAGCTTGCCGAGCTTGAGGGCCTTATAGGCATACGGGAAGCCCGAAGCATCGGAGTAGCAGTCCTCGCCCATCAGGACGCAGGACGGCTTGGTCCACTTGCTGTAGGGCTCGGTGCCGATGTACTGGCCGCGCGGACGCCATTCCACATAGGCCTGGCCGCCCAGGAAGGTCACCAGGTCGTCGTGGAGCCAGCCGCCGCCGTTGTGGCGGATGTCCACGATCAGGGCGTCGCACGTCCGGTATTTGCCGAGCGCCTTGGCATAGACCTCGCGGAACGAAGGCGAATCCATTCCTTCCACGTGCACGTAACCCACGCGGCCGCCGGACAGGCGGGCCACCATCTCTTCGCGCTGGCGGACCCAGCGACGGTAGAGCAACATCGATTCATTTGCAACGGGCTTGACGATCAGGTCCACGTCCTTGCCGCCCTTGCGGACGGTCACCACGACTTTCTTGCCGGCCTTGCCCGCCAGCAGCGGGAACCAGTTCTCGCCGGCCTTGATGGGCTGACCGTCGATGGCCATCACCAGGTCGCCGGCCTTGATGCCGCTGTCGGCCAGGTTCAGGACGCCGCCCGGAAGCACTTCCGCGATCCGCAGGCCTTCGCCGGCGTAGTTGTAGTCATACAGCACGCCGAGCCGGCCGAGCGACTCGCCGCCCTGCGGACGATAACGCGCACCGGTATGCGAACCGTTGAGCTCGCCCAGCATTTCGGAGAGCATCTCCTGGAAATCGAAATAATTGTCGATATACGGCAGGAACTGCGCATAGTTGTCGCGGTAGTAATTCCAGTCCGCGCCGTGGAGGTTCGGATCGTAGAATTTCTCCTTCACCTGTTTCCAGATGTGGTAGAACATATATTCGCGTTCGGCCTTGGGCTTGAATTCGAAGTCGCCCGAGAAGGCGATCTGCTTGGTCTGGCCGCCGGCGAGCGTCACTTTCGTGATGCCGCGGCCGGAGAACACGTAGATCTCGCTGCCGTCGGCGGAAGGCGTGATGCGGCCCATGACGCCGCGGGCGAGCACTTTCACGCTGCCCTCGCGGAGGTCTTTCACGCAGAGGCCCATGCCGCTTTCCAGCGGCGAGATGTAATAGAGCTTGCGGCCGTCCTTCGACAGGATGTGGTCGCCGTAAGCGGCGCTCGAGCCCGTGAGGCGCTGCACGCGGTATTCGCGGCCTTCCAGTTCAAGTTCCAGTTTCTTGGGTTTCTCCTGGGCGAGGCTGTCCTTCTTTTCTTCCTTGGCCAGCTGTTTCTCGCTCTTGCCGCTGAGCAGCTTCTCGATTTCCTCGTCTTCCTTGTCCTGGTTGAAGTCGGTCATCGTCTTGCCGTCGAAGAACATGATGTAGACGTCGTCGTGGGCGCCCCAGCTGCCGTGGCTGCGGTAGCCGTTCTTGTCGGATTCCCAGGTCATGGCCTTGCCGCCGAGAGCCCAGCGGAAGCCGCCGTCATTGTAGCCGCTCTGCGTCAGGTCGGTCACCTTGCCGGTCTCGACTTCGATCAGGGCGATGTCCACGTTGTTCCAGCCGCCGTTGGCCATATCGGTCGCCAGCAGGTATTCGCTGTCGGGGCTCCAGGAGAAGCTCTGGTCACCGTCGCTGTAGGAGTAGTTGACGCCCTTGAGCAGCGATTTGACCTTGCCGCCCTTGGTGGGCTTGACCACCAGTTCCGTGCGGTCGCGCAGGTAGGCCACCCATTTGCCGTCGGGCGAAACTTCCGGCTGGAAGCTGGTCTCGCCGGGTTCGGAGAAGAGTTCTTCCTTCGTCTTGACGGCGTAGGTGAAGAGTTTGTCGTTCTTTTCGGTCAGGACGGTGCGCCAGATGCCCCAGCAGCCGCCGCGCTCGGCGGCGTAGTAGAGCTCACGGCCGTCTTTCGAGAAACTCACGCCGCGCTCCTGCTCCGGCGTGTTGGTGATGCGGCGGGTGGTATTGTATTCCGTGGAGGTCACGAAGACGTCGCCGCGGATGACCATCGCGATTTCCTTGCCGTCGGGCGAGACGGCCATCGACGTGGCGTTGCCCGTGAAGTTCATCTTCACCAGGTCGCGCTCGTTTTCGTCGCGGACCACCGTGATTTCGAGTTTGCGGGGCTGGCTGCCTTCCTTAAGCACGTAAAGGTCGCCGTTCTGGGAATAGACCAGCGTGCCGTCTGCCGCCACGGAGACGTAGCGGACCGGATCTTTCTCGTAGCGGGTCAGCTGCGTGGCTTTGCCAGGGTTGGAAACGCTGCTCTTGAACAGGTTGATGGTTTTGCCGCCCTGCTCGCTCAGGTAATAGAAGGTATCGCCGTCGGCGGCGAACACCGGCTGGCGGTCTTCGCCGTTGTACTGGGTCAGCTGCTTGAAGGCGCCGTCCTGGCAGAACCAGATGTCGCGGGTGACCGAGGAAGTGTGGTGCTTGCGGAGCGGGTCTTCATATCCTTTGTAGTCTTCATAGAGGATGGCGCCATCGGGACGGACGCTCATCTCGGACATCGTGACGGACGTCAGCAGGGCGGGACGGCCGCCGCCTTCGGCCACGGCCCAGACCTGCGGATCGCCGGGATAACCGTCGAAATGCACGTCGGGCTGCAGGTTCGCCGTAAAGGCGATGCGCCCGTCGGGCAGCACGGCCTTCGGCGTTTCATTGCCGGGATAATTGGTTATGCGGACGGGCGTGCCGCCTTCGGCAGACACCCGGTAGACATCTTTGCTTCCTTCGCGGTAAGAGCTGAAATAAAGCTGCTTGCCGTCGGGCGTCCAGACCGGGTCGGAGTCGTAGGCGGGGTTGCTGGTTACCTGGAGGGCGCGGCCGCCCTGCGTCGGAACCACATAGATGTCGCCCTTATAGGAGAAAGCGATCTGTTTGCCGTCGGGAGAGATGGCGTTCTTGCGAAGCCAGCGGGGTGTTTCCTGCGCCGTGGCAGTCATCAGGCCGAAGACTGCGAGAAGCAGGATGGTGATAGTCCGTTTCATGTTTTTTGTCGTTGTTTTTCGTATCGGTTCAATAGATTCGGGAAAGATACGAAATAATTGCGTAAGTTTGTAGGACAAACCCTTGTTGAGACCATGATTTCCTTCACTTGCGACTATTCGGAAGGCGCGCATCCGAAGATTCTGGAGCGTCTGACCGCCACCAATTTCGAGCAGCTTCCCGGTTACGGGACCGACCATTATTGCGAAAGCGCCAAAGAAAAAATCCGTGCGGCGTGCGAAGCGCCCGAAGCGGAAGTCTTCTTCCTGGTGGGCGGCACGCAGACCAATTCGACGATCATCGCCGCGATGCTGGCGGACTACGAAGGCGTGGTCTCGGCCGAAACCGGCCATATCGGCGTCCACGAGGCCGGCGCCGTGGAATACACGGGGCACAAGGTGCTGACGATCCCGTCTCACCACGGGAAAGTCGATCCGAAAGAGCTGCGCGACTATCTGGAAGCGGCTACGACCGATCCGAACTACGAGCATATGGTTTTCCCGGGTATGGTCTATATCTCCTTCCCCACCGAATATGGTACGATCTATTCGAAGGCGGAGTTGGAGGAAATCCACGGGATCGCCGCGCATTATGGCCTGCCGCTGATGATCGACGGAGCCCGGCTGGGCTACGGGCTGACGAGCCCGGCCTGCGACCTCACGCTGCCGGAGCTCGCTTCTCTATGTGAGGTATTCTACATTGGCGGCACGAAGGTGGGTTGTCTTTGCGGCGAGGCAGTGGTCTTCCCCCGCGGCAACGCGCCCAAGCATTTTTACACCATCACCAAGCAGCACGGGGCGATGCTGGCCAAGGGCCGGGTGCTCGGCATCCAGTTCGACACGCTTTTCACCGACAATCTCTATTTCGAGATCAGCCGGCACGCCATCGATATGGCGATGCAGCTCAAGGAACTGTTACGGCAGAAAGGCTGCACTTTCTTCATCGACTCCCCCACCAACCAGCAGTTCATCGTGCTGGAGAACAAGAAGATCGAAGAGCTCGGCAAGCACGTGGCCTACGACCCGTGGGACCGCGTCGATCCCGACCACACGGCCATCCGGCTGGCCACCAGCTGGGCCACGCAGCCCGAGCAGCTCGAAGAGCTGAAACGCTGGATTTAATATCTGAGATTAGCCCACGCGCGGCAGAACCTTTTTAAGCCAGGCTCAAAGGCCTGGCTTAAAAGAACCTGCCGCTCCACCAGGCCTGCGCACAATAGTCTATAAGCAATAGCGGAGGCCGGCGAGCCATTCGGTGCCGAGGGGAGTGCTGCGGTAGTAGCCGGTGAGCTGGAGGGTGTGGTCGCGGCCGCCGAGGGAGAGGATCAGGTCTTGGGATAAGCGGGCCTCAACGCTGTTGGTCCAGGAGACGGAAGCGGGCGAGAGGCCATCGATGAAGTTGTTTCCGTTGTAGAGGACGGCCAGGGTCGTGGCCATGTGGCCGAGGTATTTCGCGGTGTAGGACAGGCCGCCGATGACCTGGTCGGAGACCGGACCGTCGCTGCGGGTGTAGGACGCGACCGCCCAGAGATTGCCGGCGAATGGCCGTTCCAACCGGGCCGTCAGGGCGTAGCGACTATCGAGGATGTTGCGGGTGGAGATATAGAAGGGCTTGCGCCAGGTCTGGCCATACACGCCTTCCAGCGATAGGACAAAGCGGGCGGGGAGCCGGAGATCGGCCGCCGCCATATTTTTCCAGACGGTTCCTTCGCCATGGACGCCATAGACCGCTGAACCGGCACGAAGCACCAGGGCGCCGGTACCCAGCACATCGTAGCGCAGGCTCACCCGGGGAGAAAAGGCGAACGGGAAATCGTAACGCAAACCGGCCTGCAGCGTCATCCGACGCCCCAGCCGGACGGCGTCCTGCAGATAAAATCCGACGCGGGTAAAAGAGGAATCCGGCAATTGGCCGTAAGTCGTCTGCACGCCGAAGAGCAGGCGCTGCGCGCCGGCGGACAGCGTGAAATCGTCGGAAGCGTGCCAGGCTTTGGCGGCCGGCGAGCCGGACCACCCGGCTTGCAGCCGGTTGGATGCGCGGCCGTCGCCGATCTGCGTGGTGAAGCCGCCCATCGCCCAGTTTTTACCGGCCAGGCGGCCGCCGGAAAGATCCAGCCGGTTCGAGGCGCCCAGGCGTGCATCGATGCGGCCCGCTCCGGAAAAATCACCGGCAAAATCATATTGCAGGCCACCGAAAAGAACATAATCTTCGTTGAAAAGCGGGGTCGACACGGTCGCGCCCGCCAAACCGGCCGAGCCGAAATAGCCGTAGGCCGAACCGTGGAAACGGTTGGTCCCGACGGGCGTCATCTGCAGCCGGGAAACGCCGTCGAGCGCCGCCTCCTGCCGGACGTCGAAAGGAACCGCCGTATAGACGCGCTGGCCCACCAGGTCGTACGTGCCGGGCGCCACGGGAACCACGCCGCCGCCCAGGTTCTCCCCGATCCGCAGCGAAGTCGCCGCGTCGTCGACGTGGATGTCGGTCGTCCCCGCCTCCAGATTGGCGTCGATGACCGAATGCTGCCCGGCATAGGTATAGAGTTCCCGGACGGTCAGGGGTTTATAGCTGAAATAATGGATCCGCACCGTATACGGGCCGCCCGGCAGGACGTCGGACAGCTGGTACCAGCCGCGGGCATTGGTCGTCGTGTAATACTGCGTGTTCGACGGCTGGTGGATGACCACCACGGTCACGCCCTCGACAGGCCCGTTATCGTCGACAATCCGGCCCCCGATCGACGCCGTCGTCACCTGCGCCGCCGCGGGCAAAGCTATAAATAGAACGAGAATACTATAAATAAACCGTTTCATATACGCAAAGATAGAAAAAAAGAAAGAGTCCCCGATAGCGGAAACTCTTTCCTTGCAAATCCCCGCGCCATCAGGCGCTAGCGGAGGCCGTTGTGAGGGCCTTGTGTAATAGCAGGCCGAAGCGGCGGGGTTTGGGGCAGCGCCCCAACTAATTCGCCGGAGTGTGGCTGAAGTAGATACCGCCGCAAAGCTCGATGAGGCCGTTGTAGGTATCCTTGTAGCCGATCATCGTCAGCTGGTCACCGACCTGGATGCCGGCGTTGGCGATGAAGTTCTTCCGGTTGTCGCCCGTGGCGCCATAGCCCGGATAGCATCCATAGACATACAGCTCGTTCGTGCCGTCAGTCAGATGGAGGTTACCGTAGACATTCTCCTTGCCCTTGTTGTCGAGCAGGTCCTGAATCGTACCGGTCACCATATAATAGGTGTTCTTGTCGTCCGGTTTGCTCAGGAACTCGGCGATGGTCACTTCCGTCACGGAGATGTGGTCTTCGTGCTGACCGCCAGTCATCTGGGCAGCACCCTTGTATTCGCCGCGTTTGCCGACGAGGGTCACGATGTCACCGGGTTTGAGACCGAGGGCCTGGAAGTCGCCCTTGGCGCCGATGCCGTAGACATAGACCTCACCCGACCAGTCGCGGATGTAGACATTGCCGTAGCTGGCGTTGGCCACGCTGGTGATCACACCAGTGATGCGGTACTGCGTGTCGCCAACGGGGGCAGCGAGGAAGTCTGCGACAGAAGCGGCGATGATGGAACCCTTCTGGGCAAGCGTCTGCTCGGTGGAGTAGTCCTTGCCACCGCTCTTGGTCTTGAAGACCAGCTTGGTGTTGCGGTCGCCGCCTTCGTTGGGCGCAACCTTGAAGACCACGGTATTGCCGCTGATCGAGGAAATGGAGAGCCAGCTCTGGGCATTGGCCGGGATGTCGACATAGACGCCGGTGCCCTTGTTGTTGAGCTTCACGGTGAAGTTGCCGCCTTCGATCGGCATGACTGCGTCTTCCGGATCGATTTCATCGATCTTGATGAGCGACTTGTTGACCTTGACAACCGAGACGTCGACCAATTCGACCGTACCGTTGTAGGTGGTCTTCGGGCCCTGGACCGTCACTTCGTCACCGACGGAGAAGTCGAACGGCGACTTGCCCCATCCGCCGGAATCCTTCGGATAGGCGCCGGAGTTGTTCACCGTACCATAGATATAGATCTCACCCGTACCGTCGTTCAGATACCAGTTGCCATACTGATCGTTGGCAATGGCCGTGACGACACCCGTTACCAGATAGGTCTTGCTGTCGGGGCCGGCAATGACCTCGGCGCAAGTGGCGGGAGAAACGACCGCCAGGCCCTGGATGACGTTGATGTTCTGGGTCTTGCCGCCGCAGTTGAGGGCCACGGTAGTCGTACGGCCATCAAGGGTCTTGGCAGCGGAGAAGGTGACGGTCGTGGAACCGGCACCGCCGGAAGCCGGCGAAATGCTGAGCCAGTTGGGCATCGTGGAGATGGTCCAGCTGTCGGTCGCATCGACCGTGATGGTGGAGGAACCACCGTCCATGCTCAGGGACACGAAGGAAGAGGAAACCTTGACCTCGTTCAGATAGTGATCGGGTTCGATCTGATTGCAACCGGCTGCAAGGGCCAGGATGGCAACCAGGGAAACAAGGATATGCTTGATTTTCATATTGCAGTCTTTTTATTAGTTGAACAGATATTTGATACCGATGGAGGCATACCAGCACTGGCCGAGCGCGTGGTTCGGCAGGAAGGTCTCGGTATTGCCGTTGATGGAAGCCGGCGTGGAGAACGTGGCGAAACCGTCGGCGTCGGCACCTTCATACTTGAGGATACGGGCGTCGGAACCGATGGCCGGGTTGAGGTACTTGGCCACGCCCCAGCTGGAGTTGAACAGGTTGAGGACGTTCTTCAGGTCGAGGCAGAGCTGCAGGACGTTGGTGTTGTTGCCGCACTTCACGGCGAAGTCGTGCTTGTAGCTGAAGTCCACCCGGTGGACCCACGGGCTGTACACGCTGTAACCTTCGGCATACTGGCCCTGGTGGGTGCTCAGGTACTTGTCCTTGTGGACGAAGTCCATGAAGCGGGTCTGGTCGTCGCTCGAGATGAAGCGGAACTGACGGGAAGCGACCTCTTCGTCGGTCGGGATGTAGAGGGCGTCGTAGTTGTAGCCGTCACCGTTCATATCGTTGGAGGTCATATAGCTGTAGTTGTAGCCACCGCGCCAGGCCTCATAGATGAAGCTGTAGTGGTTGCCGCTCTTGTCGTGGTGCGTCAGGGAAGCGACCACGCGGTCAGGGGTCACATACTGCGAATTGTGCAGCTTGATGTAGTTCGGACCTTCATTAGTCGGCACATAGGTGAAGGCACTCTCTGCGGCGGAACCCGGCATGCCGGTGATTTCCTTGTTCACGGTGTGCGTGTATGCGGCCATCAGGCTCAGGCTCTCGATCGGGCGCATATTGATCTGCGCGCTGGCGCTCCACCCATAACCCTGGTTGGTGTTCTCCAGGACGAAGGCCTTGGTCTCATAACGGAAGTCCGAAGGATAGATCGGGCGGTTGTCAGCGCCGTTGAAACGGGCGAAACCGGCCACGTCGCGCATACTCCAGTCGGAGATCGCCACGGCATTGATGGTTTTGTTGAAGATACCTTCAGCCGTAAAGGTGAAGGGGAAAGAAGTCGGGAAGCTGTAGTCGAAGGCCAGCGAGCTCTTCCATACCTGCGGCATCTTGAAGCGGGGATCCACGCCGTTGACGGCGGAAGGAACGGTACCGTCTTCAGGGCGCACGGTGCTCGGGAAGCCCATGCCCACGAGTTTGTTGTAGAGGGCTGCAACATTGGCCTGTCCGTTCTCGGTAACCAGACCGCCGCCGAACTGGGCCAGGATGTCGTTCACGCTCGCATAGCGGCTCTTGACGGCATCGGGCAGGTTGGCATAGCGGGTGGACGGGCCGATCTGGGCCTGGTACTGCACCATACCGCCGTTGGTCGGCATGTTCGTGAAGAACACGAGCGGAAGACGGCCGGAGAAGAGGCCCGTACCGCCGCGCACCTTGAAGCTCTTGTCACCGAAGACGTCCCAGCTGAAGCCCACGCGCGGGGAGAAGGTCACCTTGGCGGTAGGCCACTTGCCGGTATCGATGTGGGTCAGTTCGTAGTTGTTGATCTTGGGGAAATACTCCAGCTCCAGGATCTTGTTGTTGGTCATCAGGTCGCCGTTGTCGAAGAACAGGCCGTCGATGCGGAGACCGTAGGTCAGCTTGAAGCGGTCGGTCACGTTCCAGTCGTCCTGGGCGTAGACGCCGGCTTTGTGGAACTGGACGCGGGCGGCCGGATACTGTTCGCCGTCGTAGCCGTAGGTAAGGCAGACCACCTGCGGAATGGCGCCGCTGAGGAAGTCTTCCACGCTCTTGTAGCG
>JAEEGK010015412.1_pt1 | contig 16955 bp, 7 predicted proteins | sample 8958771 | NCBI WGS metagenome assembly JAEEGK01 (sample SAMN16246547, study PRJNA631951) | gut metagenome | biome: gut microbiome; feature: rumen; material: SC-attached | host: Bos | place: Iran: Karaj | collected 2018-10 | reverse complement strand
ATAAGTTAGAAAAAGAAGATAGTATGATTAATACTGTTTTAGATTGTTCTTTCTTGGGGCCACATTTTAAATATCTTCTGAAACAAGTACATAAAAGTGTTGATGATGTTGTTTATCCTTATGCTTGTGTATTTGTAAGTACGTTTCTTATCTTATTTTTTGCATTATTTTCTTCCCTATTTTATATGGTTCTTGTTAAAAAAATTCATAATGTTGATAATAATGAAGATAAAGATAAAGATAAAAATTTTAATAAAAATATAAATAAAAAAGATATTAAATCTATTAAAAATTTCTTATTCTTAACAAGAAATTTAGGAGGAAAAAAAAAAATAAAAAAAAAAATTTTAAATACAGAAGAACATTTTGATAATAAAACAAATCCATCAATTAATTCATTTACAAATAATACAATAAATGATAATAATTTAAATTATATAAATAAAAATAATAATACAGATAATAATTTTACTGATAATATATGTGCTAATATAAATGAAAATAATATTAACGGAAATATTGTTTTAGATATTAATGAAATTAATAATAATGATTTAAATTCAAGATCAATTCCACATTTTACAAATGTAAATAATCATTCTTATTATTCATTTAAATCAACTAAAGTAAATAATAATATTTTTAGAAGAAATAGTCAAATTAAAGAATTCAATTCAGTAAATTCTTTAAACAATTCAAAAATGAATAATTTTAATAAAAGTAAAAATTATGTCCCTAAAATTAAATTTATAGATAATTTATTTGAAATTCCAAAAAATCAATCTTTTAAAAATTTAAATTTAAATTTAAATAATATTCATAATAATTTACCTTATAAAATCGATAATTTTGAAGATATTGAAAATATAAATCCAAATACAAATATAAATTCAAATTATAATATATTAACATCAAAAAACACACCTTCTTCAATATTAGAAAAAAAGAATAATAATACTTATAATAATACATATAATAATAGAATCTCAACAAATAATAAAACAAATCCTAATATATTTCCTAAAAATTATATTACAAATAATAATTTATTAAACCAAAAAAAAGAGAGTATAATAATAGAATTAGAAGATTTAATTGTGTTAGAAGAAAAATTATATTATATAAAAAAATCTTTTAATGAAAAAAAATCACATCACAAAATATGTATTGAATGGTGGAATTTTTATATTTATACTTCATTTGGTGGTAATTTTGAATTATTTTTTAAAAATGATGAAAATAAAACCAATTTTCAAATTGCACATGAAACTTCAATTTTAGAATTAATTTCAATAATAATAACTTATGAAATATTAAAAGATTCTGAATTAAATCAATCAATTTCATTTTTATTAATTGATTTACTAAATGAAGTTCATCAAAATTTTTTAATCATATGTGATTATATTTTATCTATTATAAAAGATAAAATATCAAAAAAAAATATTTGGGTTAATAAATTACAAAATATAATTGCTTTAAAGTTAAATAATTCAATTAATTCAAATGAACATATTTTATTATTAACAAAAGGAAATTGTACAATAAATTCAATAATAAAAAATATATTAAAAAAAGAAAAAAATGAAAATTTAACTTTTATAAAAGAACAATATTATAGAAAAATAAAGGAAACTACAATCCAAAAATTAAATGATTACTTCAAAAATAAAATAAAAGAAGACTATTTAAAAAAAGGAGAAAATTTTTCTTTTATAATTCCAGAAAATAATCCAAATTCAATAATCAAAATTCCATATTTAGAAAATAAAATAAAAAATAACAAAATATTTACTTTAGTATTAGATTTAGATGATACATTAATAAATTTTAAATATGACAGTTTAGGAAGAGGAATATTAAAATTAAGACCAAATTTACATAATTTTTTAGATGAAATGTGTAAAATATTTGAAATAATAATATTTACTGCAGCAACAAAAGATTATGCAGATCCTATTTTAGATATAATAGAAAACAAAAAAAAATATTTTGATATGAGATTATATAGACAACATACAATTTTAATGAATAATGTTTTAGTAAAAGATTTAAGTAAATTAGGAAGAGATTTATCAAAAACTATTATTATTGATAATATGCCACAGAATTTTAAATTACAAAAAGAAAATGGGATTTTTATTCAAAGCTATGATGGAGAAAATAAGAATGATTCTAAATTAGTTTGTTTATGTAATATTTTAAAATATGTTACTAGAAATTTTAACTGTGATGTTAGAGAAGAATTAAGAAAAGTTAAAAAAGAAATTTTTAGTCAAATTACTACTGATCTTAAATTTGAAGATGATTAAATTTTTTTTCAAAAATATTATTTTTTTTATTAATTTTATTATATATTCTTTAGTTGATTAATTTTATTATATAATGTTAGAATTTTATTAAGTTAAATTTAAAAAGGATTTTCCTTTTTTTATTATTAAAATTAATTTTTATAATTAAAATAATGAATAATTAATATAAACAATAATGTAAAACATATAATAAAATAAATAAAATATAAAAAAAATGTTATTCAAATTAGAAGAAGTATTTAAATCAAAAACAAATGCAACTGAAAATATAATAAAAGATCAACAACAATTTGAAGATTTTAAAGAAAAATTAATAGAACGTAAAATTATAATAGAACAAGATAAAAAATTATTTGATAAACATATAAAAAATTTTCCAATCACATTTGAAAATTTAATAAATTATATAAAAGAAATATACAAATTAGATATAGAAAATTTAATAGAACATAAAATAGAAAACCATAATGATATATTAAATAATATAAATAGATTTTTACTCTTTCTTCGTTCATCAAATAATGAAATAACAAATAATGATGTAGTTCAAATATTATCATCTCTAATTAAAAATAACGATAATTTAGATAAAACTATATTAAATTTTAATAAATCACATTTTATTATAACCAACATACATGATGATATACAAAAATTTTTATGGGAAAAAATATATCAAACAAAGGAAAATAAAACAGAAGAATTTTATAAGGAATTAGATATTACTTTTAATGATCCTGAAGAATATCAATTTAAATATCAAGAACAAATTTTATATGAATATGAATTAATAAGAGTCAGAAAATTTCATATTAAAGGAAATTTTAATATGCCAGAAAATATTGAATTAAAAAAAAAACAATTAAAAGAAATTTCTTGTGAAGAAGTAATTTGTTCAGAAAGAAATATTTCAATTTTATGTTATAAAATACCAAATTCTTATTATGATAAAGAAGTATTAGAAAACTTTTTTTTTAAATGTGAAGCAGGAAGAGAATTAATTTTATCTAAATATTTTCAAAAATTTTTAGGTTTTGATGATATTTCAAATGATGAATTTCAATATTATTTCTTTGAATTTATAGAAGAAAGAACAAAATTAACTGATTTTTTTAAAAATATTGAAACTGAAATAACAGAAACTAGTTTTTTTTTTAAATATATTGCAAAAGAAATATTATGTTTATTTAGAGATTTATTAAATAAATGTACTCAAAGTTATAAATTTCCAATTACATGTGATAATTTATATTATGATAAAACGAAATATAGATTATATATTCAAGGTATAAAATTTGGACCAAAAAGAAAAAGTATTATGGAAAGTCATGATATAATTGAAGCAAAATTACTTTATTTTTATGGTATGATTTTATTAAATTTATTATCTTTAAAAAAAAAAGAATTAAAAGATTTAATTGATTTTTTAAATAATATTTCTATTGATTTAGAAGAATTTTCTAAAATGCAATTAATATTTGATAAAATTAATTATATTGAAGAACAATTATCTAAACATCTTGAAAGTGATATTGTTATTTGTATTATTTTAGAATGTTTAATTAGTCCTTATAAAGCAAAAGTTATATTTGATGCATTTTATGAAAAGAAAAATTTTTATAAAGAAGCAATTAGAAGTAGAAAATTAAAAGAAGAAAATAGGAATAAAATTAATAATGAACAAAATAATCCTCAAAAAAAAAAAAGTGATATTGATAATTTAGAAAATGAAAATAATAGAGATAAAATTACTGTAATGAGTCATTATTATAATGATAATGAAAATGTTGAAGTTGCTAATGAAAATGCAGTTACAAAATCTCTTTCTATTAATATGTTATTAGTTCATCCTTTTTATTCGAATACTAAATTAGATGAAGAATTTTTAAGATATTTGTTTAGTCAAATTGAAAAAAATGGTCAAATTACTTAAAAAATAATTTTTAAATAAGTTTTTTTATTTAAATTTTTTTAAAAAAATAAATTCTAATGTAATTAGAAAAAAAATGTTTTTATTTAAAAAAAATAAATTTATCACTATAATTAATATAATAATAATGATTATTAATATACATTAATAAAAATATTACTTTTAAATGTAATTTTTATTAAATACAATAAAGTAAAAATTAAGGATTAATTGAATTAATTAATTCAAATTTATTTTCTAATTCTTTTCCACTATGTAAAATATTAACATAAAAAAAATGAAGTTCTTCAGGAGAATCAATATTTAAATTAAAAAGAATATTATTCAGATTTTCACTTTTATTTTTATTATAAATATTTCCTTCATTTAAACTTGAATTTCTAGAATTAAAAATTTTTTTTTTAATAGTACTTTGATTAGTAGTAATAAAATTTTGTGAAATTTCACTTTGATGACTTTGAGTTTGAATATGATTTTTAATAATGTTATTTTTTATCATTTTATTATCAACTTGATCTTTTTCATTATCTCTTTTAAAAATTTGCTGAACATAATTATTATATTTATTATTAGAAGTTGATTTTTGACTTAAAGGAAAATTAAGACTATTATTATTACTATTTTCATTTGAAAAATTCCTTTCTTCTGTTATTTTTTTATTGCATTTTTTTTTTATTTCTTCTGAATTTAAATTTTGAGTTTGATTTAAAAAAGAATTATTATTTAAATTTTTATTATCATTATTTGTATTAAAAATATTAGTTAAACTATTATTTGTAGTAGTTAAATTTGATTTTTTTAAATTTCTAATATCAATGTTTGATTTTTGATTTCTTTTATTTATATTAATATTTTTGTTTTTATTATTTTTGCCAATAAAAGAATAATTAGTAATTAAATTCTTATTTTTATTTAATTTTTCAGCAAAATTTGCAAATTTTGTTAACATTGCAGAAGGAGAAGGAGAATTTTTTTTTATTTTAATAAATTGATTTTGATTTGTAATATTTTTTTTTATTATTTGATTATTATTATTTTTATTTTCTTTTTGTTTATTTGATATTATATTAGGTCTATTTGAAGAAAAACTTCTATATAAATCAGTTATAAACTGATTTTCTTTATTTAAATTATAATTTATTTTAGGAGAATTAATTTCTGAATTTTGAACTTGAGTATTTTTATTTGTATTTGAATTTGTTATTATTCTTTGGGTCTCTGCAATTAAATTTGAAATATTTAATTTTGTACGCGTTATTGGTGACATGAAAGATATATTTTTTATTTTAAAATTTTTTTTATTATCTGAGACATATGACATTATATTTTTTAAATAGTTTTATATTTTTTTTTTTAATAGATTAATAATAGTTTGATTTTTTTTTTTGAAAAAAAATATATTTTATTACTTTTATTATTACTTTTATTTTGATATTGATTATATTATATAATTTTGAATAATAATATATATTTAAAAATTACTCTAAAAGGTATAAAAAATTAATTAAAAAAATAAAAATAATATCTTTTCAAAACAAAACCTAATTTTTTTAAAAATATAATATTTATGATTAATTTAAAATTAATAAAATTAAAAAACAATAATTCATAAAAATGTATTACTCTTTTCCAATTATACAAACGACTGAAGAAATTCAATTAAAAAGTATCGGAAAAGAAGTAACATCTGAAAATTTATTAGAAATATATAATCAAATAAAAATATTAGAAACAGATAAACAAACTGCAAAAAGATATAAAAAACAAATATGTGAATTAATTTCACTTTCATTAAATTTTTTATTAAAAAGTGAAAATTATCCTAATGTTTTTGATACCTTTTGTTCTTTAAATTTTATGAATGAATATATTAATTTGTCAGATTTAAATATTTATTCTATTAATTTAGAAATAATAAAATCATTCTCTTTTCTTTTAATAAATTTACAAAATCAAACAAAAATATATTATATTTTAAGTGGAAATTTACTTAATCAAATAATATTAAAAGACTATTCTTTATATGATGAAGAATTTTTTTCTTTTTATGTTTCATTTCTTAAAAGTATAAGTTTAAGAATAGATCAAAATACAATTCAATTATTTTATAGAGAAAATAATAATACTTTTCCATTAATAGAAAGCGTTATTAAAATATATAATCATAGAGATTCGATGGTAAGAAACGTAGTAAGAACAGTAATTTTAAATGTTTTAAAAATTAAATATGATAAAATTGAAGAACATTTTTGTCAATTGCCTTCAATTTCTTATTTTCAAAATATATCGTGTCATTTAAGAGATATTTGTATTAAATTTAATGATGAAATAATTAATAATGGAAGATTTAATGATTACTTTGATGATATTATTGAAGAATTATTATTTATTGATGATATTTTTCATTTAAATTTAAAGAAAATTAATTTTATTATGTTAAATTCTATTTTTTATTATTTTATTTTACCTATTTTATGTGGATCAATTGTTAAAAAAGAAAAACCAATAATTAAAATTAATGTTGTTCTATTTTTAATAATTATTTTATTTAAATATGTAAAATATGAAACTTTTAGAAATTGTTTATTTTCTTTAATTTTTTTAGATAAGTTAAATCAAGATTTTATAAATTTTTTAAATCAACCAAATGATCCTCCTTATTATTCTTTTTTAATGGAAAATAAAAATATATCTTTTTGTGATTTTATTTCTCAAAATTACTCTTTAAAATTTAGGCAAACAATAATTTCAGATGGCAATATTTATTACTCTAATTTTAAAAAAAAATATCCTGAATTAGAAGAAATAATTCAAAAGTTTAAAAATTATTTATCAGTTGTAAAAAAAGAAAGTAATAAAGAAAAAAATTTTGTTGATTCAAAAGAAAAAATAGAAACTATAATAATGTCTTATTTTGATAGTAATAATTTAGAAAAAATGAATAATTATCATAAATCAATAAGTTCTGGAACAGGAGTTAAATTAGGTTTATATTCTTTTACTGAAGAAACAGAAATTTTTGATGTTTGTTTTATGTGTTATATGAAGATTTTATTTGAAGATATAAATGATAATAATGAAAATAAAAAAGATAAATTTATATATATTAATAATACTATTAAAGAAAATATTTTAAATTTATTAGATCCTAAAGATGATAATATTATTTTATTAGTTAATATTTTAATTTATGTTTGCCAACATTCTAATATTTGTAATTTATTATTAAATTTAGCTAAACTTGAAGATTTGAAAGAAAGAATTAATGAAAATAATATAAATGATAATATTAATAATAATGAAAATAATATAAATGATAATAAAATAATTAATAATGAAAAAGATGATATTACATTAGTAGAAAATTCCTTAATTTTTTCTAACAATAATACTTTTATTTTTAATAACAATTTCTTCAAATCAAATTCACCATTAAAAATAAATTTTAATTTAGGATTATTTAAAACTCTTCTTAACTTATTTTACTTCATTTCTCCTCCGTTTAGAAAAATTACATTTCGTTTAATTATAAAAAACTTAGAAAACTTAACTTTAAATGAAAAAAAGAAACTTTTGGTAACTTTAAATGATGAAGAGAAAGATACATTTAATGAAATACAAAAAAATTTAATAACAAAAATAGAACATAGTATGTCAGATCAAAAGATTTTTAGAGATAATGGTTATATTTTTTTCTCTGATTTGTGGAAATTTTATAAAAAAGATTCTGAGGAAAATTTAGATAAAGATGTTAAGTTAATAACATCTTCTCCTTTTATTTTATTAAATGAAAATAACAAATATGAAGATTTTCCTTTTATTTTAAAAACTAATTTAAATGATACTAATATTTTTAAAAGTGACATTTTATTATATATGTACATTCATGATTTGAAGGAAATGTATTTTGGTGAAAATAAAAAAAAAGAACTTAAAAAAAAATTGATTAAAGAAGAAAATCCTTTAATTATTAAAAATAATTTTGAATTAGAAATAAATAAAAATTACAATTTTAATGAATTAAAAACAAAATATAAACAAAATTTAATTTATGAAAATGTTCAATTTAAAATAAATAAAAATGAAGATGAAGATTATAAAGAAAAAATATTATTAATTTCTAATTATTTTATTTATTTTGGTGATTTAAAAAATGAAGAAATTTCATTTGAATATAAATTTCGTTTAGATTTTTTAGCAAAGTATGAAAAAGAAGGAGTTGAAAAAAAAGAAATAAATTATATTACTAATGATGAAAATGATAATAAATATGAAATTAGCATAATATTTATAAATGAAACAATTTGTGAAGATATTTTATCAAAAATTTTTGAAAGTGTTCAACATATCAAAAATGAACATATAATTTTTTTTAAAAGATTTTTTGAAGATGAAAAAAATTCAATTATTGGAGAAGATGAAGATGATGATTCAGATTAAAAAATATATTTTTTAATTTAAATAATTAATAAAAAAATAAATAATTAATTTCATTAAAAATTTCAAGTTTTATTTTAATATGCTCAAAAAATTTTATTTAATTTAAAACATTTAAATATTATTTATTTGAAAAAAAAAAAAATGAAAAATACTTAAATATAAAAACTTTTATTCATATTTAAAAAAACAAATAAAAAAACTTATATGGTTTAAATAATTTTTTCTTTATTTTTTAATATTTATATTAGTATAAGGACTTTTTAAAGCATTTTCTGGAATATTTTGATAAAAATTATCAACATTTTTTTTATCTCCTCCATTATTATTAATAATAATATTAATTAATTTATCAATTTGACAAATTTGTTGATTATTAATAATTTCATTTTCAGTTACATAATCAAAAAAAACATCCATTGAATGATCAGAAATATCAACTCCTAATTCATCATCAATTATATTTTTTAATTGTTTAATTGTTAAATAATTTGAATTATATTTACAAAATTTTTTAAAAAAATCTGATATATATGAGTGTAGTTCATTATTTATTATATCTGCTAGAAAGATACAAAGTCTTTTTATTTGATTTATATCTTCTTTTGAAAAATTTCTTATATTATTACTAAACATTATTTCATTTTGTTTTAAATTATAATTTTTTTTAAAAATTGGATTTTTACTTTTTAATTTCTTTTCTTTTATTTCTGGATAAAATATATAAAAAATTCCTATAAATTCAGTTAATTTAAATTTATTTCTATTATAATCATCTTCTAAATAAATAGTTAATTCATTTAATTTTTGTGAATTTTTTATTTCTACTTTAAAACATATATTTTTAAAAGTATCTTTTAAAATAGAACCTTTTTTATCAACTTCACAATTTTCACTAAATAATTTTGCTATAGAAACTCCATATTTATTACATTGAATATTTATTTCTTGAAATAAATCTTCAAAAGATTTAAATAATCTTTTATAATAACTTTTATTACTTTCTCCAAATTTTGGAATTTTTTTATCAAATTCACTTAATAATTCTTCGTCTGGTATTTTTTGACTTTTTCCTTTTTCTAAAAATTTATCTTCTGTTAGAACTTTATTTTCAAGAAAATAATAAAAGTCATTTTGAAATAATTTTTCTTTTCTTTTATCTTTTGATAATATATTAAAAATATATTTATATTCATTTACATGTGATAATTTATAATTAATAACATTACAAAAAGAAAAAAAATCTTTAAATAACATATAATTATTATAAGGACAAATTGATAGATATACTTTATTAACATCAAATTTATTTATTAAAATAAATTTTTTAAAATCAAGAATATAATTATTAAAATTAGTTTGTGCTTCATAATAAATTTCATCAATTCTACCATCTTCAATATATCTAAAATTATAAACATTATTTAAAAATTCTTTATAAGAATAAAAAGTTAAAGAAGAGTCTTTATCATTTAAAGAGTTTAATAAAATTTCCAATTTTTCTATTTTTGTTTCACATTTTAAAGCATTTAAAACAGACATAAAATCATTTATTTTTAATTTATTTGTTTTATTAGTATCTCTAGCTGAAAAATTTATCATTGGTTCATTTCCTAAATTAGAAAACTTAATATAGTATTTTTTATATAAATTTAAAACAATATATATTTCGTGTTTATCTAAAATACTTTCAATATTATCATTTGAATCTACTAATCTATTGGATATTATTTCTTCTCTTTTAATATCATCTTTTGCATATTTTATTTCATCATATGAAAATTGATTTCTTATTGAAGATTTTAAAAATTTAAGGTCTGATTTTACTGTTGATTTAAAATTTTTTTCTATTTTTTCATCTTTATTTTCTATATTTTGATTCAAGTTTTTATTTAAATCTTCAAGGTTATTATTTGTAGTATTATTTTCACTTTTATTTACTATATTTTGTAATTTTTGACTTACTTCATTAAATAGTTCTTTATCAACTTTATTATTTTCATTATTTTGATTTAAATTATTTATATTATTATTACTATTTTTATAAATTAAAGTATTAACAAGTTTATCAGGATTTTCAATATTATCTTCCTTATAAAAATTTTTATTAGTATTAATATCTTTAAATTTCAAATGTTCAATTTCTTCGACTTTTTTATTAATAGCATCACAAAATTCTCTAAATTTTAAAATTTCATTATCAGGATTGATTAAACTAAAAATATATTCACTTTCTAATGGATGAAAATTTCCAATATTATTTTTTTCAAATAGTAAATTAAAATTACTTTTATTACAATTTAAATCTCCTCCAAATGCATTAACCCACATATTTCTTAAATCTAAATTTCTTTCTTGTATAATATTTCTAAGTAATCTAATATAATTATTATAATTAATATTATAATCTTTTTTTAATTGAATTAATTCCTTTTCATTACTTTCTTTTATTTTTTCTAAAAATACTTCATAATTATATAATTCTCCTTTTGCTTTTGGTAAACTTTCAAATAAAGTTTCAATTTCATTATTTGATAATAAAATAACATCATCTAAAATTTCAGAAAATTCTCTTTTAGTAATATAACCAATTAAAGTTTTATCTTTTAAATAAAATTTATTTTGCATTATAAAATATAATTCTCCATTTTTTAATTTTGAATAAAGTTTAAAATATACATTTTTTAATCTAAAAGTTTTATCATTTTCCATTTCATATTTAATTCTCAAATTTTCATTTTCTATTTTTTCATTTATTAAATCAAAATATACATTTGGTCCAAGTGCTTTAAAATCAAAAGATTTGTTTTTAATAATATTTTTATTGTTATTATTTTCATTTTCTTCTTTTTCAATTTTATTATTTTTTTTTCCTTTTGTTAATAAATTTTTTAAAGTAATATCTGGATTTTTTGTTAATATATTATCACTTTTAATATTATTTTGTTTTTTATAATCTTCACAATTTTTTTCTATTAATTCTAAATCAATATAATTTTTAAATAATTGATTTTGAAATTTATTCATTATTATTGATATTTCATATCTTCCCTCTAAATAACCTAATTTTATTAATGATTGATTAAAACGAGGAAGTAAAATTTTATCTTGATTATTTGAGTCTATTCCATTATTAAAAAAATCTTTAATTGATATTTTTTGTTTTGAACATTCTTTAATTAATAATTCATAAAATTGATTTAGAACTTCTGTTTCTTCATTTTCTGTCATTTTTTTATTAATTTTATAATTATTATTATTATTATATTTATTACTTTATTCTTTTTATGATTTTAATATTATTTATTTATAATTAAAAGGTATTGACTTATTTATTTATTTATTTTTTTAAATATTAATGGTTTGTAAAAAAATCTATTTTTACTTCTTTATTATTAATTTAATAGAAAAAACTTTTTCAGAAAGAGAATTTAAATATAGTATTTTAGATTATAATCAATTAATAGATGAAATAAATAAAATAAAATTAGATATAAATAATTATAAGAATATAATATCAAAAATAAAACAAATATTAAATGATTATTATATTTATATTGATATTTCAAAAAGTCCTCCTTCTGATAAATATAAAAAAGTAGATTTAATTAAAGATTTAAGTGATATTAAAATTGAAAATATTGATTATATGAATTTTTATGTTAAAATAACAAAGATATTAAATTCAGTACAAGATTATCATTTATCATTTCTTTTTGACAATATAGTAAAATATACTTATATAAGTCCAATTTCTTATATTATAAAAAATGAAAGTAATCAAATTGGTTTATATTTAAATCAAAGTAAATTTATTGATTTTTTTAAAGAAGTGAAGGGTGTTTCTTTTATTGAAAATATCGGAAAAAATATAAACAAAAAAATTAAAAAAATTAATTCAAAAAATCCTTTTGATTATATTCAAGATTTTATAGGGCACCAAATTTTTAAAGATAAAGATGCACAATTTTCTTTTAATCTAAAGCATATTGAACAAAGTTCATTTGGTTATTTTACATTTGAAAAAGAATTTTTAAATAATATTAAAATTGAATTTGAAGATAATAATAATTTAGATTTTTCATATCTATTTATTAAATGTAATGAAATGAATCCTGAATTTAAATCATTTTACAATAATGAAATTAAAAAATATAAAAATGAAAGATTTAAACCAACTATATTAGATATTGAAGAAAAGTTTTTAATATCAAAAGGAAAAATGAAAAAAAATAATTTAATAAATTGGGATTATATAATAGAATTAATAAATGGAGAAATTAAATTAAAAATAGATTCAAAAAATAAATTAAATATTCTTTTCCAAAATTCTTTTGAATTTGAAATAAATAAAGCATATATTGAAAAATTAAAAGAACTTTCAGTAAAAATTAATAATAATTATCCAATAGTATTAATAGAATCATATAATAAAGGAGGAAATTATTTAGCTCCTTTATATTTTGAAAAGGTACTAAATTATAACTTTTCATTATCAAAATTATTAATAAGTTACAAAAATTCAGACGTAATAAAAAAAAATTATATTCCAAAAGAACTTTATGTAATAGAAAAGCAAAAATGTAAAAAAATAAATAAAAAAAAACTAAAAATAAGAAATGATACTTATAAAAATAAAATAAGACATTTTAGAACAGAAATATCAAAAATATCAAATTTAGAAATATCATCAAATACAATAAATTTTCGTAAAGTTGAAAGAAAACCAACGAAAATATTAATTTTTACTGATGGTTTATTATTTGGAGCATCAAGTATTTTTATCAAAAATATATATCAATCAGGAAATGCAATCTTAGTTGGTTATAATGGAAATCCAAATAATAATAATAAATTTGAAGCAAGTTTAAGTCCTTCAATTTCAAATTTTTCTTTTTATGATCACAATATTCAATTTTTAAAATTAAACAATATAACTGTTGAAAGTATTACTTATGCAGAAACTTTTAATGATAGTTATCAAGTTAAAAATATTTCTTTAATTCCAAGAGAATATACTTTAAATCCTATTGATGAAAGAAGTAATATATTTGGTTTTTTTGAAGAATCAAAATTTGATTTATTCATTGATGAAAGTTTAAGAATTTTAAAAAAATATGAAACACAATGTAATAAAGATAATCAGAATTTATTATTATTAAGTGATAAATGTAAAAAAAATAAATACACTATTACTGGGATTAATTGTTTAAATAATGGAAGTTGGAATTATACAAATTGTAAAAATGCTTTTTGTGATTTTAGTTTTGAATTTGATACTCATTTTAAATATTGTAAAAAAGATAATTGTATTTTGAAAGGATTTTTTATAAGATATCTAAGAGAATTTAGTATTCTTCTGATTTTAATTTCATTTATTATTATATATTTATGTTATGTAAAAAAGAAAAAAAATAAAGAAAAAAATAAAGATAAAGAAAATTTTGAAAAAATTATTAATAAAGAAATAAAATATAAACTTATTGATGATAATGATTTTGCGGAACATCGTTATAATAAAATAAAATAGTTTACAAATTAATTATATTATATAAATTTATAATTTAACAAAAGGAATAATTAATAAAAAATTAACTGTTAATAATAATATATTATTAGCTAAACTCTTTTAATAAAATAATTAATTATTTTTAATTTATTTTTAAAAATAATAAATATTTATTATATATTCTTTAACAAATATTTAAATAATAATTAAATAAAGCATAAAAAAAAAATGGAAATTCTCAAAGATTTATTAAAAAAAGTATTTGATGCACCATTAAATCGTTTAGAAAAGCGTTCAGCACTTCAAATGCAAGATTTAGTATATGAAAAAAAAAGTTATGCACAACAAGGAAAATTATTAGATTCTTTATGTAAAGTAAAAATAAAACCAATAACAAAAAAAAAACCTATATTAAAAAGAGAGAGAAGTGCAGATACAATGAGAAGAATAAATACATTTAAAAATCCATTAAATAAAAATAGAGAAAAAACACCAGATTTAAATCATCAAAAAATAAATGATAATAAAACAAGAAATAAAACTCCTAATTTAAAAAGTAAAAGTGGTATTCCTTCTTATATGATGGGAACTGCTAATTCTCAAAAAAATAAAAAAGAACCTATTCACAATCATTATTATAATTTAAGAAAGCAAAGAGAAGAAGATGTAGAAAAAGATAAAAAAATTTCTTTAACACCTGAACCAAAAAAGAAAAAAAACACAAAAAAAAAAAATATTGATAATAATATTAATGATAATAGTCAATTAAATGTTAATAATATTAATGTTATTCAAAATGATGATTTAAATGATAAAAAAAGCGATATTTCTAATAGTTTTTTTAATAATAATGAATTTGAATTAAATAATAATGAAAGGAATTTAAAGAATACTAAACAAGAAAATGAAATTTTGAAGAGCCCATTTGAGAAAAAAAAAGAAGATATTAATTTTGGAAATATTTTAAATTTAAAAGAAAATGAAAAAATAAAAATAATAAATATAATAATTTCATTTTTAAATCAAAAAGAAAAAATGGATTTTTTTTTAACAAATAAAAAATTTCTTCCTAATTTATTATCAATAATAGAAACTTATAAATTTAATATAGAAAAGAAATATGAAATTATATCAATTACAACAATAGAAAATAGAGAACAAAATCTAAAAAATAAATTTCCAAATTTAAATACTTCAGAATTGCCAAATTATGATTCTTCCAATACTGCATTAAAAAAGTTCGAGTATTTAACTTCAAATTTGGACAATAAAATATTTCATGAAAAAAATTTAACTTCTGAACAAGAAAAGATAATTATAATATATAGAATCTTTTTACAATTAATAAAACAAAGTGAAATTTCAAATATTAAAGATAATAAAGAATTTTGGATAAAATGTTGTAATTATATAAATGAAAATTCAAAAGGTAAAACTGGAGATTTTTTTAAAGACTCTCTAAATTATTTTGATTTTAGTGCAGAAAATATTTTTAAAATAAAAAATATGATAGTAGGAAATGAAGATAGTTTTACTAATAACCGTTATGCTACTATATCTCCAACTACTAGTTTTGTTGCTTTATTTATTAAAGATGCTTTAGAATTTGTTGGAGTTTTAAATAATGAAGTAAAAAATAATAAAAGCTATTTATATAGAAATTTAGAATATTTGGAATTCGTTTATGTTAAAATTACTGATTATATTAAAAGATTGGAAAATGCTATTAATTCAAATAAATAAATTTATTTGTTATAGTATTTTTATTAAATATAAAAAAATAGTAATCAAAAATATTAAATAATAAAATCTATATAATTAGTTTTATTTAAATAAAAATTAAATAAAAATTAATTTTAATTTTTATGATTTATCATTCAATTTATTAAATTAAAACTTAAAAAATATATAAAAAAAGTATAAATAGTATATTTTAACAAATATAAAATGATAAAATTTTTTTTAATTTATATTCTCAATCCACTTGACCAGAATTCCTTTAACAACATCAGGTAAATCTTCAATATCTTGAACAATAATATAATATTGAAAAGGAAAATCCTCCAAATAATTTTTAACTTTTAAATCTCCATTTTCATCAAAAGAAACCGATTGGGATTTAATTATTGAATTATTATCTTCAAATTTAAATTTATCAATAATTATAAAAACATATAAAATTCCTTTTTCTTTTGCTAATGCAGTTAAACCTTTTACATTATCTTTATTCATTCTTCCATCACTAATAATAAAATTAATATTATATTTTAATTTATTTGAATTTGCTGTTGCATTTTCTATATTTTTTATATTTTTAATAAGGAAATTTCTCATTGAAAAATCTAAAGAATTATTTGAAGCAAAATTAAATTTAAAATGTTTAATAAGATCAATTAATTTTTCAGAATTTAATAAACTTTTTTCTTTATTATAATCATATAAAATAATACAATCATCATTAATTAAATTAATATTTAAATTATCAATTCCTACTTTTTGAAGTGAATTAACTAAAATTATTAAAGTTTGTATTGCATAATAACCAATATTATTTGATTTCATTGATAAAGAATTATCAATTGATATTGTAATATAATAATCTCTATTAAAAGGTAAAGTTCTTCTTAACCAAATTTTATCTTGTCTATAATTTGATGCTATAAATGATATTATTTTCTTCATATTTAATCTTTTTCCAGTTTTGTAATTTCCTGTTAATTTACTTTGTACATTTGGTGTTAATATTGTTTTTAATAAAGATGTTAAT
>JAEEGK010015411.1_pt1 | contig 16955 bp, 13 predicted proteins | sample 8958771 | NCBI WGS metagenome assembly JAEEGK01 (sample SAMN16246547, study PRJNA631951) | gut metagenome | biome: gut microbiome; feature: rumen; material: SC-attached | host: Bos | place: Iran: Karaj | collected 2018-10 | reverse complement strand
ATACTTCCTGGAGAGCCTGGAGGGCATGACCACCCTGAAGCTCCTGAACCGGGACGCGGAACGGGCGGAAAACCTGAAGACCCGCTCCTTCAACTACTATTACATGATCGTCAAGACCATGCGGGTCTCCTTCTACTCCACCATTCTGACCCAGGCCTTCATCTACGGCGGCATCCTGTGGTCCACCTTCATCCTGATCCACCGGTGCTCCGCCGGGATCATCCTGCTTTCCACCGCCTTCTATGCCCTGATGCTGGCCTTCACCTTCTTCCGGCCGGTGCAGGATCTCATCAATACCGGCCATACCGCACTGAACGGCGTGGCGGCGGCCAACAACATCTTCACTTTCCTGGACCTGGTACCCGCCCGGGCGCCGGTGGACGACTCCCTTCCCCGGGGAGAGGACCGGGACGGCATCGTGCTGGAAAACGTGGTCTTCTCCTACGATGGGGAACGCAACGCGGTGGACGGGGTCGACATCAGGATACCCAGGGGCAGTACCGTGGCCCTGGTGGGCCAGTCCGGCTGCGGCAAGAGCACCCTGGTGAACCTGGTGATGCACTTCAACGACTGCGCTTCCGGCCGCATCTCCCTGGAGGGGAAGGACCTTCGCTCCATCACCCAGGAGGACCTGCGCAGGCGCATTTCCCTGGTGCCCCAGAGCACCTACATCTTCTCCGGCACCGTGGAGGATAATCTGCGGATCGTGGACAAGTCCCTCAGCCGCGAGCGGATGCTGGAAGTGCTGAAGGACGTGCACCTGGAGGACCTGATCGCCAAGGACGGCCTGGCCACGGACGTGGGCGAAGGAGGCAGCAAGCTCTCCGGCGGCCAGAAGCAGAAGATCGGCATTGCCCGGGCCCTGCTTTCCGATGCGGATTACATCGTCTTCGACGAAGCCACCTCCAATGTGGACGCCGTGAATGAGGAGGATATCTGGAACTGCATCCACACCCTCAGCAACACCAAGACCCTGCTCATCATCTCCCACCGGCTGAGCACCGTGCGCAATGCCGATACGATCTATGTCATGCGCGAGGGCAAGGTGGCCGAGAGCGGCGATCATGGCAAGCTCATCGCCGAGGCGGGCATCTACGCCCAGCTGGTGCGGGAGCAGGACGTTCTGGAAAACTACGGAAGGAGGGCTGTCTGATATGGCCATCCAGGCAAAAAAGCTCAGCGTCCCGTCCATCCTCAAGCGGCTGTTCGGCTTCACGAAGCAGGTGCGCACGGAGATGCTGGAGGCCGTCGCCGGCGGCATCGTCAGCGGGCTTGCGAAGATCGGCATCTATATCTGCGCGGGCATGCTCCTGGCAATCGCCGCGGGCCAGGCCCCCGGCAGGACCGTCACCGGTCCCGCCGTGATGATCGTGGTCTGCACGGTCCTGATCCCCATCACCTATTATTTTGAGATGTTCAAGGGCCATGACGTGGCCTATCACCTGCTGGCCATCCTGCGGACGGAGATGTTCGGGGAGATCGAACGCCTCAGTCCCGCCAAGCTCACCGGCGAGCGGAAGGGCAATATCATCTCCACCCTCATGGCCGATGTGGACACCCTGGAGATCTTCTTTGCCCACACCATCGCCCCCATCGCCACGGCCATCGTCTGCGCCGTATTCAGCCTGGTGTTCATCGCCGTGCGCACCCCCGGCCTCATGGGCATCGTCCTGCCCTTCTATATCTATGTGGCGATCATCAGCCCCATCCTGATCGCCAAGGCAGGCCGGGAAAAGGGCCGCCAGTACCGCCGGAACCTGGGCGACCTGAAATCCTATATCCTGGACAGTCTCCGGGGCCTCAAGGAGGTCCTGATCTTCCGCAACGGCCAGGAGCGGCTGGACAATATCGACGACCGGGGCCGGAAGCTGAACCGCCTCCAGATCGGCATCAACCGGCAGAACGCCCTTCTGATGAGCGTGCCCAATTTCCTCATCCAGCTTTCCCGGATCGTGGCCTTCGCCGTCTGCGGGGCCCTGGTGGCCCGCGGCGGCCTCAGCTCCTACAACGCCATCGTCCTCATGCTCATGGTGCCCGCCACCTTCGACCCCTTCGCCCAGCTGAGCACCTCCACCACCGCCCTGATCCAGACCTTCGGCGCGGCGGAGCGGGTCTTCGCCCTCATCGACGAGCCCGCCCAGGTGGAGGACAAGGGCAAGCTGGAATTCCCGGAGAAGATCGAGAGCATTGAATTTGAAAACGTCTCCTTCACCTATCCCGGCGCCAAGACCAAGGTGCTGAACGGCTACGATCTCCGCATCAGCGGCGGGGAGAACGTGGGCCTCATGGGGGAGAGCGGCTGCGGCAAGACCACTACCATGCATCTGCTGCTGCGCTTCTACGACCCCGATGAGGGCGTGATCCGCATAAACGGCGCGGATATCCGGGATTACACCCTGGAAAGCCTGCGCCGGGGCATCAGCATGATGCAGCAGGATACCTTCCTCTTCAACGACAGCCTGGTGGAGAACATCCGCCTGGGCAAGCCCGAGGCGACGGAGGAGGAAGTGGTGGCAGCCGCCAAGCGGGCCTCCATCCACGACCTCATCATGACCCTGCCGGAGAAGTATCAGACCCGGGCAGGGGAGCTGGGCGGAAGGCTTTCCGGCGGCGAGAAGCAGCGCATCGGCATCGCCAGGACCCTGCTGAAGGACTCCGACCTGATGCTCTTCGACGAGCCCACCAGCAGCCTGGACATCCTCAATGAAAAGGGCCTGCTCATGACCATCGACCGGAATTTCACCGACAAGACCGTGGTCATGATCTCCCACCGCAATTCCACCCTGGGCGCCTGCGGACGGATCTGCAAGGTCCGCGACGGCAAGGTCGTGGCAGAAGAATAAGAGACGAGAGACACCCAAGCCCCGCAGAGCTGTTGAAAAAACAGCCCTGCGGGGTTTATACTTTAGGCAACACCGCATAATCCACGGCACGCATCTTGCTTGCATAATATTCCATCATATCGCCCAAAAATCCTCGGTAATACACAAAGTATTGCCTGCGGTTTTTGGACAATCTGACGAAAATTCTGACTGCGCAATCTGCGCACCAGGATTATGCGGTGCTGCCTTTATAGAGAAAACGAAAAACGGAGGGACCCAATATGCAGGAATCCATGTCTGACCGCCGCTTTCTCGGCCTCCCCGTCCGGGAGCTGGAGGCGCTGGGCCTCGACCCCCGCAGGCGCATCGTTCCCCTCTGGTTCGGCTGCCGCGCTGCGCTGGCCGCCGTGCCATCCTCCTGCCCCATAGAGGTCAGCGGGCGCAGCCAGTTCAAGCTGTTCATAAACGGCGTGAGCGTCCATTTCGGCCCCTGCCGCAGCGCCCGGGAGATCGCCTATGTGGACAGCCTGGACATCGCCCCCTGGCTGCGGGCGGGGGAGAACCGCCTGGCGATGCAGGTCTTCTCTTATCCCGAGCATCCCGGGGAGGAGGAAGGGCCCTATCACTGCTTCGGGGACGACGAAGGGCCCGCCATCTCCGTCACGGGCCGCCTGGGGGACCTGGACCTGGCGGCGGAAAGCGCCTGGCGGGCCTGGCCGGACGCCGGACAGGGCTTCAACCGGCACCAGATCTTCATGATGGGCTCCAATGAGACCGTGGACGGGGCCAAGGCCCTGGCGAATCCCTTCTTTCAGAAGGCCTGGACGGAGGCGGGGACCCTGCCGGTGACGGTCGTCCAGTCCCGGGACTATGAGCCCTTCGGCACCCGCCAGGGCAAGACCTTCCTGCCCCGGCCCATCCCCCTGCTGTACCGCCGGGAAAAGCCCTTCCCCGGCTGGGAGGCCCGCGCCTTCCCGCCCCACGCCAAAGCGAGCTTCGTGCTGGACGCCGGGGAGCTCACCACCGCCTTTTTCCGCATCGGCTTCCGGGGCGGCAGGGGGGCCAGGGTGCTCATGACCTATGCCGAGAGCTATTTCCAAAAGGGGGAGAACGGCTTCCCCTGCAAGGCCCGGCGGGACGACGCCGGCGGCTTCATCCTGGGGGTCCGGGACGAGTACACCGTGGGCGGGGACGGGGAGTTTGAACCCTTCCGCTTCCGCACCTTCCGCTTCGTGGAGGTGTCCGTGGAGACCGGGGAGGAAGCCCTGACCATCCTGCCCCGGCCCTATGTGGAGACGGCCTATCCCCTCATAAACACGAAAAAGCCCGTCTTTGCGGACCCGAAAAAGGAGAGGCTTTACGACGTGGCCTTCCGCACCCTGCAGCTCTGCGCCCACGATACCTATGAGGACTGCCCCTATTACGAGCAGCTCATGTATGCCTGCGACAGCCGCCTGGAGATCCTCTTCACCTATGCCGCCACGGAGGACCTGGCCCTGCCCCGGCAGGCCATCCGGCTCTTCGCCGCCTCCATGCAGCCCAGCGGCCTCACCCAGTCCCGCTTCCCCAGCCGGGACCAGCAGACCATCCCCGCCTTTTCCCTCTATTTCCTCCTGATGCTGGAGGACTATGTGGACCACACCGGGGACGAGGATTTTATAAGGCCCTATATCCCCATCGCGGAGCGGATCGTGGAAACCTTCCTGGGGAAGCGGACCGCCTCCGGCATGCTGGCCCCCCAGGGCTACTGGGATTATTTCGACTGGACGGAGCGCTGGTCCCAAGGCGGGGCCTGCACCCCCACGGCGGCCCGGGCGGGGGAGAGCGCCCTGCAAAACCTCTTTTTCGTCTATGCCCTCCAAAGCCTCTGCCGCCTGCTGCGGCGTTTCCGCCGGGCTGACCTGGCCGAAAGCTGGCTGGCGGAGTGCGATCAGCTCCTCCGGCTCACGGAGGCGCGCTGCTGGGATGCTGCCAGGGGCCTCTACCGGGAAGGCGCGGCGGTGGAGGAATACAGCCAGCATACCCAGATCTTCGCCGTGCTCACGGGCCTGGCCGCGGGAGAAAAGGCCAAGGCCCTCATGGAAAAGGTGCTGACGGACGAAAGCCTGGTGCCCTGCAGCTTCATGCAGCGCTTCTATCTCTTCCGGGCCCTGGAAGCCGCGGGGATGTACGAGCGCACGGAGGGATTGTGGCAGACCTGGCAGGATTTCCTCGACCTGGGCTGCACCACCTTCCCCGAGACCCCTTACAGTCCCCGCAGCGACTGCCACGGCTGGTCCGCCCTGCCCCTGTGGGAGTTCGGGGGAAAAAGCGCTTCCCTGTAATTTGGGATTTACAACGCCGCGATCCGGGAGTACAATTAGTTAAAATCAACAAAGAACAAGGAGGCGTAATATGGGAACTTGGCATGAATACCTGAAAACACAGGGCACACCGCCGGAATGGCCCTACCCGATCAAGTTCGGTGAAGAAAAGGAAGTGGAAGCGGACGTGCTGATCCTGGGCGGCGGCATCGCCGGCTGCTGGGCGGCCATCAGCGCGGCCAGGACCGGAGCCAAGGTGGTGATCCTGGAAAAGGCGGACGTCCGCCGCTCCGGCGCGGGCGGCCCCGGCTGCGACCATTGGTGCAATGTTCCCGGCAACCCCTGCTCCCGGGTGGACCCGGATACCTGGGCCATCGCGGAGATGGAGGCGGGGGGCGATTTCGCCAACGGCATCGGCATCCAGATCCAGTGCCGGGAGGACTGGGACACCCTCCAGGAGATGGAGCTCATGGGCGGCAAGATCCGGGACACGGAGGATGAATTCCTGGGCGTGGAGGGCCGGGACGACAAGACCAAGCTCATGTTCTCCCCCCGGTACAGCGCCCATGCGGGCCTGGGCCTGCCCCCCACCTACGGGGAAGAGAATTTCAATCCCCCGGAGAAGCGGAACAACATGGTCATCCGCATCTGGGGCAGCACCTTCAAGCCCGCTTTGAAAAAGGAATGTCTGCGCCTGGGCGTGAACGTCCTGGACCGGGTGATGGCCACCAGCCTGCTGAATGAAAACGGCGTGCAGGGCGGAAGGATCGTGGGCGCCACGGGCCTGAACGTGCGCACCGGCGAATTCGTCGTCGTGAAGGCGAAGGCCACCATCATCTCCGCCGGCGGCTCCGGCAACATGTGGTTCATGGATATGGAGCACGGCGGCTATTCCTCCATGTACTCCCGCGCGGACAGCTCCGACGGCACCGCCATGGCCTGGCGGGCCGGGGCGAAGCTCACCATGATGGAGGCCAGCTCCCCCTACCGCATCGCCACGGGCCTCAAGCACAAGTGGTACACCGGCGGCGGCGACGCCAGCTATGAGAACATCCCCATCGTGGACTCTAACGGCAAGGTCCTCCCCTATGCCACCCAGGGCTGGCAGGACGGCGGCGCCATGTGGTCCGATGCGGCCAAGATGCGCGCGGGCATCCAGAGCGGGGAATATGAGCTGCCCTTCTACGCCGACTTCGCGGGCATCGACCCCAAGGAGTCCAACGCCACCTGGAACCTGATGCTCAACGAGGAATCCACCACCAAGATCATGGTCAAGACCATGACCGAGGGCGGCTTCGACTACAAGCGGGACCAGATCATGAACTACAACATGATGGAGTTCCAGGGTTCCCAGCAGTACCGGGAGCCCGGCCGGGGCGGCCTCATGACCGACTGGGATCTGAAGACCAGCCTGGACGGGCTCTACGCCGCGGGCACCGCCACCTTCCAGCCGGGAGATCACAGCTATGCCGCCGCCACCGGCCGCTATGCGGGCCGGAAGGCCGCCGCCTATGCCAAGGGCATCGAGGCGGGCAAGGTCTGCCGGGAGCAGATCGACAGGGAGAAGGAGCGGGTCCTGGCCCCCACCAAGCGGGACAGCGGCATCGAGTGGAAGGAGCTGCACAACGGCCTCAGCCGCGTCATGCAGTACTACGTGGGCGAATTCAAGAGCGAGCGGACCCTGGATCTGGCGCTGGAGGAGATCGAGCGCATCGAGAAATACGCCGTGCCCCAGCTCTATGCCCTGGATCCCCACAAGCTCATGCGCTCCCTGGAGGACCTGAGCCTCATCGAGCACGCCAAGATCATGATCCGGGCCATGAAGGAGCGCAAGCTCTCCAATCCCAAGCTCAGCCTCACCCGGGTGGACTATCCGGACAACGACGAGGAGGACATGAAGTACTACCTGGCCCTGCATCAGGAGGGCGGCGAAGTGAAGTTCGAGCGGATCCCCCTCCGGTACTGGGGCAACATGAAGGAACAGTATGAGGCCCACAACCCGGATTACACCGGCGTTTACAGGCCGGAGAAGTGAGGAAGGAGGACTTTGACGATGGATAAGAAAGTGTATGCGATCCCCAATGTGCAGACCCCCAGCGTGCCCGTGCGCATCAATCCCGAGAAGTGCGTCGGCTGCAACACCTGCGTGGAGACCTGCCAGATCGACGTGTTCATCCCCAACCCGGTGAAGGGCAAGCCCCCCATCCTCCTGCATCCGGAGGAGTGCTGGTACTGCGGCTGCTGCGCCACCGACTGCCCCACCCCCGGGGCCATGGAGTTCAACTGGCCCCTGCCCCTCAAGCCCCGCTGGCGCAATAAGGAGACCGGCGAAGTACATCAGCTGAAGTGAGCTTGATTACTGCGGAAAACTGTGCTATAATCGAGTAAATAAAAACACAATAGAAAGGAAGATCCAACCATGGCAGACGAAAAGTTCGATCCCACTAAGATGCCTCCCTTTGATCCCAGCAAGATGCCCGCTTTCGACCCCAGCAAAATGCCCAAGGATTTCGATCCCAGCAAGCTGCCCCCCATGCCGAAGATGGAGGAGCCCGAGACCAACACCACCGAGACGGAGAACCTCCTGAAGCAGGAAGATCCCGCCCGTTGGCTGCGTCAGCCCCCCAAGAAGATGCGGGGCGACATGCGCATGGCCATGGCCTATGGCCGCGAGGCGGAGAAGTATAAATGCACCTGCTGGAACAAGGGATGTCCCTTCTACGGCAACTGCCGCAAGTGCATCGTGTTCCATATGGCTCTGAAGCAGATCCCCACCTGCCAGCGGGATATGATCGTGGAGATGCTCAAGGACGGCACCCTCGTGGAAGAGATGTACGTCTATGATCCGGTCCCCCCGAAGAAGTAAGCTTCGGCGTCTTCGGACGAATTAAATAACAAATTGCATCGGACGGCTGCGCGGATGATTCCGCGCAGTCGTTTTTTATACTATTATCCTCCGTCCTCCTTTGTCCGTTCCAGTCGTCTGCGCAAAAATCTGCGGAGGCGCAGCAGCTTGGTGTTGACGTTCTGCAGGGAGCAGCAGAGGTACCGGGCGATCTGCTTCTGCGTATAGCCCTCGAAGACGTAGAGGGTGAGGATCTCCAGCATTTCGGGATGGAGGCTCCGCAGGGCCTCCAGCAGGGCGGGGTCTTCGATCTCCTCCAGCCAGTCCAGCCGGTCAGTCAGCGGCGGCTCCGAACCGTCGTAGCCGGGCTCCGGGGCCTCCTCCGGGCCCCGCCCGTCGGGGCAGAGGGTTTGGGTGTGGCGGTAAAACCGCCGGTCAGAGCGCAGCACCTCCAGGTCAAAGGCCGCCATTTCCGCGATCTGCGCCTCCGTCATGCCCGCCGCCCGGTAATCCTCCGCCAGCTGCCGCTGCCGGGCTGCAAGCTCTCTCCGCGCGCTTCCGTTGTGCCAGGACATATGATCCTCCTTTTCCTTCGCCCGTGCCCGGAGGCAGAAAAAGCCGCCTGACCTGCAAAAGGATGCACTGCCCCGGAGGGCAGGGGGCCGCGGAAAGACGCGGTCCGTCCTTTGCAGATCAGGCGGCACATGGGAAACGATGCGCGTTCGCAGTTCCGGGGCACAAGCCTGTTTGATTCGCTGTTAAGTTGTCTTGCTCGGCCTGTCGGCGCTCACGCCGTTTTGCTCCGCCGGAAGCTCACCGGCGGGAACAGGACCTCCTCGCCGCAGTTGGGGCATTTGATGCTGCAGGGCCCGTGGCTGCCCCGGTATAGGATCTCCACCTTGTGGTCGCAGAAGGGGCAGATGCGGGCCATGGAATACTGCCCTGCGCACTGCTTCCTGAGTTCATCCTGCTGGGCCTGGGCCCTGGCGTAGCGCTGCGGGTCCCCTTCCCGCGGGTTGTATCTCGGCACCTTGTTCATTCCTCCGTTTCCGCCAGCGCCGGAACCGGGCGCAGCGTCCAGCCGGCGCGCTGCCCCGTAAGCCCCAGCTGTTCCATGCGGATCCCCAGGGCCCGGCGGGAGACCCCCATGAGCTCTGCCAGCCCGGCGAAAACGCACCAGCGCTCCGGGTCCAGCCGCCGGTCCGGCAGCGGGCCGGACCGCCAGGAGCAGAGGCGGAGGTTATGGCGCAGCAGCGTTTCCGGCATCAGCAGGGCGGCGGCCAGGCGGTCCGCCTGCCCCTCGGCCCCGGCGCTGTCCAGCAGCCGGTGGCTGATTTCATGCATCAGGGTGAAGCGCCGCCGCCCGGGGGAGACCCAGGGGCTGAGGAGCCGCTCCTCCAGCAGGATGGTCCGCCCGTCCAGAAAATACCAGACGGCCTTGCCCTCTTCCAGCACCGGCACGCCCACGCTCTCCGGGGCCGTGATCCCCAGGATGCTGCCGTCCCGGCTCAGACGGCGGTATTCCACCCGCAGCCCCAGCAGCTTTTCCGCCAGCAGCGCCGGGTCCACCCGCCGCCCGTCGGCCTCCGGCAGAGCGGCGTATGCTTCATAGACCCGCTGCGCCAGCGCTTCCAAATCCTCCGTATGCAAAGACCAGCCTTCCTTTCGGCACTTGTGATGTTCCCCGGTTCCTTCCGGGCGATGACAGGATACCACCCGGAATAGGGTTTGTAAAGTGCGCAATTGCACGCTTATTACGGGCGATTTCCCTTGACAGGCGTATGAGAGCGGGTTATAATGGTCAAAAATGGACAAAAATAGGGAAGGGGGCCAAAGGATGGCCAAGCCGGGAAAAAACCGCGTCTCTCTGGATGCCCGCCGCGGCGGGCATTACGACGCCGGGGCGGAGTATGCCCGCAATACCATCGGGAAAAAGCTCGCCGAGGGGCGCCGCCGCCGGGGGCTGAGCCAGGGGGAATTCGCCTCCCTCCTGGGCGATTTCGGCATCCGCATCGGCCTGCGGGGCTATGCCAAGTGGGAAACGGGGGAGACCGTCCCCAATGCCTACCAGCTTTTGGCCATCTACCATGCCCTGCAGCCCCCGGAAGGGGAGAGCTGGCTCAGCGGCGGGGAAGCCCCGCTCAATGAGGAGGGGCTGCGGAAGCTGGGGGAGTACCGGGAGGATCTGCTGGCCTCCGGGCGGTACAAGCCCGCCGCCAGGGTGGAGGATAACGCCGTGGAGTACCGGGAGGCCCTGGTGAGCCGCCTGCGCCCCTCGGCGGGGCCGGGCAACTTCCTGGACGAGGAGAATTTTGAAAAGCGCCTCTTTCCCGCGGATTCCATCCCCGCCGGGGCGGATTTCGCCGTCCAAGTAGACGGCAGCAGCATGGAGCCCGTCTATCGGGACGGGCAGCTCCTTTGGGTCCAGGTCTGCCCCAGCCTCCGGGTGGGGGAGGTGGGCCTGATGTGCTACGACGGCAACAGCTATGTCAAGGTCTATGGGGAGCAGCCGCCCTCTGAGGAGCTGCGGCCCTGGTTCACGGATTCCGAGGGCAAGGTCTTCCCACAGCCGGTGCTGATCTCCTACAACCGGGAGCAGTACCCCCCGGTCCCCGTCCATCCGGAGAAGGGCTTTGCCGTCGTTGGCCGGATACTGTGAGGTGACTATGGAAGATCTGGATCTGGACGCGCTGGCGCGCATCGAGGGGATGCTGACGGATAGGGGCTGGTCCCTGCCGGAGCTGTCGAGGCGAAGCGGCCTCAGCCTCAGCACCCTGCGCTCCTGGCGCAAGCGGGGCAGCCGCATCTGCCTGGGCTCCCTGAAATGCATCTGCGACGCCTTCGGCGTCACCATGGCGGAGTTCGTGGCGGAATTGGAGCGTTGATTCCCGCCCACTAGCGTGCAGACGCAGCTGCGTCTGCACGCTCAAGCTGTCGACACTTTGTCGACAGCTTGAGCGGCAAAATCAGAATTGTATTCTGATTTTGCAAGGATATTACGTGAGGGGGGATTCCCGTCCCCCCTCACAGTCCCCCCATGCTTGTCGAAACCCTACAAAAGGGCTTGTCTACAGTCTGAGCGTGCAGACGCGGCTGCGTCTGCACGCTATTTTTCTAAAAACCCACTTCCGTTTTTTCCTTTTTCGGTATACAATAAAAAATGGTGTTTTATGCCGCTCCTCCCATGGGAGAGCGAGAAAGGGAAAAACGCTTTGAAAATCCATTTCGGAAAAAAAGACATCCTGACGATCCCCAACCTGATGAGCTTCTTCCGCATCCTGCTGATCCCCCAGATCGTTTGGCTCTATGCGGTGGCGGACAAGGGATATGCCGCCCTGGCGGCGGTGGCCGTGTCCGCCCTCACCGACGTGGCGGATGGGTTCATCGCCCGGCATTTCCATATGGTCTCCGAGCTGGGGAAGGTGCTGGACCCCATCGCAGATAAGCTGACCCAGGCGGCCCTGCTCATCTGCCTTGCCTTCCGCTATCCGGTCCTCTATTGGGTTTTCGCCCTCTTTGCCCTGAAGGAGATCCTCCAGGGCCTCCTGGGCCTGGCGGTGGTGAAGGCCACGGGGCATATGCAGTTCGCCCGGTGGTACGGCAAGCTCAGCACCGTGATCTTTTACGTCACCATGTTCCTGCTCATCCTGCCCGTGGACCTGCCGGAGCTGCTGATCCATATCCTCATCCTGCTGTGCACCGGGGCCCTCATGCTGGCCATGGTCTGCTATACCCACGATTATCTGGAGATCGTGTGGAACGCCCTCTTCCCCGGCAGCAGCCGCCGCAGCCTGGGGGTGCGGCTCTTCATGCTCTTCATGTGGGCCGCGGCGGTGATCTTCTTCTGGTTCCACCGGGATTTCATCACCGTGGAGGGCACGCTGCGGATCGCGCCCCGCAGCCTCATCCTGGCGATGCTGCTGATGCTGGGCCTCTTCGCCCTCAAAAGCTTCAGCGTGGTGATCCACGCGGGGCTCCTCTATGCCGTCAGCGGCGTCCTCTTCCCCCTGCCCCTGGCGGTGGGGGTGAACCTGCTGGGCACCCTGCTCATGGCGGGCCTCAGCTACGGCTTCGGGCGGCAGCTGGGGGGCGGCAATATCGACGGCATCGTGGAATCCCACCGCAATGCCGGGGTGCTGCGGCAGCTGCGTCGGGAGAACACCTTCGTCTACACCGCCGTGTCCCGCCTCATCAACCTGCTGCCCTTCGACATCATCAGCGCCTATTTCGGCGCGACGGAGACCCCCCTTGTCCCCTATCTGCTGGGCAGCGCGGCGGGCATGGCGGCCTCCTGCGTGCTCTTCCCCCTCATGGGGGCCTATATCGTTGACCTTCGTTCCCCCCGCTTCTTCGTTTCCGCCGCCGTGGAGGCGGTGATCCTGCTGGCCAGCCTGCTGGCGCTGCTGGCCCTGCGGAAAAAGATGGACCCCGCCGGAGGGACGGGGGAAGAAGCGTAAGGCATACCATTCCCCGCGACTGGAGATACAGAGAATGTCAGTGGAATTCACCAAAGAGATGAAGCGCAGCCATGTCATCCTGGCCCCGGACATGTTCCCCACCCATATGGAGCTGCTCCAGGCCATCTTCCGCATCCATGGCTACAACATCGTCATCGCCCACGACGAGGGCAAGCAGGTCATCGACACCGGGCTGAAGTACCTGCATAACGACGTATGCTATCCCGCCATCTGCGCCGTGGGGCAGCAGCTCTACGCCCTGGCCAGCGGGAATTACGATCCGAAGAAGACCGCCCTCATCATGTTCCAGACGGGGGGCGGCTGCCGGGCCTCCAACTACATCATGCTTCTGCGCAAGGCCCTGCACAATATGGGCATGGACGAGGTGCCGGTGATCTCCCTGAGCCTGAGCGGGCTGGAGAGGTCGCCGGGCTTCCGCTTTACTCCCGGCATGATGCTGGCCGCCATCCGGGCGGTGATCTACGGGGATATGCTCCTCCTGCTGAAAAACCAGACCTTGCCCTATGAGATCAGCGTTGGGGACACGGCGAAGACCGTGGAGAAATGGATCGGGGAGCTGACGGAGCAGTTCCGGCATGGCCGGGGCCTGAGCCGCCGCGCCCTCCGGCGGAACCTGCGGGCCATGGCGGAGGATTTCCACCGCATCCCAAGGGAGAAGAAGGAGCTCACCAAGGTGGGCATCGTGGGGGAGATCTACGTCAAATACGCCGCCTTCGGCAACAACGGGCTGGAAAAGTTCCTCCTGAGCCAGGGCTGCGAATACATGGTCCCCGGCGTCCTGGGCTTCTTCCAGTATTGCTTCGCCAATATGGAGACGGACCATCGGTATTACGGCAAGCCCCTGCGCAACGTGTGGGCGGGGAATCTGATGCTGCATTTTGCCGACCGTTGGGAGCGGGAGATGCTCCTTGCCCTGGAGGACTATCCGGAATTCGTCTCCCCCGTGTCCTTCGACCGGGTGAAGGAACTGGCGGACCGGGTCATCGACCGGGGTGTGAAGATGGGGGAGGGCTGGCTCCTGCCGGGGGAGACGGCGGAGCTGATCGAGAAAGGCTATACCAATGTGATCTGCGCCCAGCCCTTCGGCTGCCTGCCCAACCACATCGTGGGGAAGGGCACGGTCCGGCGCCTGCGGGAGCTCTATCCCCAGGCCAACATCTTCCCCGTGGACTACGACGCCGGGGCATCCCGCGTGAATCAGGAAAACCGCATCAAGCTGATGCTGGCCATCGCCAGGGACGAGGCTTCGGAAGCGGAAACGGCAAAGGAAAAATCCCCGGCCCTTGTCTGAGGGCAGAGGCGTAGCGAGGAAAAGAGCATGTTCAAGCTTGGCATCGACGTGGGCTCCACCACGCTGAAATGCGCCGTGCTGGATGATTCCGGCGCGCTACTATGGTCGCGGTATCTGCGGCATTATTCCCGCATCGCGGAAAACCTGGGCAACCTGCTTCGTGAGCTGGGGGAGCGCTTCCCCGGCGAAAAGATGGAGCTGGCCCTCTCCGGAAGCGCGGGCATGGGCCTGGCGGAGGAGCTGGGCGTGCCCTTCGTGCAGGAGGTCTATGCCGAGCGCATCGCCGTCAAAAAGCTCGTGCCGGGGACGGACGTGGTCATCGAGCTGGGGGGCGAGGACGCCAAGATCCTCTTCCTCACCGGCGGCTTCGAGATGCGCATGAACGGCACCTGCGCCGGGGGCACCGGGGCCTTCATCGACCAGATGGCCTCCCTGATGCAGGTGGAGGTCTCGGAGATGGACGCCCTGGCGGAGAAGGCGGAAAAGCTCTATACCATCGCCTCCCGCTGCGGCGTCTTCGCAAAAAGCGACGTGCAGCCCCTGCTGAACCAGGGGGCGCGGAAGGAGGACGTGGCGGCCAGCATCTTCCGGGCGGTGGTGAATCAGACCGTGGCCGGGCTGGCCCAGGGCCGGGAATTCAAGGGGAACATCCTCTATCTGGGCGGGCCGCTGACCTTCCTGGGGGCCCTGCGCCGCAGCTTCGACGAGGTGCTGGAGACCAGGGGCGTCTGCCCGGAAAATTCCCTCTACTATGTGGCCATGGGGGCCGCTATGGCGGGGGTTAATGCGTTGCGGGACCTGGAGCAGCTGGAGGAAAGGCTCCGGCAGGGCACCGGCAGCGGCAGCTACGTTTCCTGCGAGCCCCTGTTCGAGTCCGAAGAAGAGTACGCCGCCTTCCGGGAGCGGCACCGCCGGGCCTCCCTGGGCATCACCGAGCTGAATGCGCCGGAAGGGGAGATGTTCCTGGGGGTGGACGCGGGCTCCACCACGGTGAAGGCCGTCCTCTGCGACGCCCGGGGCCGGCTTTTCCGCCCCTTCTACGCCCCCAACCACGGGAACCCCGTGCCCCTCATCCGGGAATACCTCCTCTCCCTCTACCGGGACTGGCCGGATATCCGCATCGCGGGCAGCGCCGTCACCGGCTACGGGGAGGAGATCATCCGCAGCGCCTTCCGCATGGACCGGGGCCTGGTGGAGACTATGGCCCACTACACGGCGGCAAAGCGCTTCCGCCCCGACGTGGATTTCATCCTGGATATCGGCGGCCAGGATATCAAGTGCTTCCAGATCCGGAACGGGGCCATCGACAATATCTATCTCAACGAAGCCTGCTCCTCCGGCTGCGGCTCCTTCCTCCAGACCTTTGCCCAGGCCCTGGGCTACACCACCGAGGAGTTCGCCGCCCTGGGGCTCTATGCCCGGAAGCCCGTGGACCTGGGCTCCCGCTGCACCGTGTTCATGAATTCCAGCGTGAAGCAGGCCCAGAAGGACGGGGCCACCGTGGAGGATATCGCCGCGGGCCTATCTATCAGCGTGGTGAAGAACGCCCTGTATAAGGTCATCCGCTGCGCCAGCGCTGAGCAGCTGGGGCGCAGCATCGTGGTCCAGGGGGGCACCTTCCTCAACGACGCCGTTCTCCGCGCCTTCGAGCGGGAGACGGGCACGGAGGTCATCCGCCCCGCCTTCGCCCCCCTCATGGGGGCCTATGGCGCGGCCCTCCACGCCCTGGCCCACCGAGGGGAGGGATCCCCCGGCCTTCTGAGGGCGGAGGAGCTGGAAAACTTCACCCATAAGGTCACCACCACCACCTGCAATGGCTGCACCAACCACTGCAGCCTCACCGTCAATGATTTCGGCTCCCGGCGGCGCTACATCGCCGGGAACCGCTGCGAGCGCCCGGTGGCGGGGAAAAAGGCCGGGGACCAGTATGACCTCTATGAAGAAAAGCTGAAGCTGCTAGGAGCCTTCTGCGGCAATGAGCGGGAGACGGGGAAGCCCACCGTGGGCCTGCCCCTGGGGCTGAATTTCTATGACCTCCTGCCCTTCTGGCATGCTTTCTGGAAGACCCTGGGCTTTAATGTGCTGGTGTCCCCCCGCTCCACCAGGGAGCTCTACCTCCGGGGCCAGCATACCATCCCCTCCGACACGGTGTGCTATCCCGCCAAGCTGATGCACGGCCATGTGGAGTGGCTGCTGGACCAGAAGCCCGACGCCGTCTTCTACCCGGACATGAGCTACAACACCGACGAGCACCTGGGGGTCAACCACTTCAACTGCCCCGTGGTGGCCTACTATCCCCAGGTGCTGAAAATGAACGTGCCCCGGCTGAAGGAGGCAAAGTTCATCGATGATTTCGTCAGCGTGGCGGACAGGGGCCAATTCGTGCGGCGTATGACGGAAATATTGGGCAAGTATTTCCCCCAGGTCACGGCAAGGCAAGTGAAGGCCGCCGCCGAAGCGGGCTATAAAAGCTATGAAGCCTATTTCGCCGCCCTGCGGGCCAAGGGGGAGGAATTCCTGCGCCTTGCGGAGGCGGAGGGCAGACCCGTGATCGTCCTCTGCGGGCGGCCCTACCATGTGGACCCGGAGATCAACCACGGCATCCAGACCCTCATCTGCCGCCTGGGGGCGGTGGTGGTGACGGAGGACAGCGTCAGCGACCGGGTGGAGCGCTTCCCGGTGAAGGTGCGCAACCAGTGGACCTACCATGCCCGGCTCTACGCGGCAGCCAAGTGGGTGGCCGCCCAGGACAAGCGGGTGAACCTGGTGCAGCTGGTCTCCTTCGGCTGCGGGGTGGATGCCATCACCACGGACGAGGTGCGGTCTATCCTGGAATCCGCGGGGAAGATCTACACCCAGATCAAGATCGACGAGATCAGCAACATGGGCGCGGTGAACATCCGCCTCCGGAGCCTTTTCGCCGCAGTGGAGTAAACTTCCCTCGCTCCGCTTCCGCAGTTTCCGGAAAAGCCGCGAAAGCTTCGTCCCCCTCAAAAAAACCGCGCTGTGTGCACGGCAGGAAAGGGCGGGCCCTATACCTCCCTTCTTTTAGCTCCGTATATATTACTCTGTATATATAGATTGCGGACACCATGGGTACCCGCGAGAGGTACCAGAATGTGTCCATCACGGAGTTACCATGGGTGTCCGCGCCGCGGACACCCATGGTGACCACGGAGAGAGTTATGCACAAGCCCCCGGACGTCTGTCCGGGGG
>JAEEGK010015407.1_pt1 | contig 16957 bp, 14 predicted proteins | sample 8958771 | NCBI WGS metagenome assembly JAEEGK01 (sample SAMN16246547, study PRJNA631951) | gut metagenome | biome: gut microbiome; feature: rumen; material: SC-attached | host: Bos | place: Iran: Karaj | collected 2018-10 | reverse complement strand
GTCGGTACCCTGCAGAGCTTCCCCGTCGCCTATCTGGACGGAGCGGGCGCGTCATGCAGGTACAACACGATCTGCCTGGCATCCGAGGGTTCCGACATCGATACCGGAGGATCCGTCATACTCAACGCGCCCGGAACGAGCGCCGAGATCATGTCCAGGAGCATCAACACCGGCGGACGCATGGTCGCACGCGGAAAGCTCGTGGGCAACTGCGAGGGCGTCAAGGCGCACCTGGAGTGCAGGTCCATCGTCCTGAAGGACGGAGGCGTCACCTCGGCGATCCCCGAACTGGAGACCAGCGTCGCCGATGTCGATATGACACACGAGGCGGCCGTCGGAAAGATCGCCAGGGACCAGATCGAGTACCTCATGTCCAGAGGCCTCACCGAGGACGATGCGGTCAGCATGATCGTCAGAGGATTCCTGGTCGGAGGCATCAAGGGTCTCCCGGACAACCTCAGGAAAGAGGTCGACGACGCCATCGAGCAGGCCAACGTCGGCGACTGAGAAACGCACGATCGCCGCTGCGCACGGATGTGCCAGCGGCCGATCTTTCTTCCCTTTCTTCCATCGATCCAAAGCGTTCGATTCCTCTGTCTGGAACGGATATCCCTATAAATACAGGGAATCCGAATTACAGACAGGTGTTAATTTGGGTCTGCTCAGCAAGATCAAGTACAAGACTACCGACAGGATCGCCGACAAGGTATCCGACGGTATCGTCAACAAGATGTTCGGAAAGAAGAAGGAACAGGAGTATGAGGAGCAGCCTCAGGCTCCTGCAGCGGCAGAGCCCGTTCAGGAAGAGGCTCCGCAGATGACCGAAGCACAGGCACAGGCGATCGCGCAGCAGCAGATGGCCGCACAACAGGCCGCCGCAGCCAGCATGCCCAGCCAGGAACAGATGAACGCCGCGATGGGCATGGCGTACAACACCAAGAGATGCCCCGAATGCCAGGCGATCTGCTTCAACGCTCCCGTGGAGTGCCCGTACTGCCACGCGGACCTGAAGGGAGTGAAACCCCTCACCCCCGAGGAACTCGAAGCCCTCGAGTGAAACACCAAAGACCCCGCAGGACCGCGGGGTCAGTTCTTCTTTACCTTTCCCAGCCTGTCGACCGCATGGATGACGTTGCCGTCGCAGTCCCTGAACGACGTGTATACGCCGATGGGGCTGTTGATGGGGTCGCGCACGAACACGACCGCCTCGTCGATCAATCTCCTGTGAAGGTCGAAGGGGTTGTCCACACCGATGTAGACGCCGGTATCGATTCCGGCCTTCTCGCTAAGGACGAAGATCAGGATGCAGTCCGCCCTCTTCATGTAGAGACGATCGCTGTGACTCTCGAGAACGACAAATCCCAGCATGTCGTGGTAGAACTCCGCCGTAGCCACCAGGTCGGTGGACGGTATCGTCGCCGCGCATACGGCTGTGGGCAGGCCTTCATCGGTGTATGTGAACTCTCCTCCGTGCGGATCTCCGAGCGGCATGAAAGTGTATCGGGATCATCCGATAAAACCATGCTTCCATGATTTTGAGATAAAATGGGATAAATCGTTTATGGACGGGGCAGAGCCCCGTCATAGGTTTCATGCCTTCTTTTTCTTCACCACGAAGAACGCACCAGCACCTGCCGCCGCCAGAACGACTACGACGATCAGAACGATTGCCCAGATCGGGAATCCTCCGCCGTTGGAAGAAGATTCGTCCTCGAAGAAGACCGCATATTTGGAGAAATGCGGGACTTCGAACGTGATCCTTCCGTTCTCGAACGTGGAGTCGATCTTCGTCTTGTTGGCACCGTCGACGAGGTACACTACCGGGACCTTTCCTTCAGGGACAGCCTTGTTAAAGGGGAGGGATACCGTCGCTTTCCCATCTCCGAAGGATGCTCCTGTCAGTGTGACGTCCACGACGGCTTCTGCGCCTTCGATTCCGGTGTTCTCCGTGACGAGTTTTGCATTGATCGACACCGCGCCAGATCCGAGAGAACTGACGACGTTCTTGTCGAAGGTTATGTCCAGACTTCCGATGGAAAGGCCCACCTTACCGCTACTTCCCTTGGCTGCAGCAAAGATTCCAGTCAGATCCACATTCTCACCGGGGGTCACTACCTCGTTGAACACCTTCACGCCATCCCCGTCGGTCGTGTAACTATAACCGGACGCGGTTATGGACCTCTGTTCCTTATGGCTCGAATCCCTGAGACATGTGCGTTCCTCTATTCCATCCTCGGTGTCGGTGGCCGCCTTTATGACCACCCAAGGTCCCCACAGGTGTCCGAGAGCACCCGTCTGTCCGTTTCCGGCCTTCCATGTGGCCAGATCGGTGATCTCATGCGCACCCTCTGAATCCTCGAAGTTCTTCTCGCAGTGCGAGCAGTAGTAATACTCCTTGACACCGGGTTCGGTACATGTCGCCGATGCACTCTGGGGCGTAAGGGCCTTGTGGAACATATCGAGCGTCACGGTGGATACGTCGACCTCGATGTAGTTCTCGCCATCCATGATGAAGCATGTATGGCATACCGAGCATTCATAATGCTCGATGTGACCGTCGGTGGTACAGGTGGCTGCCTGGGCCGCTACCGGCACATGTGTGTGTCCCGCCTTGATGATGAGTCCTTTTATGACCTCGTTCTCTGCAGGTACATTGGTGTGGTATGGTATCCATTGGCCGCTGCCGTTCTGTATGAAGTAGACATCAAGATCCCCGCCGGTGTAATGCTTGTGTGCTCTGATACCGTCGGTGGTACAGGTGGCTGCCTGCTGGATCACATCCGAACCGGATCCTGCACTGCTCTGTTCCGCCGCATAGAATCTGGTATCGTCGACATGACCGCAATAGTCGCATGTGAGGGAGTAGAATATCCTCGGAGCATCCGGATCTGTATAATTCTCGGTATATACTGCGGTCAGATGATCGTGTGTGCATGCTGCAGTGACAGTCACCGGGAAGTGATGCCCTTCGTACGATGCATACCTCATCCTGAAGTAACCGTTGTCATTCTCATTGATGATCGGGAAGTAGTCCATCATGATGAATGCGTCATAGACCCCTGCCGACAACCCTGCTGCGCTCGGATCGAGCGTAAGACTCTCCCCATCGTAGTGGAAGACCGTGGGAGTCTCGGAATACATTCCTGCACTGGCGACGCAACGGTATTCCATCTCGCCCTGTGCATTCTCTATACCGAGGAACAGACGGTATCCGCGGATGAATCCGTAGTCAAGATTCGCCTGTCCAGTGAACAATGTCGCTGTGGAATTGGTCGAGATGCCGTTGTTGAACATCTGATCGTACGTCGGGATGGTGATTACCTCGGTTGAACCGAGCGCGACAGTGACCGAAGCGGGCTGAGTGGTATCCTCTCCGGGGAGAACGACCACTGTGTAAACGAGTTCTGCACTGTTCATTCTGTCGAAGGTTATCGCCTGACTGGTTGGTGTGTACTCGGCATGGAAATAACCATAATATTCGAATGTACCTGCCATGTCAGCAAAGAGCGTACGTTTTTCCAAACCGTCAGATGATCCGCCATCAGGGAGACCAGATGTCTTCCTCCAATCCGCACCTACGTATGTTACAGGTGCAAGATCGGCATTCCCTTTATCGTACTCGAAAGTGATATAGAACGAATCACCCAGATGACATACGAGTCTGCGGTTCACGTTATCAATTGTGTACCCTGCGGCGGCAGTAATTACCTCTACCTCCAATCCTCTTGTCAGCTCTGCGCCGAGAACCGTTGCGTCTGTGATCACCACCAATGCGGATGCGGAATTCACTGAACCTGCGGCGTTGGACACCACACAACGATAGTATATTCCGGCATCTGCCGATGACGTATCCAGGATGAGGCTGTATCCGGTCTCATTCACGACATTGGTCCATGTTGAATTGTTAGTAGATGACTGCCACTGATATGTGACCGTACCGCGCAAGGACGTCGCTGAGACCTCCAAAACATATGTGCCGGCTGCCATGGTGATGTATGAACCCACCGGATCCTTCGTTATCACAGGCAGCGGCATCGCAACGAACTTGACGGTCACATCGTCTGTGTTGCTGATCCTGTCATATCCGTTCTTGGTTCCCGTGACCTCGCACCTGAGAATCAGTCCATCCACACCAGAAGGTGTGTCCCTCTGGACCTTGAGTGATGCCGTCGTGACACCGGTGAACGTGTATCCTGTTGCCGATGCTCCGTTCTTCACCTTGTAGTAGTAACTGCCGTTGTAGGCATACCACTGATATGATACGCTGTCATACGAGGCCGAATTGGAGACCGTAACACCGATATCCACATCATAGTTCACGACTTCGGTTATCTCGGTCGAGTTGGTGAGGGTCGCCACGGGCGATGGGTAGTCCACTACGGAATAGGCGATCTGAGGTGAGTAGATCCACGCTGAATAAAGATCACCAGTTACTGTGCGGACCCCTACCCTAAGGGTCTTCTCTATGACAGCACTTGAACCGGGATGGTATCCGGCCGTTGTAGCTTCCACACCGGGTATGTTTGTCCATACGCCCCCGTCGAGATACTGCCACTGGTAAGCGGCCTTGACATCGGCATTCACATTTCCGCTGGTGGAGAACGCCACCGTCAGCTTGGGATCCTGACCCTTAAAGACGGTGACGTCGCCAGATCCGCCGTTGTATGCAATGACCACATTGGTGGGTTCTGCGGGTGTGATCTTCACAGTCATTCTGTCCGTGTCGAAATAGCGTACAGATCCGGCCTTTGTGGAAACGAATGTTGCGACGTAGGTCACTGTCTTGGAACCGTGTGGCACCACATCATCATACGAAGTTGCATTGGATTCGACAACCTTGTTGAACGCATTTCCATTGATGCTCCTGTACCATATCACCTTGATATCGTTGGGGAATGCAGCCCAATCCTCCTGGCTGTATCCTGTGAACAGATGGACGGTTGTGCCTTTGCTCGCATCATAAGCGCCGTCTGACGAATCGTTGTTGGAGACGGTGATATTGGCATTCGACACATTGGCAGCCGCCGGAATGGATGATACCATGGATAGGGTTCCATAGCTGTACCATCCCTGGCTTATATTCACCTCCGTCATCTGATCCAATGTCTTGGTCTGATTTGACGGTATATTCGTTCCATTCAGTGTGGCCTGGGAACATCCTGTGGTGTTGATGGTGAAGCTTGAACGTGAATCCGCCGTTGCAGAACTCAGGCTTTTGATCTTACCGCCGTAAACGGTCACATCAGAGCCCTTATAGTGCTTGTATGATTCGATTGTCGGATTCCCTCTGATAATGACGGTGGCGCCACCCTGGACCTTACTGATGTCGCTCAGATCGCCGGATGCATCACTAATTCCGCCGGTAATTTTACACATGCAGTATTCCGAGAACGTGAGATGCGCACCGCTTCTCAGATCGATCCATTTCAGCTCATTGGTCTTCTTGACGCCGTTGAACACCTGATAGTTCCTGAAGTCTACCGTGAGTGAACCTCCGTCATAGACGTTGATGAAACTGCTGTTGAATTTTCCGCCTCCGACACTATCTATTATGGTAAGGTTTCCATAAACTGACAGAGACATATAGTCCGGATAGTCACAAGTGACATTCCTCCCGTTCAGATCGAGGGTTATATTGTCCCCCGCTGCTACATCCAATGCTCCGGGATTAACCGGACTGTTATGGACATAGATATCACTTTCAACGACATGAACGCCACTTCCTCTCAGCAGATTCTGGATCCTGAAGTGGCCTGCATCCTCGGCATCGGCATCGGAAGCGGTGAATACCACGAATCCTGCCAATACGACAACGAAGATCAATGCGACAAATGCGTACATCATGACCTTGCTGCCATGCGCTTTACAGTTATCATTCATACAATCAACTCCGACAACACTTCACCTGCCGTGCCGACAAACATGTCATTGAATGATCCCCGTTATCTTTCCAAGGATTTTTGTAAAGACAACCCGTGGTACGGACTGCCGATTCTCTGGTGATGAAGGGCAGTTGTTCTGCAGATTCAAGAGTAGACCCGTGTTGCCTTAGGTCCCCTCCCATAACGGGGTGGCAGGACATGTTTTAAAAAATTTTGCTACAGGAATATAAAACGATTGTATTATAAAACAAACTATTCGCACGGGAAATTGAGTCCTCTCTTCGGAAGCATGCAGTCTTCGCTTCCAGGTGATCGGAAACTAAAAACCTACTGAACCCATTCCCTGTGCGATAACCCTTTAATCAGTATCGCCATTCCGAGCCAATAGGAAGTGCAGAAATGGCAAAGCCGATGATCAGCGAAGACGATTTCAAGCTCCAGGAGAGCCTCGGTAAGATCAAGCATGTAATCATAGTCATGAGCGGAAAGGGCGGAGTAGGCAAGAGTACCGTCTCCTCCAACATCGCCATCAGCCTCAACCAGAAGGGTTACGAGGTCGGACTCATGGACATAGACATCACCGGACCCAACATCCCCAAGATGTTCGGCGTCGAGGACGAGCAGATCGAGGTCGAGAACGAGAGGCTCATCCCCGTCATCGTCCCCCCGTCGCTCAAGATCATGTCCATGGCGTTCCTGCTGCCCAGCAAGGACTCCCCCGTCATCTGGAGGGGACCGGTCAAGATGACCGCCATCAGGCAGTTCCTCGAGGACGTCAACTGGGGAAAGCTCGACTACCTCGTGGTCGACATGCCCCCGGGAACCGGAGACGAGGCCATCTCGATCATCCAGCTCATCCCCAAGGCCGACGGCGGAATCATCGTCACGACGCCCCAGGACGTCTCGCTCCTGGACTCCAGGAAGTCCATCACCTTCTTCGCCGAGGCGGAGATCCCGATCATCGGTCTCATCGAGAACATGAGCGGATTCGTCTGCCCCCACTGCGGAGAGGTCACCGACATCTTCAAGTCCGGAGGAGGAGCGGCCACCGCAGCTGAGTTCAACATCCAGTTCCTCGGCAAGGTCCCGATCGAGCCCGCCATCGTCTCGTCAGGCGACTCCGGTATGCCCGTCGTGATCTCCAACCCCGACAGCGCGTCCGCCAAGGCCTTCGAGGAGATCACCTCGAAGATCATCAAGACGGTCGAGTGAACATGAAGATCGGCGTCCTATCCGACGGACCCGACCTCGGGTCATGGGTCAGCGACGACTTCGGCCACGCCCCCTTCTTCCTCATCGTGGACAGCGAGTCCTACGACTACACCGTCGTGGAGAACGAGTTCATGAAAGCGGAGGGTGCGGGCATGAAGGTCGCGGACGCAATCGTCGGACTGGGCGTCGACGCCGTGATCACCGGAGGCATCGGCAGTCACGGCTACAACATCCTTACCAAGGCCGGCATCAGGGTGTCCTTCGATGAAGAAGGAACCGTAGAGGAATGCGTCGGCAACCTTCTCAGGAGGATCGAACGCGAGGAGAAGTTCGCCAAGATGGGCGAATAAGTCTCACCTTTCGCAGAGTTTCATCGCCAATACGATCGAGTCGGTGTAGTCCGTCTTCGCGCGGGACGTGTCCACGAACACCTTGTCAGTGTTTATGAGCGGAGCCCCGGGTGCACCCGCGCCTGCGAGGAAGTGCATTATCCTGAAGATAAGATTCCCGGAGATCCCCTCGGGCGCTATGACGAGGTCGGCGTCGCCAACTATGTTCTCTATCAGTATCTGACCGTCGTACGCATCGTATCCTTCCTTCCTCAGTCTCTCGACGAGCGCAAGACCGTCATCGATGGTCTGGTCGACTACGGGATTGCGTCCCTTGTCGTCGCATCTTCCTCCGGACATGATGGCTATCCTGCTGCCCATGCCCAGCTTCTTCAACAGCGGCATGCATTTGACCACGAGGTCGTACTTCTGCTCCAGCGTCCACCCTTCGTCTATCCCGACGGGGGCCATGCAGAACAGCCTTCCGCCTTTGGGCTCAAGGAGGACGATACGCTCCAGTTCCTGGAGGCCCAGACCCTTCTTGAGGATGGGGAGCAGAACGGACGAGGACATGTTGCCCCTTACGGCGGCATCTATCTTCCCGGAAACGAGATCACTGACCAGGGCCTCGGCATCATCATAGATGATGACGTTCCCCGGGAAACGCTTGGCACAGTTCTCGACCGAGGTCCTGTCGCCATGGACGCCTATGCCCACCTTCACATCCGGCAGTTCGGAATCCATGACGTCCTGGAAAACTGTCATAGTGCCAGTATGGGTATGGGGTAATTAATGGATTTCTTCACCACGCCTGACAGGTTATGGAAAAAGATATCCCCTCCGGGGATGGGGAAAGGGTTTCAGACGATGTCGTCCTCATCGTACGAATCGTTCAGTATCACATGAGGGCGTCCTTTGACGTCCACCACATCGGCGTCCACACCGTATACCGTGCGCAGGTTGTCCTTGGTGAGGACCTCCTGCGGCGTGCCGTCTGCGAATATGCCTCCGTTATGTAGCATTATGATGCGATCGGCATACTTCGCGGAGATGTTGATGTCATGACTGATCATGATCACCAGCATATTCTTCTGGGCCGGAAGCTTACTGAGCACCCTGGTGACCTCCAGCTGATGCTTGATATCCAGGTTGGAGGTCGGCTCGTCCAGGAGCACCACCTCGGGTGTCCTCACGAGTCCTCTCGCCAGCATGACCTTCTGGTGCTGCCCTGCGGACAGCTGATTGAAGTCACGCATGGCTAAATGCTGAATCTTCATCATCCTCAGCACATCGTAGACCTTCTTCAGGTCATCCTGGCTCGTTCCGAACTTGTGATCGTTCTGGAGACCCACCATGACGGTGTCGACCACCGACAGGGGGAACACATCCTCGCTCGCGTTGGGTACATACCCCATATGCGAGGAGAGCTCCTTCAGCTTGTAGTCGCGGACCTCCTTGCCGTTGATGAAGACCGAACCGCCGGATGGCTTGAGGATCTTGTTCAGACAATGGATCAGCGTGGACTTGCCGACGCCGTTCGGCCCCATGATGCATACGAACTCGGGCTTGTCAAAGGTACAGCTTATCCCCTTGAGTACCAAGGTGTCGGAGCTGTATCCGAATTCCAGATTGTCTATCTCGATCTTCATCGTATCACCACATCGACTTCCTCTGCTTGATCAGCAGGTACAGGAACAGCGGACATCCGATGAACGCCGTGATCACTCCGACCGGGAGGAACGTGGGCGCGATGATGACCCTGGAGATAAGATCCGCAGCCATCAGCAGTACGGCTCCGAAAGCCGCTGATGCGGGCAGCAGATATCTGTTGTCCGATCCAAGGAAGATCCTGACGATGTGCGGTGCGACCAAACCTATGAAACCGATGATCCCTGTGAAACAGACCACGGATGCGGCCATTAGTGAGATGAGGATCAGAAGGATGATGCGCAGCTTGTGGGCATCGAGACCAAGGGCGGTGGCATTCTTGTCACCAGTGATCAGGATGTTAAGCTGCTTGGACAGGAGCATCAGGATTATCGTCCCGCCGACGGCGAACAGCAGGATGACCCTGAAGGACATCCATGTTACACCGGAGAGATCCCCGATGGACCACTGGTAGACCGCAGACAAGGATTGTTCGGACAGCGTCAGCTTGATGAGGGTCGTGCATGCGTTGAACAGATACATCACCGCGATACCCGACAGGATCATCGTGGCCGCCGAGGTATTGCGGAGAGAGGACACGGTGATGATCACCGCTGCGGGGATGAGCGAGAACACGAAGGCCGTGGCAACGAGACCGATCGTTCCGCCGAAACCTGTGACGGTGATTCCCAATCCGAGTGCGAGTGTGGCCCCGAATGACGCTCCGGAGGAGATACCTGTGGTGTATGGATCGGCCAGCGGGTTCTTCATCATGCTCTGCATGGCGGCACCGGCCACTCCGAGGGATACCCCTGCAACCAGCCCGGTCATGATACGCGGGAGTCTGACGTCAAACAATATCCAATCGGTCACCTCATCGATGTTGTCCTTATCGAAGAAATGATTCCATATCCCCTTGTACACCTCGAGGGTACTGATTCCTGAAGATCCTATGGTCGCAGCATACCCGAGGACGATTATCATTCCGAATATGCATATGACGATGAAGAGCAGTTTCTTAACGATGTAACGGTGATAGTTCTCCGCCATCACCGCATCTTCTGTTTTTTCCATTGTCAATCCTTCCTGAACAAAACATCAAAAGACATTATCAGACGCCCGCTCTCCCCTTCAGGGGCCCCTGCGTGCCTGATACGAACGGACACGTTATCGCATCCTATGCGGCACAACGTTCCCACATCCCATTCGGGACGGTCCACCCTGCTGAGTGGAATATCATGTGCCAGATCTTCGATTATACTGAAATCGACGTGATCGGTATTGAACTTGAAATGACCGCCTTCGAGATCCTTATCTTTCTCCTGCGCGGCTCTGTACTGAGCTGCCATCTTCCTGCGGTGCTCAGCATATCTGTCGTCGAACAGATGACGGTAGTAATTCCCATCGGATACCATCCCCGTCCCCCCGTGGCGAAGCACGCGCATGATCTCCGAATAGGCCCTACCCGGGTGTTCCAGTGCCCAGAACATATCGCGTGACACCACCAGGTCGAAAGACTCGTCCGGCAGGTCGATCTCTTGGGCATCCATCACCATGAATTTTGCCCTGACCCCTTCGGATTCCGCGTTTCTTCTGGCCTGTTCGATCATTTTCGGTGAAAAATCGATACCCGTGACGTTGTGCCCCATCTTGCCGAAATACAGGGAATAGATCCCGGGTCCGCATCCGACATCGAGTATGTCAAGGGGCGTTCTTCCTTCGCACAGCGCCCCCAAGTGTTCGGAAAGACGCCTGTCGTTGTTCCTGAGTTCATACATCACCGCTTCGGAGAAACCCCTGCTGCGGAGGTCCCAATAGCCCCTTATGCTGTCGGATATCGTCATATTATCATAAAAAAGGGAAAAGGGGCATGGCCCCTTGTTTGCTTAGGCGCTCACCTTGTCCTGATAGGTCTTCAGCTCGAGATAGTCGATGTCCTTGAAGTCCTCGAACTTATAGTCGGAGTGGTACTTCTGGAGATACTCGGAGAAGAGCTTGTCGACATCGAAGTTGAACTTGTCCGGATAGAGGTGGTTCGCAAGGTACGCACAGGCGACGTAGCTTGCAGTCCCCATGTAGACACCCTGGTTGAAGAGCAGAACCTTACCGTTCTTGTACGCGTTGGTCATCTTGATGGCGTCCTCGTACTTTTTGTCGGTGTTCCCGTACTGTTCGAACATCTTCGCCTGACAGCTGTCATGGTCCTCCCATGTCTCCATAAATCCGAAGTACTGGGACGAGATGATCCAATCAGGGTTCATATTGTAGACGCCTTCGGCGTCGATGCTTCCCTTGGAGTATCCTGCATCGATGACGGTGCGTCCTCCTGCGAGGGTCACGAGTTCGTGGACCCCTCCGTGCATTCCGGAGATGCTGTTGCAGCTGTAGCTCGCGAACACGAGCGGGCGCTGGTTGAGCGGGACGTCCTTGAGTGCGGTAGCGATGGTCTCGTAGACCGCATCAGCGGTCTCGGCGTACTCATATGCGTTGTCCTCATGATCGGTGAGGTATCCGAGGGTGATGATCGCGGGCACGGTCCAGTTGTCCTCGTAGAAGGGCAGGCGCACGACATCGATTCCGAGAGGTCCGCAGGTCTCCTCCATGTTGGGGTCGAACCATGCGCGGGTTCCGGAGAGCATGAAACTGGGCTTCTCGTTTCCATCCTTGACAAAGATCTCGTAATCGGGGGTGAAACGGCTTCCGAAGCATTTCGCTCCGTCAAACACCTTGAACCACTGGTGATAGGATCCGTCATCTCCGACCTGGTTGCAGACGTACTTGACCTGGTCCTGTGCACCGATGATGATCATGGAGTCATAGTTGCTCTTGTATCCGACCGCTGCGGTGGTGAGCGGGTAGGTACAGGATCCGATGACCCCGTCGACATCGTAGAAGTAGACGAGCATGTTGTTCTTACGGTCGACCATGTCCTGGATCCAGCGGACGTCGGACTCGTCGATCTTTCCGTCGACATTGGCGTCGGCGAAGGACCTCTTGACGACGGATCCGCCATAGGTCTTGTAACAATCGTAATATGTGGCTTTCTCCTCACCCGCGATGATCTTCTTGACGAAGTCGACATCGCGGCTGTCGAGGAAGTCGTCGTTGTTGGCATTACCGAAGACGGTGAGACGTCCGTCGAGGTTGTTGCTCGAACGGACCTTCTCACTGTCATTGTTGTTGTTGAGGACGGCGATACCGATCCCTCCCGCCACTACAACGATGACTGCTGCTATTGCAATGATGGCTTTTCCATTCATGTTATCACTTGGATGTATTATCCAATGTAGGCGATTCTTTACTAAATAATATTTAATGATTTTGTTTTTTGGGCATTTTATATGAAAAAATATTCATATATTTGCAAGCATGTGCCGTACCGTGGACAACTCAGGATACACTGCGCCAGTGCATATCCCCATCAGCAGGAATGAACTGAAAAACAGTGTCAGAGACTATTGGGACAAACGCGCAAGAGGCTACAGCGAGGCCACCCGCGTAGCCCTTCAGGAAGGGCAGGACGACATCATACGCATCATAGGGCGTTTCATCAACCTCAACCGCCGCCTCAGAGTGGTGGATATGGGTACGGGACCGGGACTTTTCGCCATATTGATGGCAATGAGAGGTCACGAAGTCACGGCCATCGATAATTCGGAGGAGATGCTCAAAAGAGCGAGAAACAACGCCGTTGAGATGGATGTCGAGATCAATTTCATCCTGGGGGATATCGAGGAACCTCCCCTGGAGAAGGGCTCCTATGATCTGATCGTCGCGCATAACAGCACATGGTGTCTGACCAAACCTGCAAAGGCATATGCGGCATGGAAGGAACTCCTCGTATCGGACGGGGAGTTGGCGATCATCGATGGCAATTATTATCTAGATCAGTATGACGACGAATACCTAAAACGCAAGAACTACATGGAACTGAAACGGACCGGTAGGAATGACGGCCTTCACGGAAGGACCAACGTGGACAATGTCGATTTTACCATCATCGAAGACCTAGCCTACGATCTGCCCCTGTCGCGCGAACGCCGTCCGTCATGGGATGTCCGCACCCTTTTGGGTATCGGGATGACGGACATACACGTCAAGACCCTGGACAAGGAACCATTCAGCATCCTGACGGAGAACGGCACCACAGCGCTGCCCTTCACGTTCGTGATATGCGCTAAGATGCCCATATACAAAACACCCTATGAATCCGTCATAAAGTCCCCTGCCTTCGATGAGAAGAGTGTACGTTGGGCGATAAAATCCTCGTGCGGAAGGGAGAAGGGCCTGTCCACCTTCATGAAAGCAGTATCAGAAAAGCACCGCTTACGCATAATCAACGCACTCTTCATCGGTTTCCTGAATGTTCAGCAGATATCGTCCATATCCGGTTGTTCGCAATCCCTGTGTTCCCACAATCTTACCATACTGCGCGAAGCCGGAGTGGTGGAGACCAAGAAAATCGGAAGGGAATCGGTATATTATCTCAAGGACAGGTCAAGGATGCAGATTCTGATCGAGATGTGCGACATCATGTCCAGGGGAATGCAAAATAACAAGAAGGAAAAAGAGTGACCTGGGTCATCTCAATGATGCACCCAGTTCGTAGGCCTTATCAAGAGCAGGATCGCCTTCGATATCACCCACATCCTTGACTCCTCTGACGAACACCTCTCCGATGCTCTCCAGCCTGAAGAACCTCAGGACCAGCTCGTACTGGCTGAGGATGGAATCGAAAAGATCGGGCAGCTCCGCGGCACCGACCAGCAGAAGACCGAGCCTCTTGATGCCGAAGGTGTTCCTGACGGGTGCATGGAGCCTGTCGATGACGGCCTTCAGCTGCGAGCTGATGCCATAGAAGTACACCGGGGACGCTATCACCAGTACGTCCGCCTCCGCCAGCTTCCCGTAGATCCATGACATGTCGTCCTTCTGGATGCATAGATTCCCCTCAGTGGAGAGGCACGCGTTGCATCCCCTGCAGGGATTGACCTTCACGTCCGCGACCGATATGATCTCCACATCGTTATCCTTACCCGCTCCGTCGGCGAAACTGCGGGCCAGCAGGTCGGTGTTCCCTCCCTTCCTGACGCTTCCTACAAGAACGACGACCTTGGACATCGGATCACGGCCTTATCTGGTCGAACTCGTAGTCCTCCCACTGCCTGGTGCCGATGACCACCTCCGCCTCCGGCGGGGTGAGCATGGGACGGTCGTAGCGGGCCGCATCGTCCATGGCTATCCTGGGACATGCGGTGCACACGTACGCGTCCACGCGGTAGGCCATGAGGTTCTGGGGCGAGAGCTCGTTCATGTACGCCTTGTACGCCGTGAATCCCTTGGAACGTATCTTGGCTGCCAGCTCATCGGCCAATGCCTCGCGCCTCTGGCCGATCTTGTCGCATACGATGACCAGGAAGCTCTTCGCGTCCCTGGCCCTCTGGATCGCGGCGAACCTCTTCCTGAGGATCCTGTCCCTTACGTCGTCCACCGAACGGAGTTCCCCCGTGACGGGATTGAAGACCCTTATCGGCTTGTTGACGCCGAAAGCCGCGGCGAGAGGATGGAAGTCGCCCTCGCCTATGTACAGGAACTCGTCCACTTGATCGGCCACGGCGTATGCGGATGTGCAGTTGCATCCCAGCACCTGTCCGGGATAGCATATCCTGTCGTCTCCCTTCCCGACGGCGGCGGTCTTCCCCGCGGACCTCAGGACCTCCTCCGCCTGGGCTATGAGCTTGATGTACTGGACAGTGGCCAGTATCCCGACTCTGTCGCCCAATGAATCCGCGACACTGGCAAGGCTGCCGCGGATGTCGAGGGGCATGTCCGCCTCTATGTACAGGACGTCAGGATCGTCCCCCTGGGAGGGGATCGGCGAATGGCCGAAATGGACCAGGCCGTCGGCCAGGTCCTTGTATCTGATGAAAAGATCGCAGGCGCCGTAACACGGATCGCCCAGAATCACACAGTCGACCCCGGTCTCCCGGGTAAGGAAATCAACAACCTCCGTCGCCCGGACCTTAAGGCCCTCGGGCAACTGGAGTGCGACAGAGGCAAAGCCCCTGCCGCGAACCCACTCTGCAATGTACTCGAGTCTGAGATCGAACATTTAGTTCAGAAGCTCAGCGCCCTTGTCCACGTCGATGTAGCAGGGTGTGGGGTACTTCATTGAGGCCTTCCACAGTGCGAGCTTGGCGGTCTTTGCGACTGCGGGGGTGCAGGAGACGGTCAGGATGACCTGGTTGCACTCGAGCCTTGCTGCGGTTCCGACATTCTTTCCGAATGCCTGCCTCATTCCGCTCGAAACACGGTCCGCTCCTGCGCCGGTTGCGAGCTTGTTCTCCCTGAGGACGATGTGGGGGTAGACCCTGACCTTCAGGTGGTAGTTTGCGACTCCGGCGTCCTTGTTGAGGAGCCTGTTAGCCGCGATACGTCCGGCCTCGAGCGAGGTGTGCCTGATCTGGACGCGGTTCTTGACCTTGAGGGACATTGTGATGGGGAACTCGTCTGTGAGGTTTCCCATGTCATACTGCTGGATCCTGTTGTTGGGAACTCCACCCATGAACTTTCTGCGGGTGTAGGCCATTCCCTTGACCTGTCTGTACATTGATGCGGGCTTTCTTGCCATTAATACCACCTAATGATATCGTGCAGGGAGTGACAACCTCCAATTTATATTAAAAGGTTGTGGGCTCTCCGCGGTTTCTCTGGGTTGCCCATCTTTCACTATAATATATATTTTAGGCCCTCTGACTTCTAGGGTGGTCGGACACAGAGCAATCGACGGGGAACGAAGCTACAGGTAAGATTGCCGTCCGAGGTATCCGTTTCAGGACGGAGCAGTATCCCGTTCCGGGCCGGACCGTTGTCATCGTCTGCGATCATATGATGCCGAAGAGTCGTTTCCCGAAGGATATGTGATGATTCCAAGATTGCGCATTATGCGGATGTTCACGAACATTCAGACTTTACAATTATAACAATTATAACAATAGTGTATTCAAATATTCGGAGCGATATGGGATACCGATGACAGTATCCATGCGTTCCGTGACATACAGGCTCTACCCGAGGAGGGAGCAGGAGAGGAAGATGATCCGCTTCCTGAACGGGACGCGCAGGGTGTACAACCATCTGGTCCATGTATGCAGGAACTGCATATCGTTGGGTGTGTCGATCCCTACGGAATTCGATCTGAATAATATGGCCCTGAGGATGAGGAGAGAGGAACTGGATCTCCAGGAAATACACTCACATTGTTTTTTAACTGTGGCGAAGAGGGTTCACAACGCGTTTATGGCCTGGGTGAAGAGACACAATGACGGAGTGGGATTCCCGAGATTCAGGTCGTACAAGATGTATGATTCATTCACCTACACTCAGAATACCGATTATGCATTTGTGGGAAAGAACGGCGAGAAGGACAGGAGGGAACGCGTCCGTCTGGGAATGATCGGTCTCGTGAAGTTCTCAAATCCGTTTGTCATCGACGGGGAATGCAAGACCGCCACGGTGTACAGGAAGAGGATCGGGAACCATTACGAGTGGTTCGTCACCATCGCATATGCCGTAGAGGATCTCATGAAGGATACCGAGTTCATGGATCCGCCGATGGCGAAGAAGGATGCAGGTCTTGATCTCGGACTCGAGAATATGGCCACTCTTTCCGACGGAACGGTGATACAGAACGACCGCACGTACAGGAAGAAGGAGAGGGAACTCGCCAACGCCCAGAGAATGCTATCGGAATGCGAGAAGGGTACCCCCGATTACTACAAGAGACTGGGCAAGCTCTCGCACAAGTACAAGAAGACGAGGAATCACAGGAAGGACATGTTCCACAAGATATCCAGGGAACTGTCCGTCCGTTACGGGAACATAGCC
>JAEEGK010015404.1_pt1 | contig 16958 bp, 8 predicted proteins | sample 8958771 | NCBI WGS metagenome assembly JAEEGK01 (sample SAMN16246547, study PRJNA631951) | gut metagenome | biome: gut microbiome; feature: rumen; material: SC-attached | host: Bos | place: Iran: Karaj | collected 2018-10 | reverse complement strand
TGCGTGCTGCTGAAGTACGTGAAGCCCAAAACACCCCTTCAGGTGGATACGGATAAGTGCCGGGGCTGCAAAAAGTGCATGAAGATGGGCTGCCCGTCCATCAGCTTCAAGGAAGGCAAGGCCAGGATTGACAAAACACTCTGTGTAGGCTGCGGCGTGTGCGAACAGCTGTGTGCCTTCGGCGCGATCGGGGGTATGGACAAATGAAAACAACGAGTGTAATGATCGTCGGCGTCGGCGGACAGGGAAGCCTGCTGGCCTCCAGACTGCTGGGAACCCTGCTGACGGATGAAGGTTATGATGTAAAGGTCAGCGAAGTGCACGGCATGAGCCAGCGCGGCGGCAGCGTCGTGACCTATGTGCGTTTCGGCGAGAAGGTGTACAGCCCGATCGTGACCGAAGGAGAATGCGACTATATTATCAGCTTTGAAAAGCTGGAGGCTGCCCGGTATGCCGGCTGCCTGCGCAAGGGCGGAAAGATCATCGTCAATACCCAGGAGATCGACCCGATGCCGGTTATTACCGGCGCGGCCGAATATCCGACCGGCGTGCTGGAGGACCTGAAAGGCAGGGGCTTCGATATTGACGACTTTGACGCGCTGACGCCCGCTGTGGAAGCGGGAAGCTCCAAGGCGGTTAACATTGTGCTGATGGGGCACTTCGCCAAGTGCACGGAGATACCGAAGGAAAAGTGGCTGGCTGCCCTGGAAAAGGTGGTTAAGCCGCAGTTCCTGGAAATGAACAAGGCGGCTTTTGACCGCGGATACGGCGCATAAGCAACAGAATACAGAAGCGGCGGAGCTTGAATGCTCCGCCGCTTTTTCGTCCAAACGTATGCAAGAAGGGATTACCGGCAGATAAGACTGACGGCGTTATGGATATTGCGGATTTCAACGGAGGAAGCGCCTTCAGCCTCCTCGCCGTCCAGCGTCCATTTGATATCGGGAGCGCCGGAGAAGGTGAACTTTGAAGCGCGGAGGAAGAGCAGGGAAGGATCATCATAATGCCGCGTTCCCAGGGCTGCGAGGATCCTGTTCAGGACAAGAAGATCCGGCGGGAAGGGAATGAGCAGCGCCTCAAAAAGGCCGTCGCTCATGTGCACCTCGCTGTCGTCCAGCTTCAGGACGCCGCCGAGGGAAGTGGAATTGCATACGGCACCGAAAATATAGTCGTCCTCATATTCCTGCCCGTCAGCGGTAACCTTCATATGAATCGGATGAATATCCGCCAGGGAACGGATGCCCTCCAGAATATAGGCGGCATGGCCAATAACGTTTTTCACATTCTGGGACGTGGACCAGGAAACGCTGGTAAAGGCACCGAAGGAGGCCGTATAGCTGAAATAACGGTTGGAACCGAAAAGGCCTACATCCAGGGGCCGGGGATTTCCGAAAACAATGGAATCGCAGGCAAGCAACGGCGCCAGGGGCAGTTCCAGCCCACTGGCAAAATCATTGGTGCTGCCGCAGGGAATGTAGCCCAGGGGTGTTTTATGTCCGCCCTGCTGCAGCCCGGTGATCACTTCGTTGAGGGTGCCGTCGCCGCCGCAGGCAACCACCAGGTCAGCTTCACCGGCATGGGCCCGGGCAAAATCCACCGCGTCTCCGCGCTTTTCCGTCACATAGACAGAACAGAGATATCCCGCCTTGTTAAAAACGGAAATCATCTCGGGCAGGAAACGGCGGCCCTGACGGGTTCCGGCGTTGGGGTTAATGATCAGAAGAAGGGATCTCATGAGAGCCTCCGGATAATCAATATGACAATTGGATTATAACATAAAATGATTGAAAAAAGACAGCCAATCGTATATCATACATAAGTAGACCCGTTGAGAAATAACATATTCCGGAAGGACCTCCAAAGGGATGAACAAGCCAGAGCGCAGATGTCCGCCCTACGAGGGCAGCGACCCATACTTATATTTGTGTTTCGCGGAAGCAGACAGCGAAGCTGTGTTTCCGCTGCTTCAATATCTGTATGAACGCGGCGTCAGGATCTGGTATACATCCGGGGTTACAGACAATATCGAAAAACTGAAGCACCAGCATGAGCGGATGAAAAATGCTTCGCTGCTGGTTATTTATCTTACGGAAAATGCCCGGCGGGATGAACGGGTGAAAAATTCTCTGATCTATTATCAATCGAATATTCCGGTCATCGGGATCGAGACGGATGATAAGGACAACGAACTTGTTTTCGGCATGACAGCAGGTGCCGGACGGGTAGACGGCCGCGCAGGGCGGAACCGGGAAGAAGTGGAGGCCGAACTGATCCGTACGGAAGGTTTCTCCCAGGAACTGATCGGTGATCCGCCGGTTCACAGCAACTGGATGAAGAAGGCCGCAGCAGGCCTGCTGGCTTTGACGCTGTTAATTGCGGGTGTGGCTTTCTACGGCTATAAGCAGCATGGATGGTTCCTGATCCCCCTGACACCGCCGCCTCCGACTGCTACGCCGGCGCCGACCCCGACACCTACTCCGACACCCACCCCAACGCCTACGCCCACTCCGACTCCCACACCTACGCCTACTCCGACCCCGACGCCTACCCCCACGCCTACGCCGACCCCGACACCCACGCCGACTCCGATTCCGGATGAAGTGACGTTTGAAGATGCCGGCCTGACGAGAATCCTGAGGGAGAAAGTGCACACAAAAGTGTTCAAAAAAGAATACATGGAGTGGCTGACGGAGCTGGAGCTCGACCGGCTGCCGGAGGATCTGGAGGAACTGAAAAAACTTCCGAACCTGACAACGCTGATCATTCCCCAAAGGCTTGCCGGGGAAAAAGCAGGGGAGCTTATTGAGGCTGGCTATACCGTAAAGATTGTGCCGGACGGGGAGGTGGAATCCCCGTGAGCGAAAGAATTCAGTTTTTCAAACCATATGAGGGCAAGGAACCTTTCATTTTCATCAGCTACAGCCACCGGGATTCCGAAAAGGTGATCAGAACTATCAAACCTTTGCAGGATCATCTCTACAGGCTTTGGTATGACGAAGGCATTCCTGCCGGGAGTGACTGGCCACGTAATATCGCGGTACACATGGATGACTGCAGGATGGTGCTGTTCTTCCTGAGTAAACCGGCGCTGGCTTCGTCGAACTGCCTGAGTGAAATGACCACCGCGGCGAAACAGGGGAAGACAATCCTGCTGATGAAGCTGGAAGATATCCCCGGGGAAGAATATCCGGCAAAATGGAAAGCCTGCCTGAAAAGCGCGGTGCTGATTGAGCCTTCTGACAAGGCGGAAGAGCGGACCCGGAATATCCTGAACTGCCCGCTGCTGACAGAAGAATACCTGGGCACAGAAGATGAATTCCGGAATTCCGGAAGAAACAGCGGAAAACGCAATATCCTGTCCACTATTGCCATGGCAGTGGCTACGATCCTGCTGATAGCGGCACTGGGCAGTGTGTGGGGACTGAGCACAGGACAGATCAAGGTTTTTGAGACACCGAGTCCGGCGCCTACCGCAACGCCGACACCCACTCCCACGCCGACTCCCACACCTACACCGACTCCCACGCCTACACCTACCCCTACACCAACACCTACCCCCACACCGACACCGACGCCCACACCGACACCTACTCCCAGTCCAACGCCAAGCCCGACGCCAACGGTGTCTCCGGTACCGCCGGCCACACAGGAACCGGACATCAACAACCGGCAGAGCGAAGGAGAACTGAACCGGAAGATTGAGTTTACGGAGGCGCTGAAACAGGAAGAGAGGGCAATCCGAAGGATTCTGGGGACACAGGAAGATATCCAGTACAGGCAGCTGCATGAGATTGAGGAGATTTATTTTGTCGGAACGATGACGCCCGCAAATATAAAGGGTGTGGAGATCTCTGAAGACGGAAAGGTAACAGTGAACGGACCTGAAGTAAAACAGGGAAGCGTTCGCAGCCTGAAACTGATCAGCGTGATGCCGGCACTGAGGAAACTGGCGCTGATTAAGCAGCCCATCACGGATATCAGCGGGCTCAGTGGCATCCGCAGGCTGAGAGAGGTCAACCTGGCCTGCAGTGAGATCAGCAGCCTGGACGGACTGAAAGACCTGCCAAGCCTATATCTGCTGGATCTGAGACACACCGGGGTGAAGGATCTGAGACCGTTGAAGGGACTCAGTTCCCTGAAAAAAGTGATTGTCAGCATGGATATGATCCCGCTCACGCTGGATGCGGACGCGCATTATGACGTAATAGTGGTTAAGTAGCATGTTTCGTTTGTAAGAACCGGCCGGAACATTTCGAACTGCCGGAACCCCCTTCGTTTGATTTGCAAGGCAGAGCAAGGACAGGCGTTATTGAAAAAGAGGGATGATTATGAATAAGCCTTACAGCGGAAACGGAAAGCCATTTGTGCTGGCACTGTTCGCAGAGCAGGATCGGGAAAAGGTTCTGCCGGTGCTGGAAGCACTGGAAAAGAAGGGACTGACCTTCTGCGGACAAAACGGAAAGACGACAAAGGGACAGGCAAAGAAGGCCTGTACCACTGTTATTTTCCTGTCGGAAAACTTTGCGAAGGACGAAGCAAAACAACAGGTATTCTTTACAGCGGATGCTGCGGGAATGCCGGTTATTCCGGTAAAGCTGGATGAAGCAAAACAGCCGGAAGTACTGGAAAGGTCCATCACGGCAAAGAACGCCATCCTGGCGGAACGTTACAGCACAGAGGAACTGGCGGACAGGATCGGCGGCGCGGAGAGCCTGAATCCGCCCCGACTGACCCGTGCGCAGCAAAGGGGAAACCGGATTCGGCTGGGCTTGATTACTGTCGCTTTGCTGGCCACGCTGGCAGCGGCTGTCATTATGATCGGCAGGCAGCAATGGAACTGGTTTGCGCCGCCGGCACCGACCGCAACCCCTACAGCAGCTCCCACGTCTACGCCTACACCTACGCCGACGCCTACACCTACTCCGACGCCGACGCCTGCGCCTACTGCCACGCCGACGCCTACACCCACGCCAACCCCTTCTCCCAGCCCGACACCTACACCTACGCCGACGCCTACACCTACTCCGACACCTACGCCGACGCCGGTGCCGACCCCAACGCCAACACCGATACTGCCCGCAGAAATTATCGAAGAATTCGGAATCACGGACGAAAACCTTCCCAGGATCCGGGGAATTGCGATTGTCGGAGATCAGTTTTATTTCTATGAAGGCAGCTATCAGAATTATGAGGATGAAACGTCCCTGGATTATTATGCAGTGCGTTCCTATGAGCATAACGATGTCCGCTATTACCTGAAGGAAGACGGCAGCGAGGTAAACCGTAAGACCTATAAAGATCTGTGGTTCCTGGAAAAGATGCCGAACCTGACGTTCCTGGGAATATACTGCGCGGATATTGAAAAAATGCCGGACCTGAGCAGTTCAAAACTGTTCAGCGCCGGGATCTTCAACAGCCATATTCCGGACCTGAACTGGCTTGGCGGCGCTCCGTCCCTGAAACATATTGAGTTCCAGGATGTGCAGGACGATCTGGATTTTTCTCCGCTGAGTGCCTGCGGACAGCTGGACGGCCTTTCCATTGATTTCGGAGATACCGTCAGAACCAAACTGAACAACGTCGCGCCGCCGAGACTTATATATCTCGGACTGACCGGAGGCGCGTTCCTGAACAATGTGAATCTGGATGCTGTATCTGATTGTACAAACCTGCAGGAGATCCATCTGGACAATATACCTGTCAACAACCTGAATTTCCTGCGCGGGAAAACAAAGGTGCATTCCCTGCGGGTTTATCATTCAGAAACTCTGGGAGATATTTCCGCCATCAGCACCCTGACCAACCTGGAAAACTGCGAAATCCGGTGGTGCCGGCAGATCAGCGACTGCTCTGCACTGGCAGACTGCCCAAAACTAAGGAACTTCCATTTTGACCAGGGATGGGGAAATGATATCAAAGACGTCGCCTTCCTGGACAATAAACCCTATCTGGAGTCTGTAAATCTCTTCGGCTGCCGGCTTCGGAATCTGGATTTCCTGAAAACAAGGCCGAACAAGACCCGCTACCTGAATCTGTCAGTACACGGTTATGTGAGAGACTGGTCGGCTCTTTCAGAAGTAAAAAACTATTCCAGTCTGAATATCAGCAGCAATGACGGAAACTATGAAACGATCCGGCCTTTCCTGGAAAACTCGAAAATCAACTGCCTTTCCCTGAACAATTTCAGAAATCTCGACCTGAGCAAAATTCCGACAGATCTGACGGAACTGTCGCTCTATGAATGCGATCTGAAAGACCTGAGCGGGCTCCCAGAAATAAAGCATCTTCAGGTGTTGAAACTGGAAGAACTGCAGGATCTTGCTTCACTGAACGGTATTGAGGCACTGAAAGGGCAGGGAATGCAGAGACTGGAGATATACGGCTGCCCGCGCCTGACGGACTGGTCCGCGGCAGAAGGACTGCAGACTTTGCAACTGAAACTGGTGGGTACTTACACGATGCCGGACCTTGATCAGATCCGGTTTACCTCCCTGGTCCTGGACAGCCTGCCCTGGCTGGAGGACCTGAAGTGCCTGGACAGCCTGAATGAGAGCAGATACTATAACTTTACCCTGGTGGGACTGGATCTGGTGACTGATTTATCACCGGTACGGCGGCTGCACGGGCATGATCTGTGCGTATCCCCGTTGCTGAAGGAACAGGCGGAATCCCTGGTGGAGGAAAAGAAGTTTGACCGGGTATCGGTGGAATATCCCAATGCCGGATGGAGTGTATGGCAGGGCATTGTGAAACTGAAGAGCCTGGACGAGCTGAACACACTGCCCCGGGCGGCCCTGGCAAGGGTGGATAACCTGATGCTGGCCGGAGATACGGTAGTTAACCAGGATGAATATGATGTATGGGACAGATGGGAAGATGGAGGCCGCTATTTTGTGCTGCACAACCGGGAGACGAATGAGGAAACCCGCATCCAGAGCGGCACGATGACAGACCTGGCGGGCCTGAGCCAGCTGACAGGCCTGAAATGGCTGGAAATTGTCGAGCAGCCGCTGAAAAACCTGGACGGAATCGGAGACATGATGGATCTGGAAGATATCCGCCTGCGGAACTGCCGTCAGCTGGAAGATATCTCCCAGGTGTTTACGCTGGAAAATATCCGGAATATTGATCTGAATGAAGTTCCCGTTGATTCCATTCAGGGAGTCCAGAACCTGCCGATGCTGAAGGAACTGAGCCTTCATAATACCAGGGTAACGGATATCTCCCCGCTGGCGGAATGCGACCTGACGGAAGCGTACCGTCAGGAGGGGTTCAGCCTGGACATCAAAGGAGAACCGGTGGATCCGGAACCGCTGGAGAGCATCCTGAAGTTTGACTATGTACCGTTGAACGAGGGGGATATTTACGACTGGCTGCCGCACCTGCAGAATGCGGAGATCAATAATCTGTGCATTGACAATATTCATAAGGAACAGACAACAGACCTGACGATTCTGGGAACAGTAAAAGCAAAGAGCCTGAGAATTGACAGCTTTGATTATCTGACCAGTCTTCACGGCCTGGAGAACCTTGTTGAATCCGGCACACTGGAGACCCTGGAGATCCTGGGCTGTCCCAGGCTGACAGACTGGAGCGCACTGGAAAGCGGGTACCTGCCGAAACTGTGGCTGTACAGCACCTATTCCATTCCTGATCTGACCAATATGAAACTGGGTACCCTTCGGCTGGAGGAAATAAACTGGCTGAAGGACCTGAATATACTGGCAACTGCCGGACAGGAACGGGAGATCAACTTGGAACTTGTGAACCTGCAGAACCTGACAGACCTGAGTGCCCTGCGGAAAATTAAGGGAAACCGGCTGGCAGTGAGTGAAGAACTGCTGCGGCAGGCGCGCAACATTGTGAACAGCGGCAGCTTCAAGGCCAGTGAAATCGCAGACGGAGACGGCTGGGGTGTCAGTAATGACCAGTTCAGACTGATCAGTATGGAAGAACTGGAGACGCTGCCCGAAAATGTTCTCGCAATGGTAACGGAAGTGCGGCTGGCAGGGGAGCGGCTGATTGACCCGAACCGGTACCGGACAGAATGGAACTGGGACAACGACGAGGCCCGGCAAATCCTGGTGGACAATGAAACAGGCGAGAGAACAGACCTGAAGTACAACAGTATGACGGATCTGACCGGTCTGTCGAAACTGACAGGATTGCGGTATCTGGAATTGGATATGGCAGGACTGACCTCGCTGGACGGCATTGAGAACATGCCGGAGCTGGAGGAAATCAGGATCCGGTGCGCACCGAAACTGAAGAATGTGAATGCACTATGGAAAATGAATAATATCCAGTGCATTGAACTGAATCAGACTGCAGTTGATTCCATCGAAGGGATTCAGAACCTGAAAAAACTGCGGCAGTTTGAGATGTACGGGCGGGAGTTGCAAGATATCTCTCCGCTGGCGGAGTGCAACTTTGATTACGCCTATCAGAACGGAGGCCTGGAGAGAATCCAGGTGGACTTTGACGGCGACGGAACGCCGCTGGAGACCATCAGGCAAATGAACTACATGTTCCTGAACTGGAACGCAGCTGACCGGTGGCTGCCGCATATTCAGAATGCTGTGATCGGGCATCTGGAGATCGACAACTGGGAAGGCGGCGGGAATACGGAGAAACTGCCGCAGGTCATTGAGAAGTTGGACATACACCGGACTACGGGACTGACAGACCTGACCCTCCTGAAGGGACCCGGGCCGCGTATCCTGCAGCTGGACAGCCTGCCGGATCTGACGAGCCTGAACGGAATTCATGATCTGATCGGTGCAGACGGTATCAGAGAACTGAGGATCGGTAACTGTCCGAGGCTCACAGACTGGAGCGCCATTGAAGGAACAGATTTACAGAAGCTGATGATCTACGGTGATCTGGTTTCTGTACCGGACAGCCTGCTGGAGAGAGTTGACAGAACCCCTGAAGAAGATGAGTGGTGGGATGAGAACGCCAGCTTCACGCTCAGCAGCCTCGAGGAACTGGATTCGCTTCCGGAGGAAACCCTTGGCAAGATCCGGCAGCTCTGGCTGGCCGGGAACGGGATCTACGACTGGGACAGCTACGGCACCTGGTGGTATGAAGAGAACGGGGAACAGCTTGTTCAACTGAACAGATATAATTCAGATGAGCAGCATACAGAGCATATGGGCACGATGACGGATCTGACGCGTCTGTCGAAACTGACCGGACTGGAGGAACTGTATCTGGATCTGCAGGGACTGACCTCCCTGGACGGGATTGAAAACCTGAACAATCTGGAAGAACTCTGGATCCGGACGGCTCCAAATCTGGAGGACATCTCTCCCGTCTGGAACCTGCCGAACCTGCGCCGTCTGAATCTGCAGGTGAATAACGGAAAGCAGATGGACAGCCTTGACGGAGTCCAGAACCTGAAGAACCTGGAAAGCCTTCGAATTTATGATAACGTGGCGGATATTTCGGCATTGTCGGAATGCGATTTCACACATGCCTATGAGACCGGCGGCCTGGATATGTATCTGAGTACGAATGGGGAGACGGATCTGACGCCCCTGGAGAGTATCCGGGAATTCAGTGGCTGGCAGCTGGACTGGGGAAAGACAGAACGCTACCTGCCGCATCTGCAAAACGCGGTCATCCACACCCTTCAGATCAATGATGAAGAAAACGCGGACCTGTCCCTGCTGCCGCCGGTGACGGACCGGCTGGAACTGCACAAGGTGGACAATCTGACGGATCTCACAGGACTGAAGGGACCGGGACCGCACAGTATCCAGCTGGATAATCTTCCGAATCTGGCAAGCCTGACCGGAATTGAAAAGTATCTTAACGGAGACGGAATCCGGGAGATTGAAATCGGCAGCTGTCCGCGGATTGCCGACTGGAGCGCACTGGAAGGCGCTGACTTTGACAGGCTGCTTATTCACGGGGATCTGGTTTTTGTGCCGGACAGCCTGCAGGACAAAACGGAACAGCGGGACGGCGGCTGGTGGTCGGATAATGTCAGCTTTTTCGTGGGCAGTGTTGAAGAACTGGATACGCTGCCGGCAATTGCTGTGCAGAATATCCGGGAGATTTTCATTGCCGGCGATGAGTTCTATGATCCGCAGAAGTATAATCTGCAGGACCGCGGTGCCGGAAGGGCGCTTGTGGTGGACAATGACAACGGGGCAGAAAAGACGGTCAGGATGGGCAAAGGGATGGATCTGAGCTTCCTGGAGCGGTTGACCGGACTGGAATCCCTGACACTGGCCATGCAGCCGATCACAGATCTTGAGGCAATCCGACCGCTGACCGGTCTGAAATACCTGAATGTGAATTTCTGTACCAAGCTGAAAGATATCACCGCCCTGGCGGATCTGAAAGAACTGGAAGAATTCCGGGCGGATTTTTCCGGCATTACCAGCCTGGACGGACTGCAGGGACATGACAAACTCAGAGCACTGAATATCAACGGACTGAAGGTCACAGACCTGAGCCCGCTGGCGGAATGCGATTACGGCTGGGCAGCAGAACACGGCGGGATGAATCTCAACGTTGATATCGCCAGGATCAAGGATTATTCCTTCCTTTCCGGGATTCCCAGATTCGGGTGGATCGGGATGGGCGGCATTAATCCGGACATCTGGCTGGACGCAGTCAGCAGCGCACAGATCCGGGGAATCTTCTGCGGGGCCTTTACCCAGGAGCAGGTAAACAAGCTGCTGGAACAGCATCCGGAGCTTGAGGAACTGCATGTTCAGGGCTGCACAAAAGTGACGGATCTGTCCATGCTGGCCGGGAGGCCGAACATGCGGTATGTAAAGATTTCGAAAAACATGGAGAAAAAGATCCTGAAGAGCCTGGAGGGACTGGAATACACATTCCAGCTGGAAATTGAGTGATGAATGAAACCGGAAAGATTCCGCTGACGGTAGGGGTGACAGGACATATTGACCTGCGTGAACAGGATCATGAATGCCTTTTCCAAAGCGTAAAGAATGAACTGAGCCGACTGCAGGAGCAGTATCCCCATACGCCTGTGAGGATGATCAACAGTCTGGCGGCAGGAGGCGACCTGCTGTGCGCAGAAGCGGGGGAGAAACTGGGAATTCCGGTGACGGCTGTTCTGCCCATGGCGCTGGAAACCTATCAGCAGGATTTTGATGAGACTTCTCTGGCAAAACTGCATCATCAGCTGGACCGGGCGGAGGCTGTGTTTGTCGCGACCGCGGCAGAAGCTGAACCGGAGGAGCCCGGCCGTGATTATCAATACCGGCAGGCGGGAATCTATATTGCGGAACACAGCCATATATTGCTGGCCCTGTGGGACGGAGAGGAGAACGGAAGCGACTGCGGAACAGCGGCGGCAATCCGCTTTGCCCTGGAGGGAGAATGGAAACCGGATCGCGGGATACCGGTCCGGTCGGCGGAAAACTGTCTGGTCATCCATATCGGGACACCGCGGGCAAATGACAGCGAAAAGAATGCCGGCGAGGTCCGACGGCTGGGGGATGAACAGGCCTGGCACACCCTGATGGAAAGGACAGAAGAGTTCAACCGGCTGGCGGAGAACGTGGTGCCGGAAGGAACCTCGCTGCTGCCGGAAAAAAGCGAAAAGGATGATCCTTCGGAACGAATAGAGCGGATGTATCAGGCCGCGGACGCACTGAGCATGACCTTTGCGCGCCAATACCGCCGCTCACTGGCAGGCCTTGCCCTGGCAGGAACCATGCTGACGCTTGCCTTCCTGATGTATGACGAGGCGGAGCTGACACCGATGATTCTGGTTTGCGGCGCAGCATTGATTTTTGCTGCCTATCTGCTGCGAAGAACACGACGGACCGTATGTCACCGGCGGTTTATCGAATATCGTATGCTGGCAGAGACACTGCGCGTTCAGTTATTCCTCCGACATGCGGGCAGCCGGCTGGAGATTCAGCGCCTGATGCCCCTGACTCAGCGGTATGAGACCCCCTGGATTCTTTGCGCCGTATGCGCAATGAATGCTTCGGCGCCGCCGGAAGGGGAAAGGAATATCCTGGCATGCTGGGCAGGGCATCAGCGAACCTCTCACGGGGAAGCCGGGCAAAAGACAAAAGCACAGCAGGAAAGAAAAGAACGGATCCTGGGAATCGCCATGAAAACCAGCATACTGTTTTACCTGATTACACTGGCTTATGAGCTGGTTTTCGGCGGGATGCTTTTTTCTCCGCCGGTACCCCTGCGTAATCCGGAAACCGGGCGGACAATCATCAAGATTGTGCTGGGAACAATTTCCGCCGGTACCCTGTTTATGGCGGGATATTACGGGAAAATGAGCCTGGACCGGATCACGGGAGATCATGAGAAGATGGAGCGATTCTATCAAAAAGCAGCGGACCTGCTGGCCCGCTGCGGACAAAATGAACAGATTCTGGAGACACTGGCCCGGGAAGAACTGACGGAAAACGGGAACTGGAGTTCCTATCAGCGTGATAACGCACCGGAAATGAATGTTTAGTCTTTGCTCAGCTGGTAGATTCTCAGACCGTCGTATTTACGAAGCAGTTTCAGCATACTGTTGAAGGGAAGCCAGTCCTTGCCCTGGTCTTCCGGCGAAAGCGTATCGTAATGGGCTAGGATCTCCTCTTCAGAGGCATCGGTGTTCAGGGTCAGTTTATGACGGCGAAGCTGTTCGCGGAGTGCTCTGCGGGCAGCCTTTTCATTTTCCGGGACTTCGGGAAGGGGAAGGGTTTCATACTCATCACCGGCGCGCCAGCCGGACAGCTGGTGGTCCCGGACCCAGCGGACGTGCTCCATGGGCGCAAAGACATCGATCATTTCCGGGGTGAAGGCTTTGAGCATGTCATAGTCCACCGGCTTGTCGGTATAGAAGCAGTCGATCACGTTGAGATAGCGGGCGAAGCTGCGGACCTGGTTGATGTTCAGCAGCTTGTATTCCAGGGAAAGCGCGTTGAATTCCTTCTCCAGCTGCGGAACCTCGACTTCATCCTCTTTTCCCATATGGTTATAGCGGGCGTTCAGTGCCACGGCAAAATCGTAAATATGGAGGAAGTTGCTGGTAGACAGGTAGGTGTGCTTGACTTTCCGGTCCACGGGACGCAGGTCTGAATCCACATATAACGGGAAGCCGGTCATGTCCACGATGCTTTCGATATCCGTACGAAAGTGCTGTTCCTTGGCGGCTGTATCGCTGTAAGCCTTGAGACGCGGAGGTTTGGCTCCGCCGGTTTTTTCCCAGGCAAAGTATTTTTCCCAGTATTTATGGATTTTATCCTGCTCATCAATATCATAGTGGTATACCGCATGGACAGCCTGGCCGGAAAAATGGAAATCCGCAGCCATCGGATGTAATTCCGAACGGGAGTTACGGCCGTAGGCAGTGCGGTCCCAGCACTGGAGTTCGTCACAAAGCATCAGAAGCCAGGCCAGGGGATGAAGCTCCGCTTTCAGCGGGGCTTTATGTTTTTCCGGATCTTTGTAGAAAGCAATTGCGAATTTATACAGGCTGTTATGAAGCATGATGGCGGTGAGCGCATCTATATGGGCAGCGGTAAGCGGCTCCGCGTCGGGAACGGATACCAGTTCCCGGAAAAGCCTGCAGGCACTGAAGAAAGCATGATCCATATAGTAGCCGTTCTGCTCCGGATGGGTTGGCTTGCTTTCTATGACCTCACGAAGGCGTTCCTCGGCAATGCCGTACGCTTCACCCAGATGAAGGAAGATGCCATGAGCCAGCAGGTCGCATATGGAGGAGAAACTGCGCCCATAGAGCCTGTTCAGCTGAACATTGTCTTTCTCTTCAATCACAGCAAATTGATTTGTATCATGATAGGCAATATACAGGAGCACGTTTTCCCTTTTTTTCTGGTCCACCTCATAGTAGGAAACAACCTGCTCAAAGGGGATTTCAAAGGGATAACCGATGTCATGGAACAGGGCTGTGAGTCCCCAGTATTTCAGGAAGAAAGCGGCAGCGGCAGAATCATCGGAACCGAGATTGTAAAAGCCGCAGAAAGCTTTCCGAAAATCGGGGTTCATTTCATAAATGGCCAGTCCAAGGGCGAAAACGTAGACAGAATGGGAATAATGGTCACGATGCTTCATCAGAAGCGAGGAAGCATTGGATTCAAACTCGGAGAGCAGTTCCACCATGCTTTGGGAACGGCCGTATTCCCCGACAAACATCTCCAGATAACAGTAATAAACAGTATAGGCATCTTCCGCGATGCCGGAATCGATGAATTTGGCCAGCTCATTTCGCAGGCAGAGGCGGTCGATATCCATTTGCATGTTGTATGGAATCTGGTGTGGATGCAGACTGGCACCGAGATACTGACCGGTTTCTTTTTCCTGCTGGTCCTTTTCCGGACTGAAACGCAGACCTTCGCAACGGTTTTCCAGAAAACGCAGGGCTGCAGACTTCAGGTCTGTACCGCATTCCTCACCGGGATAAACAGGAGGCCGGAAAGGACCCAGGTCCCGTCCGAAACGCTCCAGGTTTTTCTGCCTCATAGCTTCCAGCGCGGTGAAACTCATGTGGATTCCTCCATAATCAATATCAATGATGATGCGGGGGAAATAATATTTGCGAAAGCAACACGATTCTTTTTATATTATGTATTATAAACGATACAAGGCATATAGCACAATAGCGGAAAACGGATTGACAAGGAGAGCAGTTGGGGATATTGTGTTTCTGTCTTTTTTGTACGCACCGGAAGGAGAGAACATTTTGAGACACTGGATGAAATATATCAAGCCATATAAGACCTGGTTTATTCTCGGTCCGCTGTGCATGATCGTGGAGGTTATCGGCGAGGTGCTGATGCCCATGCTTCTGGCACGCGTGATTAACGCCGGGAATATGGGAACGCTGACGGTCGGGTCCAGCATCGGGACGGCAGGACTGATGATCCTGATCGCTGTTTTCATGATGGCGGGCGGCATCGGCGGATGTTATTTCAGTTCCAAAGCCAGTATTGCTTTTGCCGGCGATATCCGCAATGATCTGTACAGCAAGATCCAGAGTTTCTCTTTCGGCAATATCGACCGTTTTTCCACCGGTTCCCTGGTTACGCGGGTGACCAATGACGTGACCCAGATGCAGAACTTTGTGGCCATGGTGATGCGGATGGCCCTGCGGGCACCGGGTATGATGATCGGCGGCCTGATCATGGCGATCCGGCTGCGGCCGAGCCTTGCCACGGTCTTCCTGATCAGTATTCCGGTACTGCTGGTGTTTGTGGGCGGCAATATCCTGACCGCTTTTCCCCGGTTCAAAAACGTGCAGGCCAAGGTGGACGGCCTGAATTCCACTGTGCAGGAGAACATCACCAATGTGCGTGTGGTGAAATCCTTTGTGCGGGAACAGGATGAGAACGTGAAGTTCCACAAAGCCAACGGAGATCTGAAGAACGCCCAACTGCGGGCAATGCGCATTGTGATCCAGATGCAGCCGGTTACGACCCTGATCATGTATATTACCGTGATCGCGGTAGCCTGGCAGGGCCATTCACTGGTCCTGGGCGGCGAGATGGCTGTAGGCGACCTGTCCGCTTTCGTTAATTACGTGATCCAGATCCTGTCTTCCCTGATTATGGTTACCTTCCTGTTCATGATGTCCTCCCGCGCAATGGCGAGCGCAAAGCGTATCCGTGAAGTGCTGGAAGAGGAACCGGATCTGAACGATGAAGCTGCTGCACAGAAGGAACTGACCGTGAAGGAAGGACGGGTGGAATTCCGCAACGTTTCCTTCCGCTATTACAAGCACAGCGAAGACAGCGTGCTGGATAACATCAGCCTGACGATTGAACCCGGCAGCGTGGTGGGCATTATCGGTTCCACCGGCTGCGGAAAGAGCACGCTGGTGAGTATGATCCCGAGACTGTATGACCCGGACGAGGGAGAAATCCTGGTGGACGGGGTGAACGTCAAAGACTACAGCCTGTACAACCTGCGTGAAGGCGTGGGCATGGTGCTCCAGAAGAACGTACTGTTCTCCGGTACGATCGCGGAGAACCTGCGCTGGGGTGATGAGAACGCAACGGATGACGAGATGATCTCCGCAGCGTCCTCTTCCCAGGCAGACAAGTTTGTTTCCACTTTTGCGGATGGCTATGATACGGAACTGGACAAGGGCGGAAACAACCTGTCCGGCGGACAGAAGCAACGCCTGTGTATTGCCCGGGCATTGCTGAAAAAACCGAAGATCCTGATCCTGGATGACTCCACATCTGCCGTGGATACGGCAACGGAGGCACAGATCCGCCATGCCTTCAGCCATGAACTGGCGGGCAGCACGAAGATCATCATCGCCCAGCGGATCGCTTCCGTGATGGACGCTGATCAGATCATCGTGATGAATGAAGGAAAGATAACGGGCGTGGGCACCCATGACGAATTGCTGGCCTCCAATACGGAGTACAGGGAAATCGCTGAGAGCCAGCTCGGAAAGAAGGGGGCGTAAGCAATGGCCAGATCACTGGAACGCCTCAGAAAACAGTACGCCTCCCGGCCCGGAAGTATGCAGAAAGGCCCGCGCCAAGGCCCGCCCGGCCGCGGCATGACCGGAAAACCAAAGAATGCCCGCCAGACGATCAGACGCCTGTTGAGCTATGTGAGCAAATACTGGTATAAGCTGGTACTGGTGCTGATATGCATGCTTGTGTCTACAGTGACAAGCCTGTGCGGCGGCTATATGATGGCTCCGATCGTGGATCACCTGGCACTGGCGGTGAATCCGGATACGGTGATCACGATGAGCCCGTTTGAAAGAATCGCGGACAATGTGCTGAATCAGATTACTGCCGGTGAAACGGTGCAGAACTGGATCGCTTCCGGAACGATTCAGGCGGTTTCCGCCTACGTAGCGGTGGCGCTGATCGTGCTGAGCATTATCTACCTTGTGGGCGTGGCCAGCACTTACCTGCAGGCACGGCTGATGATGTCGGTTTCCCTGAAGGTGATCGAGAATATCCGGAACGATC
>JAEEGK010015399.1_pt1 | contig 16960 bp, 10 predicted proteins | sample 8958771 | NCBI WGS metagenome assembly JAEEGK01 (sample SAMN16246547, study PRJNA631951) | gut metagenome | biome: gut microbiome; feature: rumen; material: SC-attached | host: Bos | place: Iran: Karaj | collected 2018-10 | reverse complement strand
GTTGAAAGAAGTAAAGATTGTGAAGAATTATGTAATAATATTATTGAAGAAAGTATAAAAGAAGGAAGTGAAGATAATATTAGTTGTTTTGTGATAGGTTTTTGGGATAATTTTTAATATCGATTTATTTTATAATTTATATTTTAAGTTTTTTTCAATTTAATATAAATGTTTTATTAATTTAAATATTTTTTATTTTATAATTAATATAATTTTTGACTTTATTAAAATAATAGTTAATATTTAATATGAAATATTATTTAATTTAGATAAAAAATATTTTTTATTATTTTATATTAAATTAATTTAATAAAAATTTATTAAAAATTTTTATGCTTTTTATTTGATATTATTATTTAAATTTTATATTAAAACATATTATTTTATTATTATAAACATTAAATTTATTACGTCATTTAATTAAAAATTAAATAAAAAATTAAATATAAAATGATAAATGATAATGATATAAAAACTAATTTGAATATTTTAAAAAATAACAAAAAAGTTTTTATTTATCCTTTTATAAAAATTATAAACATCGAATCTTATAAAAAATATAATAAAAGTAAATAATTATTATATATTATTAATTGGTAAAAAATATGCTAAATATATTATTTTAAAGATATTTTAATATATAATTGTCATATATTTAATAATAAAGAAATTAATTTAATATATTTATAAAAATATTTTAATATATTTCTAATTTTAAGTAAATATATATATATTAAATATATAGTTAATGAATTGTATTATTATATTAAAATAATTAATCTTAAAATAATTTATTTTAATCAATTTTTTTTTTTTTATCTTTTTCTTCAAAATTAAAATTTAATTTTTCTTGACTATTTTCACTTTTTGGGCTTTGAATAGGAGTATTATTTTTACTATTATATTCTTTCCAATTTTCTTCATTAAATAATCTTTCAGGATTATCAATTGTATTATTAATATCTTGTAATAATTTACTTGCAATACTTCCATCTAAATATCTATGATCAATAGTATAAAATATTTTAACTTTATTATTTTTCTTTATTTTACTAATACCAATACAAAATGGTGCAAAACTAAAAGGAAAAATAGGCATAAAAGTATCTTCTAACCCTAATTTTCCATAATTAACAATCATTGCCGTTCCAAAATTATATTTTGGAATTCCAATCCAATTTAAATTAACTCCACAAGCAGATAAATAATTAATAATTCTTAAAAAGGGTGTTAATAAATAAGTTGGTAATAAATTCATAAAAAATTTTTTCCTTCCAATATTAACATCTATTTCATGATTAATATTATGTACTTTTTTATTAATTTTATCTTTAATTTCAGATAAATTTAATTTATTCCCATCTTTTATAGTAATTATTTCATAATTTTTTCCATTTTCTGTTCCAACCATAACTGAAACATCAATTCGTTTTTTTTTAACAAAAACTCCAAATAAAATATTTCCATTTAATTTAGAAAATTTTATAAATAAAATTGAGACTAATTTAATTAAAAAAACTGTTGGTCCAATATTTGTATTATTTTTTTTATTATAATCAGAAAGAAATTGTTTTAATTTTGTTAAATCTACTTTTGAAGAACAATAAATTTGACTATCAAATGGATGTTCCCATGTTGACATAAAAAATTTTTTTTTCGATGTGTTTTGTTTATAATCACAAAAAAATATTTGAGTGATTAAATAATAAGGAATTAATAACCCGAAAAAATATTTCCAATAAGTTGATTGATATAAAATTAAATATATGCAAGTAACTATAATCCATAAAACAAAAAGAGCTTGCATATTAAATATAATTAATATTTTTAATAATTAATTTTTGATTATTTTATTTATCATTTGAGATATTTTTAATTATTTAATTTTTTATAATTTTAGCATAAAAATATTTTTTTTTTTATATATTTCATAATAATATTAGCATATGAATTTTATAAATTATTATAAAATTATTTATAATAATATTTGTTTTATAATTTAAATAAATAAATGAATAATACTAAAAGAGAACAAGCTTCAATTAATTATAATATGATAAAATATATGTCAAAACAAAAAAAAATTGCTTCAAATGCTAAAGCAAAAGGTTTTGACATTTCATCATTAAGGCAAAATCAAAAATTATTATTAAAAATATATTCTTTATCTCAAAATGAAAATTCTTTAGAATATAAAAATATTCATGAAATGAATGAAGAATTTCATAAGAGTTACACATTTTATAAAGAATTAACAAAAAATAAATATAATTTATTATTAACATTTGAAGATTTAATTTTAGATTATAAACAAAAAGGATATAAAATCCCAGATTTTTCAACTAAACATAATTTATTTAGTCAATCTCCTTTATTATTACCAACTTTTAATAAAATAAAAATGTATTATAAATATAATAAATTTAATGAAGAAAAATTAGAAAATTTTAATGCATTAGAAAAATTAAAAGAAATTGAAAGTAGTAAAAAAAAGAATAAAAATAAAAATAATAATAATAATAATGATAATGATATTGTAATTAAATTAAATGAAGGTGAAAAAACATATAAATATTTATCAAAATTAGATGAATATTTAATTGAACAAAATTTTTCCCAAATGATGAAAAATAAAAACAAAAAAAATAACAATAATAATAATGACAATGATAATAAAAATAATACTAATAAAACTTTAAATAAAAGAAGAAGTAGTATAGATAAAAGTATGATATTATTAAGAATGGAAGATATTCAAAGAGAAAAAAGAAATTCAATATCTATAAATAATATAAAACTTTTAAAAGCCAAAAGAAATTCAATAAAATCATTATTAAGTGAAAATATAATAACTGATTCAGGAATTGATAAATTAAAAAATGAAATTAATCAATTAAAAAATTGTTTAAAAGAATATGAAGAAGAAGAAGATAGATATAAAAAAAATTTAAGTGCAAAAAATAAAACGAAAATAAATTTTTTAAAACATTTTAAATTTGCATATAATTTCAAAAAAAAAGGAATTACACCAAAATTTTTAAATTTATCAATTTTCAATAATAATAATAATCAAAATAAAGATAATTCTAAAGAACTTTCTGAATCAAAAAATAGTAATACATTAACTATAAATAATGTAAGTAAAAATGAAATAAATATGAATAGTAAAAGTAACACAATTGAAGCAATTTCAAATAGAAGTTTAAAAAATAAAACAAATTATTTTTCTATAAAATTTAAAAAAAATCTTTCAAGAAATATTAATAATTTAAGTAATTCTAATAATTTTTTTAAAACTCAATCAACAAATTATAATAATATTTCTACTTATCGTTCAAATATTTCAGATTATTCTCATAAATCAATGAATAAATCTGAATATTTAAACACATTTTATGAATTAACAAAAAAACAAATTTTAAATGAAAATGATATAAAAAATTATTTAATAAAATATAATAAAGATTTTAATAAGAATAATTTAAATATTGATAATATAATTCAACAAGAAATAAATACAAAAAATATTTATAATAATGTTGGAAAATTACAAAAAAAAATTAATGATAAAGAAGAATTTTTTTTAAATTTTCCAATATTAACAGCTAATAATAAAAAAAATATTAAAATCATCAAAAATTTAGATAAACAAATTCTTAAAATTGATAAAGATTTAGTTAAAGGAGCAATTAAAGTTAAATTTAATTCATAAATTTATAAATGTATAAATAATAGCATATTATTTTTTTTATAATATATATATAATAATTTAATTTAATAAAGCTTATAATTAAATTATAATTTAATAATTATAAATACAAAAATATTTATTTATATTAAAACAAAAGTTGATATTTATAAATTTATAATGTAATTTTGTATTTAAAACATAATTTAATAATATTAATATATTAAGAAATTTTATTTAAATTTTTATTTATCATTTTCATTATTATCTTCATCAATAAATTTATAAAATAAAATATAAGCATTTGAAGAAAAAATTAGATCTTCATTATAAATAAGTGTAATATCTTCATCATCAAATTTATACCATTTTCCATCATTTTTACAATAGGCAGTATAATGACCTAAAAATGAGAACCCAATTTGATTATTAATAGCAAATAATTCATATTTATAATGTTTATTTTCAGGTAAATTAGAAATAAAATTATCTAAATTTAAAATAAAAGGAAAATCTATATAAGAGTTATCTTTTCTATTTTGAAAAAATCCTTGGCCTCTTTCAGTAAATCTTTTTAATTGAATAATTAATATTCTAGGTAATTTCATTATTTCAAGTTGTTTAAATGCTGGTCTATGTTCTTTACATTTATTACAATACCATAAATTATTTTCATCTAATTTTTCACATTTTAATAAATGTGTAAAGCAACTATATAAATTCTTTTTTTCATTTACTAAAAATGTTCTTTTTTCTGCATAATATTCAGGATATAATATTATTTCTTTTAATTTTTCATCATATGGAATATGAAAATTTAATAAAAACGCTCTTGGTTTACTTTGTGAATCTTTAAGTGTTTTTATTGTGTCATTTAAATTAAAATTAAAATCACAATATAAACAATCATGTTTTTTACAATAATCACAAGTTAATTCTTTTTTAACTCGTAAATTATTAATTATTGATAATTTAATTTTTTCATTTGGAATTTTTTCAAAAATTTCTTCTTTATTAAAGTTTTCTATATTAAAAAATTTATAATAATAAAGTTTAATTTCATTATATAAATCTTGAACTGTATCATTTTCATTGAAATAAAAAACTTTTGGAAAATTAAGTCTTTCAATATCTGATTCATCATTTAATTTATCTTCATTTTTCTTCATCATAGGTAAAACATAAATAGGAATTTTATCATTTATTTCTTCTGGTTCAAATTCATATAAAATAATTTTAAAATTAGGTTCATCTATATTATTTAAACATTGACATACTAATTTATATAAATCACAATCTTCTTTTAAATAAGTTAAATAATCATTATTTTTTCTAACTAAAATTCCTAAATATTTTTTTTTTAAATCAATTTTTTCATATATGTCTTTAACTAATTCATTTATTTCAAAACTTATTTGTCTTATTCTTAGTTTATTTGTTTTGTTATTTATAATATAAAAAAATCCAATTGCATTATTTTCATTTATTGGAAGTCCAATGCACATATAATTATCAAAAATTACACTTTGTTTATCACATATATTACAAGATAATGTATTTTTAAATTGCCCATAAAATAAATCAACAATTATACTATTGTCTCTTAATAAATTATAATCCCACCATCTTTTTGATGCCTCAATATCTGTTTCATTATCTTTTTTCTCATCTAATTCAATATATTTTTTATCTTCTACTCTATTTAAATCTTCATGTATGTTATCGAGCATAAAATTTAAAAATTCATGTGAATCTTGTTGGGAAAACCCTTCAAATTGTTTGACATAATTAACAAATATTTCTCTGAAATTTAAAGGATGTATATTATCTTTTTTTTCTTCCCATAATTTATATAATAAATCATAATATGAAGTTACAATATTTCCCCCAGAACCAAATTTTTTATTTTTATTAATTTCATTTTTATATAATCCACTCAAAAAATAAATAGTTAATAATTCACAATGACTCAAACATTGAATTGCACTATTCATAAAACATGTATTTCCTAAATTATTTAAACCTGTTAAACCATGTTTACAATCTTTATCTAAATAGTCATCTAATTTTAATTTTAAAAGATACTTCATTGAAAATTTTTGGACTAATAAACTATTAAAATATCTATGAAATTTTTCATGAGCTGAATCTTTTTTAAAACATTTTTTACAACAAAATCTTAAAGGACATGAAGATAATCTTTTACATTTTAAAAATTTTTTTTCTTTATCTGAATTTATTTTGTTGCAAGAATGACATATTTCAAAATTATGAATATTATTATTGAGTAAAAAAGTATTTTTTTCAACATTTTCATTAAATTCTACAACCAACTTTAATTTTTGATTTTTTGATAAATTTTTATAATTTTTAAAATCTTCTTCATTATTTATTTCTTTTAAATTTAATTCATTAATTGATAATTCAAATTTTTTATTATCATATTCATAAACAGAAATTAAAGTAAAAATTTGATAATTATTTAAATCAGCATAATAAACATTAATATTAAAATTTTTGATTTCTTTTTTTATAAAATTACTTAAAATTCTATTAATTTTATTTTTAAATGATTCAAAACTTTCTTCATTTGAATATTGAATATGTCTTAATCTAATATAGTTATCTAATTTATTATCTTTTAATAATTTACTTAAAATTAAAATTTTTGAATCATTTAAATTAATTTCATTTTTCTTTCTAGTAATTTCTAATTGAGGATAAATTTCAAAAATTTCTTTAATTTTTTCATAATCTTCTTTTTTTACAAAATAATAATCTGATGATTTAATGTCTTTTCTAATAAAAACATTTGATTTTTTATCTAAAGGATCAAACCAAAAATCTTTTTCATCTATTATAAATAAATTATTTATTGGTCCACAATAATATACTTCTTCATTTATACTATCATATTTATTATTATTGAACCAATAATTTTTTATATATAATTCATTAAAAAATTTATTAATAATTATTTCAAATTTTTTTTCATTTTCTTCAGCAATTAAATTACAAACATTATTTAAAAAATTGTTTGCATTTTCAAGCCAATTTTTACTAATTATAAATTCCTCTTCATCTTCTTCATCTTTAATTGAATTTGTTATTGGTCTATTATTAACATTTTCAGAATTTATATCAGTGTCCATTGTATCATCATTTTTTATAATATTATTATTTGATTCATTATTTATTGAATTATTATTATAATTTATTACTTTATGAATAATTTCATTTAAATTTTTAATTTTATTAAAATTTTGATTGTTTAAAAAAAATTCTTTTTTATCTTTAAATAATTCGATTTGAATATTTTTTTCATAATATTTTATGATTTGTCTAAAAATATTTTCATTATCTTCCTTTGGTAATGTATTAATTAAGTTACAAGCTGAATATGAATAAAATAAACTAATTAAAAATGAATCTTTTGAATTAACAATTGCTGCTCTCCATAATGCTTTAATAATTATAAAACAATCAGTATTTATTAATTCTTTTTTATGTTTTAAATAAATATTTACTAATTTATTTATAGAATAATTTATAGTTTGATTATCTTTTAAAAGATAATTTATTGCAGTTCTATTTCCATAAGCTTTAATTTTTTCATCTAACATTATTGTTTTTTCTAATAAAATATATGTAATATAAGAATCAATTTTAATTTTATCAGTATTATTATTTTTTTTTATTAAATTATTTAATTCTGAAACATTAATTTTTTCTATTCCTAATTCTTTTGGGAATTCTGTATGTTCTTCTTTATCAATCTGCATTAAAGACATATATTTTATATTTTTAAATAATTAAAATTAATTATTATTTTTATAATTTTATTTTTAAAATATTAAAAAAAAATTTTTTAAATAAATAAATAAATATATATATATATATATATATATATGAATGAAAAGGATTATTTATCATTTAATCCTGCTAAACCTAATCAAAGAGCCAATTATTTAATTACAAGTTTTGCAACTAATTACGATGATTTAAATAGAAAAAGTTTAATTTATCAAATAAATAACGTTGATAAATCAAAAAAAAGAGATAAAAATTTAGGAAATAAAAAAGAAAATACTATTATAAATAAACTTGCTTCTTATTTTGTTTTGACAGACCCTGTTGAATGGGTTTTTATATTTTTTTTCTCAATTATAAATACATTATTTTTATTGTTTTTAGATAAATTAATTTCAACAGGGATAACAAAAAGAACATTAATAGCCAAAACTTCTAATCAAATATTTAATTTTTTTTTCTGGGTTACAAGTAGTATAATATTTATGCTTTTAGCTACTTCAGTAGGATATTTTATATCAAAAGATGCAGATGGAAGTGGAATTCCCGAAATGAAAACAGTTTTAAGTGGAATAACAAAATACACATATTTTTCATTTAATGCATTTATAGGAAAATCTTTAGGATTATTTTGTGCATTAGTAGGGGGAGCTTCTGTAGGGAAAGTAGGTCCATTTGTTCATTTATCATGCTTAATATGTAATAGAGTTATGAAAATAAATTATTTTTCTAAAATAAATAAAACAACCAGTTTAAAAATAAATATGTTATCTGTTGCTTGTGCAACTGGAATAACTTTCGCATTAGGTGCTCCTTTAGGTGGTGTTCTTTTTAGTATTGAAAGCACTGCATCAGTATATATTGTAAGTAATTTATGGAAAGCATTTTTAAGTTCTGTTATATGTGTTTTAATTATTAATATTTTTCAAAGATCAAAAGATATTATTGTTATTGACCCTAAAATAAATACAGTTGATGCTAATTTTATTTTTGTTTTAATAAATTTTATTATTTTAGGATTATTAACTGGTATAATTGGGGCAACTTGTTCAACATTAGTTGCAAAAGGTGTTTATATAAGAAATAAAACAAAAAATACATGGTTAAATTCTCGATTTAAATTCGCTTCAATAGTGGCTATAATAACTTCAATTTCAACTTTTTTTATAACTCCTTTACAAAGAAATGATAAGTTTATTATGAGATTTTGTTTTAGTTCATATGACAATTCAATAAAAAAATGGGTTCATCCAAAAGAAGGTTTTTCATTATTTATTTGTTGTATATTTAAATATATAATATCAGTTTTAGGTCTTTGTTGTACAATGCCAGCAGGTGTTTTTGGGCCATTATTTTCAGTTGGAGCAATTTTTGGTAAATTTTATGGGCATATTATAAACAAAATTTTCAAAGTAAATTTAGAAAGTGCTTTTGCTATGGCTGCTTCATGTGGGGCTTTTAGTGGATTTTCACATACTATAAGTAGTGCATTAATGGTATTTGAAATGACAGGTAGTACTAAATATTTAAGTTTTTTGTTATTAACTAGTTTAATTGCTAATTTAGTAGGTCAAAGTTTATCAATGGGAATATTTGATGTTTTATTAGCTATTAAAAATTTACCTTATTTACCTGCAATAAAAAGTCAAACAGCTTATACTTTAACTGCGAAAGATATTATGAGTAAAGTAGATTATTTTTTAGAAGAAAAAAATTTAAAAATTATTAAAGCTTTAAATGTTATGTGTAAAATGCCTAAAAATAATTATTTAACTGTTCCAATAATTGATAATAATGGAATCATTAAATATACTGTTAGTATGCAAAATTTATATAATTATATAACTGAATTATATGAAAAAGTTAAAGATAATTATTCTTATAGAGCTCAAAGTAGTTTTAAAGAATTTTTTGATTTTGTTAGAAAAAAATTTTTTAAATCTAATAGAAGTTTTTTTAATTCAGTTAAATATAAATTTAAAAAATTATATATGAAATTAAAAGACAAAGAAAGATTAATTTTAAATAAAAATTTCACACAAGAAAGTTCTTTAAGAATAATGACTATTTTTGAAGAGGCTGTTAAAAAAGATAATATTTTTTTAGGAAAAAAAATACAATTAAATGATAAATTATTAATGTCAGATAAAAGTATTTTAACAGTTGAAAAAGATTATTTAGTTCTTAAAATACAATTTTTATTCACATTTTTAAATATTTCACATATTTATGTAACAGATGAAGGAAAATTAATAGGAATAATAACAAAACAAGATTTTATAAATAAAACACAAAAATAATTTTTTTATTTAAAAACTTTATTATTATTATTATTATTATTATATCAAAATTATTAGAAATAGAAAAATTAAATAAATATTATAATTAAAATTTAATATAATAAAAATATAAAAATATGCAAAAACAACCCTCATTAAAAAATCAAACAAATTCAATACCAAAACCAAAGAAAAAAAAACAAGAATTTCATTGGCCAAAAATAACAATTCCAAAAAATCCATTTAGTCAAAGAAATATAGATGATCCCGAAACAAGAAAGAAAAAAATAATGGCTTTAAAACCTTCAAAAAAATTTCATGATTTTCATACTATTAATTGGTTAAGAACAAGATATAATGAAAAAGTAATAGAAAAAAGTATTTATTCATTATTTCCTGATAATTGTAGACCTGTCATTCCGGATGATGAAAGTGAAGAAGATAAAAAACATAGACTTTTAATGGAATGGTTACATAATTATTGTCAACCACGAGATCCTTTTAAAAATGTAGAATTAAATCCAAAATATTTTTTTAATGATAAAATGTTTGAAAAAGTATTAAAATTAAAAGAAATTTTTCTTGAATTTGATGAGGATGGTTCACGTGCAATGGAAATTGATGAAATGGTTGAAATGTTTAATCAAAATAATATTAGTGCTACTATGGATGAATTAGTGACATTATTTTTTAAAGGGAAAAAATTTAAACCGGAAGATATTGAAAAATTATATTTAAATTTTTATCAATTTATGATGTTTTCTTTAACGAAAGAACAAGATTTTAGAGAGTTTATGAGAAAAATAAAAGAAAAATATAAAAAAACTGGAATTGCTGAAAATCAAAGTGTTTATTTACCTATGAATTTTAATTATTTATTAGATTATTTTATTAATAAAGGAAAAGAAAGAAATAGTGTCGATATTATTGAAAAAGCAGTTGAAGAAATGGATAAAATAATAAATGAAAATGAAAATGATGAAGAAGAAGAAAAAAAAGGAAAAAAAGTTAATAAAAATAAATATGATGATCAATTTAAAAATATTAATTTTGAACAAATTATGGAAGAATTTGCAAATTTATTTAAAATTAATATTGATTTAGGGCAATCAAATAATCAATCTTCTGGACTTAAATCAAAAAGAAAAACAACAGGTTCGTTTTTAACTACTAAAAAAAATTTAACAAGAAAAACTTCTGATAAATTTGAAACAAATGAAAAAGAATCTATTTCATATGAAGAAGATGATAATAATAATATTTTAAGTATGATGGTTAATAATCAAATTAACAAAAATTATATTTATAAATTAAATGTTGAAAATTATAATAAATTTCATGATTTAAAATTGGCTTTAAAAGAAACTAAAAATCAATTAAATGACCCTGATTTTATTATTAAAAGAAATATTAATAAAAATAAACAAAATAATAATATAATTGATTTACCTAGTATTAAAAAAAATAATAAAAAAATAAATAAATATATATATATAGAATTTTTATAATTTAATTTTTTTTTATATTTAAAATAACTATTTTCCATAAACAATTATAAAAATTTTTAATATATAAAATATCATCTTACAAAAATTTTTATTTTTAAAAATTAATTATTTTATTGAATATATTTAAATTTATATAAATTATTTATGAGCACAGAAGAAAAAAATATTTTTAATAAAGGAAATATTTTTCAAATAAATTTTAAAAATGGTTTAAATTCTATAAATATAAATAAAAATGATTTAAATAATATTTTGAAAATTAGTGATATTAAAAATGTTGATAATTTTTTACATATAAATATTGATAAAAATATAATTATAGAAGATAACAATATTAAAGATAATAATAGTTATAATATAAATCAATTAAATATTAATGGTAATAATTTAATAATTTCTTCTTCTAATGAAAATAATAATGAAAATGGCTCTTTTAATTATAATAATAATAATAATAATAATTATAATAATAATAATTATTATTATAATAATAATAATGATAATAATTATAATGATAAAAATAATAATTATTACTATAATAATAATCAGGAAAATATTATTTCTAATAATATGAAAGAAATTGAAAGTAAAAATGATTTAAATAATTCTCAAAATTTTTTTCAATACAACAAAATTTCAAATGAATCATTTTTAAATGATTCAAATAATAATATTAATAACATTAATTTAACAAATAATAATTTAAATTATACTCAACCAAATTTAGTAAAATTTTCTGAAAATAAAGAAAATTCTTCAATTTTATCTGAAATTTTAGAATTAAAAAAACAAGGAAATGAAAATATTAAAACAAATAATCCATTAAAAGCAATTGAATTTTATGATAAAGCAATTTCAAAAATAAATGAATTTTTATCGAAAGATGAAAATGAAAATGAAGAAAATGAAATAAATACAGATGATTTAAAATCAAAAATTAATTTACAATATAAATTAATTCTTTCAAATAAAAGTCAATCTTTATTTAAATTAAATAAAATAAATGAATCAATTGAAATAGATAAATTTATTATTGAAAATTTGGATAATAAATTTGATAAATCATATGCGAGATTAATAAATAATTATTTAATTTTGGATCAAATTGAAATAGCTTTAAAATATAAAGAACAATTAAAAAATTTATTTAATCAAGAAGTAATAATAAAATATAATGATATTTTAGAAAATTTAGACAAAAAAGAGAAAGAAAAAAATGAAAATATGATGAAATTTATGAAAAAAAGTAAAAAAAATGAAAATAAAAAAATAAATGAATTCGAAAATAAACAACAAATCAGTCGAAGATATAAAAAATTATTTAATTATATGTCAATGTTTTTTAGTGGTGTATTATTTGTATCAAGTGGATATGCTTTATATTTATTATATTCAAATAGAAAAAAATTTATATAAAAGAAATATTAAAATAAAATAAAATTTAATTAATTATTATTATTATTAATTAAAAAATATTTTAAACATTTTTAATAATTATGACTGAATCACTTTTACCTAATATTATTGTTAATATTGATATAACATTAAATAAAAATCAATTGAAAAAAAAATTAAAAGAAACTATTTTATCTTTAGGATGCATTGATTCTCAAAAAGACACAGATATTTCTTTTACTGTTATCAAAAAAGATAAAAATGTTCTTAAAAATATATGTTCTGCTTTATTTAATAATAGTAATCAAATTACAAGTATTCAAGTTTTTATAAGAAGTTTAGAAAATAGATATGATAGATTATTAGAAATTAAACAAATTTCAGGAAATCAAAATGATGGAGAATACATAATTTCACAATTTTTAAAAAAAATAGTAAAATTTTCAAAAAATGTTAAAATTATTAAAAATACTTCAGGATTTTTTATTAATTTGGGAGAAGAATTAAATAATATCATTAATGGACAAACTAATGAATTGTATAATTCAATAAATTTGATTAAAAAAGATGAACAAACTACTATGTTAGAAAATATTAATAAAGAAGCAACTAATTATTATGAAATTTATAAAATTTTAACACAAGAAAATTATGAATTAGGAAAAAGTGTAAATATTTTTATTAATGAATTTAAAATAAAAAATGAAAATATAGAAGAAAGTTCAAAAATTTTACCAAAACAAATGAAAGAAATAATTCTTATGATTCGCACATGTGAAGACACATTTTTTAATTATTTTAATTTCGGAAAACAAAAAAATAAAAATGAAAATTTATTAAGTTACATAAATCCAGCAATAGAAAAATTTTTATTTAACAAATTATATTTTCAATTATATGAATTATATGCAAAAAAATATAATCAAGAAAACGAAGATTATTTAAACAAAAAAAAATTAATAAATGAAAATTATTCAATAGAAGACATAATGAATTTTTTAGAAATAAAAGAAAAATTTCGTTTATTAGATGATTATAAAAAATCTGAATTTTCAGAAAATTTTAAACCTTACAAATCGACAATTGATCATATAAATAAAATTGAATATGAACAAAATCCAAAAGTAAAATTCGATACAATTTTAAGTGCTGGTTTGGATATGAGAAATACAATTTTAGGTGGAAATTTTGGAAAAGTCGAATTAAATTCAATGGATGATGAATTACCTATTTTTATTTATATTTGTACACAAATTAATTTAAAAAATGCTCCTGCAGAATTTTCTATGATTGAAGATTATTTAAAATTTTCTTCTTCAGATGAAGGCGAATCAAAAGTTTTAACTAATATTCAAAGTTCTTTGACTTTTATTAGAAATGGATGGGAAATTAATAATAAATAAATATAAATTTTATTTTATGATTATTTAATTAATTAATTTTTTAATATAATAATAATAATAATAAAATTGTAATAAATTTTTTTCTATAAAAAAAGAATTTTCTATAATTTTTAAATAAAAATGTATAAAACTAAAAATAATATTTTTAATGTTAGTGGAAGCAATATTATGAAACCTAATAAAATACCAAATAATTATTATGATAATAAAAACTTAAATTTACAAGATGAAAATAAAAAATTAAAGCAAGAATTAAATTTAAAAAATAAATTATTAGATGAATATAAAAAAAAAATTACTCAATTAGAAAAAACAATACAAACTTTAAGAAATAAAACAAATTATAATAATAATAATAATCAAAATAATATGAGAAATATTTCACAAGGAAGACCAATTTTTGAACATAATTTTCAAAATATTTTCCAACCTTTTAGAGATTTAGCAAATTTTGGATTTGAAAATGATTTTAATGATTTTACAGATAATTTTTTTAGTAATCCAAATGATTTTTATTCAAATAAAAATTTAAGAAGTGGGAGAAGTAGAAGTAATTATAATCATATAAATAATAATAATAATAATAGAAAAAGAATAGGATTTGATGCAAGAGATTATGAAGATTATTATGAAAATAATAATTTCATAAATGATAATGATGATTTTGAAAGAGATATAATAGATCAATTATATCCTAATCCTGATAGAATGACATATGAACAATTACTTGAATTAGAAGATAAAGTTGGTAATGTTAGTAAAGGTTTAAGTAAAGCACAAATTAAAAAAATTCCTAATGTTTATTATTCAAAAAAACATTTTAAAAATCAAGAAAAATGTGCTATTTGCCAATATGAATATAAAGAAACTGAAAAAGTTAGTAAATTACCTTGTTTACATATTTTTCATAATGATTGTATAAAAGGATGGTTGGAAAAAAATAAAGTGTGTCCGATTTGTAAAAAAGAAATTCAAATTAGATAAAATAATTAAATTATATTTATTATAAATTTTTTTAAATTTTATATATTATATTATAAAAATTAATATATATTTTACAAATAAAAATTATTTTTGTTTATATATATATATATATATATATAAATATTAATTTTAATGATAAAATAATATTTGATATAAATTAATTAAAATAATACATATAATTTTTATAATTATATTTTATTTAAATTTATTTTTATTAAATTTTCATTTATAATAAATAATATTAGTTAATCTTTTTATTTTATAATATTAAAATAATATTAGGAAAATAAAAATAAACCTAATATATATATTAAATTTTTATATATTTTTAAAATTTTTATTTAAATTTATTGAGGATTGCAATTGGGTTCTAAATTATTATTAAATCTATTGTTATCTTTTTTATTATTATTATTATTTCTATTATTTGAATAATCTTTATAATTATGGTCAATTTTTCTAATTTTTTTATTTTGATTATTTGAATTTTTATTAAATTCTTTTTTATGATTATTTGTAACATTAACAGTTAAAATAAAACTATTTCCAATTTTTTTATCATCAATACAAAAATTTAATATTGCTTCATATGTACCTTCTTCATAATAAGCCAAATCAAATTTTAAATTTTCCATATGAATTTTTCCAGGATTTAATGAAGGTAAATAATATTTATCTATATCTTTAAAAAATAAAGTTGATTTTTCTTTATCAACTATCAAATATGTATTTTTTGGCCATTTTAAATTACCATTATTTGACAATTTAAGTTTAAAAGTAATTAAATTTGTACCAATTTTTACAGTTTGAGTTAAATAATTATAACTACTATTTAATTGATATGAATAATTAGAATAAAAATTATCATTTAAATTTTGATTATTAAAAATATTATAATTATCATTATTATCAAATTGATTTATATTATTATTATTTAAATTATTATTAATATTATTTTCATAATAATTATAATTATTATTATTATAATTATTATCAAAATCATTTTTTTCATTAATTTTATTTAATAAAATATTTTCTTTATTTTTTATTTGATTATTTTCATTATTGTTCACTTTAAATTTTCTAATTTTAATAAAATCATGTGGATGAACATTATTAATATAATTTTCTTCTTCACATTTTTCACATAAATTATAATCATTACAATCAGCACATTTATATCTAATTCCAACAATAGGATTCATTTCACATTTATTGCATTTAATTCCTTGATGAATAACATTACTTTTTTTAGTAATAATATATTCATCAAATTTCATATTTTCTACCTCACTTTTACATAAAGGACATTTAATACTTTGTTTTTTTTTGCATCCTTTATGATTTAAAAAATTTTCATAATTAATATTCATTCCACAAATATTACAAACAAAATTTAATTTTGATAATAAATTTTTTGTTTGCTTGTTTGAATCTTTTAATACAATTTTTTCACATTTAAAAGGACATGTTTTTGATTTTTTAAACCAATCATCTATGCATTTGTAACAAAAATTATTTTCACAATTTGTACATTGTTTTGGGTTTATTAAAATACCATTACAAATTGAACATGTTACTATATTATAAATTTCTTCATAAAAATCTTTATTTGAAATATTATCTGGGTCAATGAAATTAATTTCATTCATTTGATAATTATGTGTTAATATAATATGAATTTATAAATTATTTATTTTAATAATTAAGTTTTTTTTATTAAATATTTTTTATCACTTTAAAATAACTTTTTTATTTATAAAATTAAAATTAGTTATTATTAATATTATAATAAAAATTTTATATATTTATTTTATTAAAATTTGATATTATCTTTTATTTTAAATTATAAATATTGGGGATTGGGGATTGGGGATTGGGGATTGGGGATTG
>JAEEGK010015398.1_pt1 | contig 16960 bp, 17 predicted proteins | sample 8958771 | NCBI WGS metagenome assembly JAEEGK01 (sample SAMN16246547, study PRJNA631951) | gut metagenome | biome: gut microbiome; feature: rumen; material: SC-attached | host: Bos | place: Iran: Karaj | collected 2018-10 | reverse complement strand
GATACATGGGTTACTGCCACAAACTTTGTCCGGCTGGTAAAGAGCTTCTCATACTCAGACAGAATAAGCTGACCGCTCTCATCGCAGGGGATAACCCGGAGCACCGCTCCGGTTTTCTGCGCGATAAGCTGCCACGGCACAATGTTGGCGTGATGCTCCAGAATGGAAACAATGATCTCGTCTCCGGGCTTCAAAGTCGGTTTTACATAGGCATTGGCCACCAGGTTTATGGCCTCTGTGGTGCCCCGCACAAACACAATTTCGCTGGAGGAGCCTGCCCCGATAAAATCCCGTACAATGTCCCGGGCGTTTTCATAAGCATCAGTGGATCTGGCTGCCAGAGTATGAGCTCCGCGGTGCACATTGGAGTTCTCATGCTGGTAATAATAGGAGATCCGGTCTATTACCTGCTGCGGTCTCTGAGTGGTAGCGCCGTTATCCAGCCATACCAGACTGTTTCCGTTTACCTTTTCGGCAAGGATCGGAAAATCGCCGCGGATCTCTGCCAATGTCTTGCTGCCGATGCGAATGGAGTCATTGCTGCCCCGGGGCGTAACGGCGCCGGGAGCCGCTGCCTGCTCCGGAATCTTCCCTGAAGCCGCATCGCTGGCGGACAGCACCACCGGAGCGTAGCCGGGAGAAAGCTTCTCGGTCTCTGCTCCTGAAGGCGCCGCGGCAAAGGGATGCTCCCAGTCAAAGGACGTCCCGGCAGGGATGCCGTAACCGACGGCGGGAACCTCAGGCGCTGCTGCCGGAGCCTCTGCCGGCGCGGCCGGAACTGTCCCGGAGGGAACAGCCGCCTCCCCGATTAAATCAGGGAACAGCTGATTCGCCAGAGCCTCCAGCTCCGCCGCGGCAGGAACTCCGTAAAGAGCCTCCGGGGAACCTGCGGCATTAATCGTTGTAGTCATGGTATTCGCCAACCTCTACATCCTCAAGAACAGCCAGAGCATCATCAGCAAGAACGGCAGCGGAGCAGTAAAGAGACAGCAGATAGGAGGCAACGCCCTTGTTGTCAATGCCGCGGAACCGTACCGCAAGGCCTCTGGAATGCTCGTTCTTGAGCCCGGCCTGGAAGAGACCGATAACGCCGCGCGTGGCTTCGCCAGTACGGACGAGGAGAATGTTGGTTTTGCCACCCTGGGACTTCGGGTTCTTCACGCCATCGACAAGGAGCTTGTCGGTCGGGACGAGAGGAATGCCGCGCCAGGTGAGGAACTTGCCACCGGCGATGTCAACAACGACAGGCGGCACGCCACGGCGGGTGCATTCGCGTTCGAAAGCGGCAATAGCACGCGGGTGGGCGAGGAAGAAGGACGGTTCCTTCCAAACCTTGGAGATGAGTTCGTCGAGATCGTCCGGAGTCGGACGGCCGTCGGCACGGAGCGGCTGGATGCGCTGGGAGTCAGCGATGTTTTTCAAGAGACCGTAGTCATCGTTGTTGATGAGCTGGCTTTCCTGACGTTCGCGGAGAGATTCGATAGCGAGACCGAGCTGTTCCTGAACCTGATCATACGGGGAGCTGTAAACGTCTTCGATAGCGGTGTTGACGTTGATGATCGTGGAGATGGAGTTGAGCTTGTATTCGCGCGGTTCGGTTTCGTATTCAACGTAGCCTTCCGGGATAATGTCAGACTTCTTGGTAGCGCTGCAGAGAACGTCGAGCGGTGTCTGGCCTTCGACGACCTTGTTCACGCGGAAAAGACCTGTTTCGAGACCCTTGAATTCAAGGAACTTGGTGAGCCACTTGGGCGTGAGCGCGCCAAATTGCGGCTTGGTCTTGGTGACGTTCGCCAGGTTGTAAGCGGCCTTGGCGCCGAGGGCGTTAATGCCCGTGTTCTTTTCTGCTTCATTTGCCATAATGGTTTACCTCTTATTGTTTGTTGTGTTTTAAAAAGTTGTCATTCCTGGTTTGACCGGGAATCTCCCTTTCTCTATTTCCCTAGTAGCTAGGTGTGAAAGTTAGGAAAAAATAAGCTTATCTTGTTGCTACGAGAAGCTTACTTTGTCGAAAATTTTTTTTGACATAGCTTTTCCCTATCCAAAGCCCTCTGTTATAACCATGCGCCTTCGTGTGAGAACATGATGTCCTTCATCGCGTCGATACCGCCCTTTAAGTTGTACAGAGGACCGGTGTAACCCGCTTCACGCAAGGTGTTGATGGCAAGTTCGCTGCGCTTGCCCTGCTTGCAGACGAAGATGGTGTCCTTGTTCGGGTCGAGCTCCTTTTGCCTGCGGACCAGCTGTCCAATCGGAATCACGATGGCGTTCGGGAAGCGCAAAATCGCGCGTTCGTGCGGTTCGCGTACATCCACGATGGTCATGTCGTCGCCGTTTTCGATGCGCTTGGCGAGTTCTTCGGGCGTGAATCCTTCCACAGGCGTTTCGTTTGTGGTCTTCAATCCGCAAAGGTCTTCGTAGTCGATATCTTCGACGTTTGTGATTGTCGGATTGTTACCGCAAATCGGGCAATGGCAATCGCGTTCGACCTTGAGAATTCTCGAAGATAAGTACAAACTATCCACATGGAGAATTTTGCCGTTCAGGTGTTCACCGATGCCCAAAATGAGCTTGAGCGCTTCGTTTGCCTGGATGCTGCCGATGATGCCCGGGAGCGGGCTGATGGCACCGCCTTCGGCACAAGAAGGAATGAGTCCTGCTGGCGGAGGGGACGGGTATTGGCAACGCAAGCACGGGCCGCCGTCCAGATTGAAAATGCCGACTTGGCCTTCGAACTGATAAATCGCACCGAACACAAGCGGAATGCCGTGCAATGCGCAAGCGTCGTTGATCAGGTAGCGTGCCTTGTAGTTGTCGGTACAGTCAATGACGAGGTCGTAGCCTTCAATTTCGGCTTCGATGTTCGAGGCGTCGAGCTGTTCCTTGACGGCTTCGAAGACGATGGTCTTGTTGATGTTTTTTACTTTGTCCTTTGCGGAGGCGACTTTTGGACGCTTGACATCGCGTGTGCTGTGAATAACTTGGCTCTGCAAATTTTCAAGCGAGACTTCGTCAAAGTCAATGACCTTGATTGTACCAACTCCTGCTGCGGCGAGGTATTGGATAACCGGAGAACCGAGGGCTCCTGCGCCTACGACGACCACTTTTGCGGCCTTGATGCGCTTTTGACCCTTGACGCCGATATCGCGGAGCATCAAATGCTTGCCGAAACGTTCAATTTCGGAGTCGTCAAATGAAACTGCTTTGCGCCTTTCGTCCGAAATCAAGCTTTCGACGTGTTTGCTTTGCGATTCTTCAACGGGTGCGCCGCCAGCGATGGCGGGCAAAAGCAAAATTTCGGAATCGTCTGGAAGGCGTGCGTCCCAAAGCGTTTCAACGGTCAATTTCTTGTTGTTGATGTAGATTTGGATAAATTCACGGACTTTGTTGTTCTCGTCGTAAAGAACTTTTTCGCCTTCTGGGTAAGTTGTCGTTAAAAACGCGAGTGCCTGCCTGACTGTATCGGCTGGGGCATCTACTTGGGCGTTTTTCCCAAAGAAATTCCTGAGTGTTGCAGATATGTATATTTTCACTTTTTTTTCTCCGTACATTGGGCCGCTTAAGTAGAGGTTCCCTAAAAAGTGTTGTTTCCGTACAAAATTTCCCACAATACTTGTAGGATTTTTCAAGCCGAAATATAGAACGTAAAAATCTATTTGTCCAATACTTAATTTTTATGCGAACTTATTGATTTTTCCTATAGCTCGGCGGCTTTGCCGCAGTAGACAGTAGGACAAATGCGTAGGTCGAGCGTCGCGAGTAAGCTTGCTTACTCATGACCGAGGCCAGCATTTGGCACTTGAACAAAGTGAAAGTGCAAGTAGGAAGTTGGGTGTTATCCTGAGCTATACGAAACTTAGAACTTCAGTTCTCTAGTTGAGTTATGCTCTTTGAGTAGGAACGTAGTGGAGTCGATATATGAAACTAGGCAAGTTGATGCCTTTGGCATCCGTAACTTCGGCTCAACCATGCCAGTCTGCAAGCAGCCTGTCGCGGCATTCGCCTTGTATGCTTTTGTTGCCTTAGTTGAATTAGGTTCGAAGGAGCAGGATCTAGCGAAATTCGGTAAGAGATGAGAGCGTTTATAGTAGGGTACGTCATCCAGACGACCGAAAGGAGGAAGGATCCAGTCAATTCTTGTTGTCCTGGAGGGCGTAGCCCGATAGAATCCAGTGAATTTTTTTTAATTTGCTTCTAAAATTTTACGCGGGGGGTAAAACGGTTTCCTCTTTACCTATATTTAATCTCAATGTATGGGGGCGAAACTCATAGGAGATGAGGATGAATTATTCAAAATTTTTATATGTAGTCGTATTTGCTACGGTGCTTTTTACCGCTTGCGGTAACGATTCGTCAACCTCGGCGAATAATTCGAATGATGGGGGTAATTCCTCAAAATCAAGTAGCAGCCAAAAAACGGTTTCGTCATCATCAGGCAAGGTCGCTGAGCTTGTCGATCCTGCTGATGTGATCGTAGGTTCCATGACGGACTCTCGCGATGGCCAGACGTACAAGACGGTGACCATCGGCTCTCAGACGTGGATGGCAGAAAATTTGAACTATAAGGCCGATAGCAGTTGGTGTGGCGGCGGAAACGAATTGAATGAAGGAGATTGCTCCAAATACGGTCGCCTTTACACATGGGCGGCGGCTATGGACAGTGCTGGTACGTGGAGTTCGAACGGCAAGGGCTGCGGATATGGCGAGACATGCTCGCCGACATACCCTGTTCGTGGCGCTTGCCCCGAAGGTTGGCATTTGCCTTCTGAGACTGAATGGAACTCTCTGTTCACGGCTGTTGGAGGTCCATCAATAGCTGGCACAAAACTCAAGTCCCCTTCTGGTTGGAATGATAATGAAGGCCATGATGGTAACGGTACGGATGATTTCTCTTTTTCGGCGTTGCCTGCTGGGGACAGGATTGATTATGGGATTTATTACTACGAGGGCGACTACGCTCACTTTTGGGGTTCTACAGAGAGCATCTTTAGCGACTACGCGTTCAACGTGTACTTTTCCTATCTCAGCGACAGTGCAAGCCTGGACTACTACTTCAAACACTACGCGTTTTCCGTCCGTTGCCTAAAGGATTAAAAAAATTTCATTCATAGAATGTGTTGAGGCGAGTCTGTTTACAGCAAGGAAAGAAAATTTCTTTTGTTGTATAAAATTCGTGCTATGGTTACTGTCTTTGATTCTTCTTCAATCCAGTAAAAAACTGAATAATGATGAACGATCATTCTTCTAAAATCATGTTCCAAAGGTTTTGTTGGAATATATTGAGCGTTGGAATATGGGTGGTTTTGTAGTAAATTAATTTCATGAATAAACAACTCGGCTAAATTCTTAGCAGCCTTGGGCATACCTAATTCTTTTGTAATGTAGAAGGTGATTGCCTGTAAGTCTAAGAGCGCGAGTTCAAGAAACTCGACTCTATAATTCATACGCTTGTGATTTTTTCCAATTCTGCAAGGACTTCAGATGAGGAATATCTTTTAGAAGAGCGTTTTGCCTGCATTTCAGCTTCGTGCAATTTTTCGAAAATTTCATTTTCGATTTGTAGATGTTCAAAGGCTTCAATGCTCATTAAAACCATATCATTATAGCCGTCTTTTGTTAAAAAGACTGGCTGCCCGGATTCGTGGGCAGTCTTGGAAATGTCGTCAAGACAATTTTGCAAGTCTGATATGGGTCTAGTTGTGCTCATTGTGATTCCCTTTGGGTAATATATATTTTTTTAGTTGGTGAAGATAAGTCTGCTTGCAAATCTACAAACGGAAATCACGAAAATCGGGAAATCACTAAATTTAGCAACCTACTGTTAGCAAGAATGATGGAAAAATATTTTTACAACAGAAACTCTAAACTCATTTCCTATAGCTTTTCACATCCACGACTTCGCCGTTTTGCACGGACATGATGACGTATTCGAGGCCGGGGAGCATGTACTTTTCGTCTTCTTTGGAGAGAATAGCGGGGCAGTTGGGGTGCGAATGGTAAACGCCGACAATCTCAAGGCTGCGGACTTCAAGTTCTTGCTCCAGGCGGTAGATAAATAGCGGGTCTATTTGAAAATGGACAGATTTTTGCCCTTGAAACAGGTTGGATGCTTCGCGAATTTCGTTGATTTCGATATCGCCCCTTTCGGACTTTTTCCCAACCAAAATGCCGCAGCATTCACTTGGGTATGCTTTTTTTGCGGCTAAAGCCATTTGTTCTGAAACTATTTTACTAAATTTGGTTGTCAAAATCTTCTCCTGTAAGAAGTGCCCCCAGAGTCGGAATTTCACAAGGACCCCAGGGGCACCGTTTGTACGGAGATTCAAAAGAGCGCCTTCGCTATTAAGCGGAGCGCTTTTTAATTATACAATCACCAGGCCTTCGTTCGTGGCGTTGTCGCCTTCGATGTGGAACGAATTGAGTACCGGATTTTCGCGGTCCATCAGCGAAAGAATCAAGTAGCTTGCCTTGCTGTCGAAGGCGAGACGCTTGTCTTCTTGCGACGGACGCGACGGGGACTCGGGATGAGAATGCCAGTTGCCAAGCGGGGAGAGTCCGTTTTGGCGCATGTCCTTGATGGCAGCCAAGTGTTCTTTGGGGTCAAGCGAAAAGTGCTCATTAGAATGGTCAATATTCGTGAGCAAGTAAACCTTTTCAATATGCTTGTCGTTCCCCTCGATTTTCCCGGCAATCAGCCCGCAAGCCTCTTCGGGGAGGTTCTTTTCTGCATGCGCGAGGATTTTTTGATATTCAGTTTTTGGTAATGTGATCATTGAAATTCCTTTTTGTGCTCTGTCGTTCCTCTTCGTAGCTTGACGGATTCGCCTCAGCAATGTTAGCCCATAAATGGCTATCGCTGCTCTCGGCTCCCAAGTCATTCTCGACCGTAGGGAGGGAATCCAGTGCTTGTTCCCGTTGCGATGTAAAACGAGAAATTATGGTTCCCGTCGCAAATGTAGGAACAAGAAATAATGGTTCCCCTACGCTTCGCTTCGAGGATGACACATTTGTGTCACTTCCTACCGTCTACTTCCTACTTCCGACTCGCTTAGTGCTTCATCTCGCAAACCGCCTGCTCGTAGTCGATCAGATGGTCAATCGTCGGGTGGTCACCGCAGACTGCACAATCCTTCGTGTTCGTCGGGAGCTTGATTTTGCGGAATTCCATCGTGAGCGCATTGTAGGTGAGCAAGTAACCCGTGAGCAAGTTGCCGACACCGAGAATGTACTTGACTGCTTCCATCGCTTGGAGGCTTCCGATAACGCCGCCCATAGCGCCGATCACGCCAGCCTGCTTGCAAGTCGGCACGGCATCTTTCGGAGGGGGTTCCTTGAAGACGCAACGGTAGCACGGGCCTTGGCCCGGAACGTATGTCATGAGCTGTCCCTGGAAGCGGATAATGCCTGCATGAGAGAACGGCTTTTTTGCCATGACGCACGCGTCGTTGATGAGAAACTTCGCCGGGAAGTTGTCGGTTCCATCAATGATAAAATCGTAATCCTTGATGAGGTCCATGATGTTTTCGCTGGTGACGAACGTGTGGTACGTAATCACCTTGACATCCGGGTTCATCGCTTCCATCGTTTCCTTGGCGGACTGCACCTTGGGCTTGCCCACATCCTTTGTAGCGTGGATAATCTGGCGCTGCAAATTGGAAAGGTCAACGACGTCTGCATCGGCAATGCCAATGGTGCCAACGCCTGCTGCGGCGAGGTACATCGCAACAGGAGCACCGAGGCCACCAGCACCAATGACGAGCACTTTTGCGTTCAAAAGCTTCTTCTGGCCCTTTGCACCCACTTCCTTGAGGATGATGTGGCGGGAATAGCGTTCGAGTTGTTCGTTAGTAAAAGCCATTACTGACCACCTCCCATGAAGTAGAGGAATTCGACGTTGTCGCCGTCCTTGAGAGCAGTCGTTGCGAAATTGCCATTTTCGACAAATTCATCGTTCACGGAAACAGTCACGTATTGCGGCGTTTCCACTTTTTCTTGTTCAATGAGTTCTGCGACGGTGAGGCCGTCTTTAACTTCTTTCTTGTTTCCTGCAACAGTAATATACATGTTTGAAATTCCTTTTAGTTAAATGTTATTAGGTCCCTGAGCTTGTCGAAGGGTTAGTCCCCGACTTTTTTCACGATGAGCGTAAAGGTTCCGTCTTGGTTGTCGTTGAGCTTGAGGATTTCGTGGCCTTCTTCCTTGAGGCTGCGCGGCACATTCTGCACCGGTTCGCCGTCATTCAAGCGGATGGCGAGAATTTGGCCTTCGTCAAGTTCTTCGATGGCGACTTTCGCCTTGACAAATGTGGTGGGGCATTTGACGTCGGTAACGTCAACGGTATCGTCAATTTTGAATTCTTCTGACATTTTTTATCTCCGTACTTTAATTTTGATGCTAAATATAGAACGCGTTTTTTAACTTGTCCAATACTTAATTTTTATGCTGAGTTATTGAAATTTTCTATATGGCTGTTGGTTATTAGTCAATGGTCATTGGTTATTTGTTTTCTCGTCATTCTGAACGAAGTGAAGAATCCAGTTATTTTTAGTCTATGCAATAGAAACTTTACTGGATTGGGCCAAAGAGTTGTCTTCGGGACATGTCCCTCAGAATGACGGTTGCTTTATTTCTGACTTGATTTTTCTACGAAATCTGCTTTATAGCTTGTTCGAAGTCTTCCTTGAGGTCGGCGATGTCTTCGATGCCCACGCTGATGCGGATGGTCCCTTCGAATACGCCTGCGTTTTCCTTTTGCTCTTTGGTGGCGTGCGTAAAAATCGTGCTTTCCGGGTGGATCACGAGCGTGCGCAAGTCGCCAATGTTCGTGGCAATCGTAGCGTATTTCAAGTTGTTAATGAGCTTGAAAGCCTTTTCCTTGGTGCCAGCGTCAATGGAAATGATGGCTCCACCCTTGCCATTGAACTGTTTTTGAACAAGGTTGTAATAGGGGTTCCCTTTCAAAGCGGGGTAGTTGACCTTGAAACCTTCGAAACCTTGCAAAAATTCAGCGAGTTGCAAGGCGTTATCGCAAAGGCGTTCCATGCGGAGCCCGAGAGTTTCAAGACCGAGCGAATTGAGGAATGCGGTTGCGGGTGCGATACAACAGCCGATGTTTCGCCAAATGCCATTGCGTAACTTTGCGAGGTAAGCGAATTTACCAAAACGTTTGTATTCTTCGAATCCCTTGTAGCGTGCCGAATCCCATTTGAATTTGCCGCTGTCAACGATAATGCCGCTGATGGCACTGCCATTTCCGTTGATGTACTTGGAGGAGGAATGGACAACGATGTCTGCGCCAAAATCAAAAGGATGAACAAGGTAAGGAGTTGCTGTCGTGCTATCGACAATGAACGGGACGCCCGCTTCGTGGGCCGCGTCAGCAACGCTCTGCAAATCGACAACATTCAGTTTCGGATTACCAATAAGTTCTGTAAATACGGCCTTTGTCTTTTCATTAAGCTGCGAGCGAACGTTTTCTGCTGTGACTTCCGAGACAAAGCGCGTCTTGATGCCGAATGCTTCCAAATCGTGGAACAAGTCAATCGTGCCGCCAAACAAAGCCGTGCTTGCGATAACTTCATCGCCTGCCTGTAAAATGTTCAAAAGCGAAAGCGTTACTGCCGCCATGCCCGAAGAGCATGCGACCGCTCCGATGCCTTTTTCGAGTGATGAAATGCGGCGTTCAAAGGAGTCTGTTGTTGGATTTCCGATACGGGTGTATGCAAAACCAGGTGCCCTGTTGTTGAAAACTGCTTCGAGTTTTTCGGCAGATTCCTGCGAAAAGGCGCTCACCTGGTAAATAGGTGTCAGTGTCGATCCCGAATTTTTTTCACTTCCAAAATTATGATGCAATAAAGCCGTATTAAAATCCATTCAACATTCTCCGTACATATTCCTATAAAATTTGTAGGCAAATATAGAACGCGAACATGTAATTGTCAAATACTAATTTTATATGGCTTTTTATAGATTTTGTCTATATGCGGAGGGGAATGCTCACTCATTTAGAGTGGGGGAAAACTGTAATTTTGTTTTTATTTGTACTTTCCAATGTTTCGTGAGCAAGCAATTATCATTGGGAAGGAACTCGTGCGGAGCAAACTTTTAGGCCGCAATTTAAGCGGCGGATTTTTTCTTGAAAAAGTTTTTGAGCTTCTTTATACCTTCGACACCCAAAATGGAAAGTCCGCTGTACTGAAAAAGTTTGGCAAGTCCAAACAGCACGACCCAAAGCACGCCTTTCGCTTCTGCAGAAATAGGGAGAGCCATTTGCGCAAATGACAATATGTAAAAGGGGATGCAGAGTAAAAAAATGATTATACCCGTTCTGAACGAAAAACTTTGCAGTTTTTTTACAATTCTGTCTTTTGTTGACACCAAAAATTTCTTCATAGCCGAATTTCCTGATGTCAAAAGATATTTCTTTTTCCTATATAATCAAGGGAATTTTCGAAAAAGCAGAAAAAAGTATTGTTTAAATCGACGTGAAAAACGCTCCGGAAAATCGGAGCGTTCTGTGTTTTGCTTTTTTTGGATTTTTAAATGACGACGACGGGTTCACGAAGGGATTTGTTCTCAAGCAAAAATGCGTTTTCGCCTACGGTCACAAAGAGGCGGTAGATGAAAACATCGACTTTTTCGCCCACGGCAATGGCGGCTTCATCGAAACTGCGGCGTGCCGTAAGCGTTTCCCCGTTGACGAGTACTGTAATCTCGATGCCGCTCCCGCGGAATGCAACGTCCGTCACGACGCCTTCTTCGGCGGAGTTCTTGAATTTCTGGACTTCGTTTTTCTTGGAGACCTTGACGAATTCCGGGCGGACTATTGCCTGCTCGACATTCGGGACGGTGTCAAAGCTGTGGAACTTGTTGTAGTCCTTGAATATGCTCGGCTGCCCAAAGAACGAGGCTACAAAAGCGGTTTTCGGCTTGCTGTAAACGTCAAGCGGCTTGCCGATTTGATCGATGCGGCCTTTGTTCGTGATGATAATTTCGTCCGCGACTTCGATGGCTTCGTCTTGGTCGTGAGTCACGAAAATGCTTGTAACGCCAAGCTTTGCGATCATCTCCTTGAGCCAGTGGCGGAGCTCCTGGCGGACTTTTGCGTCGATGGCGGCGAAGGGTTCGTCCAGCAAAAGCAATTGCGGGTTCGGTGCGAGGGCACGGGCGAATGCGACACGCTGGCGCTGGCCGCCCGAAAGCTGGCTCGGGTAGCGGCTTTCGAGACCTTCTAGGCCGATGAGCTTTACCAGTTCGGCAACGCGTTCCTTGATTTCGTTTTCGCTTTTCTTGAGCACGCGAAGGCCAAATGCAATGTTTTCGAAAACGGTCATGTAGCGGAAAAGGGCGTAGCTTTGGAACACAAAGCCGATGCCACGTTTGCTTGCAGGGACGTTGTTTATGACTTTCCCGTCGATGATGATTTCGCCGCTGTCGGGATTTTCAAGGCCTGCAATCATGCGGAGAATCGTCGTCTTGCCAGAACCGCTCGGACCCAAGAGTCCGATGAGCTTGCCTTTTTCGATGCCGAAAGATACGTTGTCTGATGCTTTAAAACTACCGAAATGCTTGTTGATGTTTTTTAATTCTACGTACATAAAAACTCCTTTTATATTTTCTTTCGACCTCTATATTCAATCACGCTTCGAGCAATCAAAATGGCAATGGCAAGCATCACAAGGATTGACGAAACAGCAAAAGCTGGCACGTACTGGAATTCGTTGAAGAGAATTTCGACATGCAAGGGGAGGGTGTTCGTCTTTCCGCGCAAGTGCCCTGAAATCACGGATACCGCACCGAATTCACCCATCGCACGGGCGGCACAAAGTACCACGCCGTACAGAAAAGCCCACTTGATATGCGGAAATGTAATCTTGCGGAAAATGGTCCAACCTTTAGCGCCCATCAGTGCTGCGGCTTCTTCCTCGTCGTTTCCGCGGGCTTCGAGCACGGGAATCAGCTCGCGTGAAATGAACGGAAAAGTGACAAAAATCGTCGCTAGTACAATGCCCGGCACCGCAAAGACAATCTTGATGTCCCAATCTTGCAATAGCGGGTAAATGGGGCTTTGGCGACCGAACGTGAGCAAGAAAATAAGTCCTGCGATAATCGGCGAAACCGTTACCGGCAAGTCAATTAAAGTCGTAAGGACCTTCTTTCCCTTGAAATGGAACTTGGTGAGAGACCATGCAGCGCTCAGACCGAAAACCGTGTTGATGATTACGGCAAGTAAAGTTGCTTCGAGCGTGAGCCAGATGGCTTTAACCGTATAGTTGTCGCTCACGGCCTTTGCGTAAATGTCGAAACCTTGCTTGAACGCTTCGGCGATAACGGTAATCAGCGGGAGCAAAAGCATGAGAATCACAAAGGCGATGCTTATGCCAATCAAGGTCCACTTGACAATTTTTGAAGAAGTCGTCTCTTTGTACATCAAGCGCCTCCTTTCAGAATTCTGGTGTTTCTAGTTTGTATTAAGTTCACGAGGAAAAGCGTTACAAACGAGGCGATGAGCATGACAAGCGCAATTGTCGTCGCACTCGCGTAATCGTATTCCTGAAGTTCTGACATGATAATCAGTGGTGCGATTTCTGTTTCGAAAGGCTTGTTGCCTGCGATAAACACCACGCTTCCGTATTCGCCAAGGCAGCGACCAAAAGCAAGGCCGAATCCGGTCAATGCGGCTGGCACGATTTCCGGAAAAATCACCTTCCAGAAGATGCGGCTCCTGGAGGCTCCCAGCACGCCTGCGGCTTCTTCGTAAGCGGGGTCCAGTTTTTCGAGTACAGGTTGTACCGCACGAACCACAAAAGGAATGCCGATAAACACGAGCGCAACCGTAATTCCGACTTGCGTAAACGCAATTTTGATGCCGAATTTTGCAAAGAATCCGCCAACAAGCCCGGTGTCTGCTGTGAGTGCCGTGAGGGCGATGCCCGCGACCGCTGTCGGTAACGCAAACGGAAGCTCGATCATGCCGTCGATCAGACGCTTGCATGGGAACGTGTATTTCACAAGCACCCATGCGAGCACGACGCCCATGACGGCGTTGATAAGCGATGCGATAAATGCCGTCGTAAAGCTCACGCGGAAGCTTGAAAGCACGCGGTCACGCGTAACGGTTTCAATGATTTCATCAAAACTCATTTGCGCTGTAAACACCACAAGCGACGCAAGCGGAATCAGCACCACGACGCTCAAAATTGTAAGCGTGATGCCTGTAGTAAGGCCGAAACCCGGTATAACACTTCTATTTGTTCTTTTCATAGGTGTAGCCAAATTTAGAACGTGTTATTGCGTTTGTCCAATACTAAATAATTATGTTGAATTATCGTTTTTTTCTATATCAAACGAGGTGCGATAGGCACCTAAATTTTTTTTTACCGATAAAATAAAAATTCCTGGCCGTATAACGTACAAAGGAAATTGAGCATGCGGTGAATGCCGGGGAATTTGTTAGTGGAAATGTCGGGGTGATCATCTCTGAAAAAGGTTTGTACCAGATGCAAAAAGTGGACGCTGAAAATGATTTCTAGTTGACGTATGAATTGTAAAAGTCAAGAAAAATCGCCAACAAAAAAAATCCCCGCACCTAATGCGAGGATTTATGTTATGACAAATTTCACCTAGGCCCTATCGCGCTGCGCACTCCAGGGTGACATATTTTTTATGCACTTCAGGGTGACACTTTGCTTACTTCTTTTCGTAAATCTGGTCGAAGATGCCGCCGTTCGAGAAGTGCTTGCCTTGAGCCTTGTCCCAACCGCCGAAGTAGCTGATGTCAATCAGGTTCACGTTTTGGTCAAATTTCTTGTATTGGTCAAGGATAGCTTTGTTGGAGGGACGGTAGTGGTTCTTTGCGGCAATGTGCTGGCCTTCATCAGAATAGAGGTAGCTCAGGTATTCGGTAGCGAGTTCGCGGGTGCCACGCTTGTCAACAACTTTATCTACAATAGCGACAGAGGGTTCTGCCAAGATGCTCACGCTCGGGATGACGATTTCGTAATCGTTGGGGTAGTCCTTGAGCGAGAGGAATGCTTCGTTTTCCCAAGCGAGCAAAACATCGCCCTGGCCGTTTTCGATGAATGTCGTCGTAGAGCCGCGAGCGCCAGAAGCGAGTACGAGCACGTTCTTGTAGAGCTTCTTCACGAATTCCTTGACCTTGGCTTCGTCGCCGTTGTACTGCTTTTCGGCCCATGCCCAAGCGGCGAGATAGTTCCAGCGTGCACCTCCGGAAGTTTTCGGGTTCGGCGTGATGACTCCGATGCCGTCTTTGACGAGGTCGCCCCAGTCCTTGAGGCCTTTCGGGTTACCCTTGCGAACGAGGAAGACGATTGTTGATGTGTAAGGAGAGCTGTTCAGCGGGAATTCCTTGACCCAACCCGGTTCGATAAGACCTGCATCGCGTACGGCGTTCACGTCGAATTCGAGGGCGAGCGTTACGACGTCGGCTTCGAGGCCGTTGGCAACTTCCAAAGCCTGCTTGCCGGAACCGCCGTGAGACTGCGTGATTTCCACATCCTTGCCGGTCTTTTCCTTCCAATGCTTTGCAAAGACTTGGTTGTAGTTAGCGTAAAGTTCGCGGGTCGGGTCGTAAGACACGTTGGTGAGTGTCTGCTTTTCAGCGGATGCTGCCTTTTCTTCGTTAGAAGAGCAAGCGGTGAAAGCGATGGAGATGAGTGCGATGGATGCGATGGTGATTTTTTTGAAATTCATGTAGAATACCTCTTTATTTAAATTTTTTGATTGTTGTTGTTCTTGGCCATTGTAATCGGGCTTTTTTGATGTCAAACTGTTGAAAATGAACTCCTTGTTTCAAAGAAACGCCCTCGGCAAAAATGGATCAAAGAAGCGTGAATTATGCCGAGGGCGTTCGGATTGTGCTTAGGTTATTTGATTGTTGCCGTGAATCGTGCGGCAAGTGCGACATCGGATGTTTTCTTTTCGCTGAATGCGGTCAGCTGGATCTTGGAATGGGAGCCGAGTTTCTTGATCAAGCTCACGGTCCAGGCGAGATTGTCTGCATCAGCGTTCAACTCATCGCGATGAGAGACGTATTCAAGTTCTGCATAAACGTTGTTGAAAATGCCTGCGGTGGGAATTTCAAGACCGACGAAAAACGGTACGTATTTCGTATCTTGAGCGTATTCCGACTTGATGGCGTTTGGAGCCTTGAGGTTTTCTCCATCACCGGTGGCAATAAGGGCGACTTCACCGTAGAGGCCGAAATTCTTTTGAAAGTAGTAGCTGGCGCGTGCTGCTGCACGGTGGGTGGGTTGGGCCGTGTGCTGGATGACATCAAGGGCGTTCACGCGGTAAGCGGCGCCGATTTCTGCATCACCAAGTTTGAGTGTTTCTTCGAGGCGGATGTAACCCGTGTTGAACTTGGAATCGTAAGTGCCGAGCAAGGCGTTGAATGTCGAAATGCCTTTTTCAAAACCAAAGGCGATAGCATCGTGCTGATAATCGCGAGCGAGGAATCCGCGCTTGTTCAGGTGCACATCTACATAAGTACCGAAGTTACCTGCAACAGTCCAGTCTGTACGGAAACGACCGAATTGAACATTAAATTTACCGTATTCGGTGTCCCACTTGTAATTGGCGTAGTAGGTATCGGCGGAAATCTTGTCGTAGCTCTTGCCTTCGATGGTGTTGCCAAAAGCGGGGCTGAAAATGCGCAAGTTGATTACAGCTTCAAAGCTTTCTGATGTGAATTTTCCGCCAATGTTTGCACGCAAGAAGGAATTGTCAAGCGTATTGTCTGCATCGTTATCGTACAGCGACTTGATGGCCTGTGCTTGAACGTTACCGGTGAGCTTGAAGGAGCTTTCTTTTTTCTTTGAGGCTTTTTCCTTCGGTGCTTCTGCAACAGGAGCTTCTGCTTCAATCGCTGCAACGACTGGGGCGGTTTCTACAGGAACTGTGGATTCGGTGGCTGTTGCCACGGGTGCTTCTGCAGGTGCCGCAGATTCGGGGGTTGTTGCCACGGGAGCTTCTACAGGAGCTGCTGATGCGGAGGTTGTTGCCACAGATGCTTCTGTAGGAGTTTCCGCCTTCGGAGCGTCTGCAATAGGTGCTGCATCTTGGGCGAAAACACTGGAAACAAAAAGGGATGTTGTGATGGCCGCAGCTGCGGCAAGTCTAGAAATTTTCTGATTCATTCCAAACTCCTTGTTTTGATTTTTGTTGTTCTTTTTTTTGTGCGCACAAATATAGAAGGCGTTTTTTGTTTTGTCCAATACTAAATTTTTATGCTGAGCTATTGGTTATTTTTATTATTATAAATGAATGTAAATTTATTTGTTTTATTAAATGTAAAGTAATTTATTAATGGGTTTGATTGAAATAGAACGCTCTTGTAATGTGAAAAAGCCCCCGATGCAGAATCGGGAGCTGAAACGAAAATCAATTGAATATTATTTGATCACGACTTTTCTGTATGTGTCAAAAACTGTCCACTTCTTGAAGAATTCCTCGCGACCTGTTTCGCCTGCTTCGGCATATTCGCGGAGGAGTCGCGACACGTCTTCGTCGGAATGAACTTTTATTTCAAAACCACGTCCGTTGATGACCGGGAAACCGTCGTAGAGATACTCGTTTGCAGCCGCGATTTCGGCAATGCGCTTGCCACGAATCTTGACGGCGGTACTGTCACGCAAGATGATGATATCGAAATCATCGGGATAGTGGTAGCTTTCGCCAGCAGTCGGGATTTCGTCGCCTACAGTGTAGTGCTGCTTGATGGGCTGCTGCTTCACCACAGAAAGCGTTGCCGTATCGTAGAAAAATTCTTCGAAGATTTCTCCACGACCATGACGTTCGCCCTGCACGAAGGCGGCCTTTTCGTTGGATTGAAGTTGCTTTTCGTAGAGCCCTTCAACAACGCCGCAAGCGGCTGTTGCATGCGTTACGATGTCAATGAGAATGAGCTCGCCAAGCGTTTTGTGCTTTTCAAAAAGATCAA
>JAEEGK010015397.1_pt1 | contig 16961 bp, 5 predicted proteins | sample 8958771 | NCBI WGS metagenome assembly JAEEGK01 (sample SAMN16246547, study PRJNA631951) | gut metagenome | biome: gut microbiome; feature: rumen; material: SC-attached | host: Bos | place: Iran: Karaj | collected 2018-10 | reverse complement strand
AATCCCCAATCCCCAATCCCCAATTTTTTTTATATATTATTATTAAATATATTTATATATATAATAATTAAATTCATACATAAAAAAATATTAAATATTTATTTAAATTAATTTATAAATACATAAGATTAAATATTATAATATTAAACAATAAAAATAATTTAAAAAAATTATTTTATGTCTGAAATTTCTTTATCAAACAATGTAACAAAAAATGATATTATGTATTTACAAAACGAAATGTTATCCGACATTAAAAAATTTGAAAACAAACTAACTTCAAAATTAGACAATGAATCATTAAAAAACAATGAAAATTTAGAAAAAATTTCTCTTCAAATAGAAACTATTCAAAACAAACTTTTTGAACTTCAATCAAATTTTACAGAAAGTTCAATAAACAAAGAAAAATTAGAAAATTTGTTAATATTAAAAGAAAAAGTAAACAACATTGATTTTATATTTAATAATAAAATATCAAATTTAGAAAAAGAATTATCACAAACAACATTTCGTTTTGAAAAAGAAATTATTAATAATTTAAAAGTTCCTGGTTTAATTGGAGATGGAGGAAAATTTTCAAATTTAAAAGAATTTATTAATTTTTCTAATAAATTACAAGGAGAATTTAAATCATTTAGAGACAAAAGTTTAATTGATACTAAAATTTATAAAGAAAAATTAGAAAATACTATTAATAAATTTAATTTACAAATTGATAATATTAAAATTAGTTTTTCTGATTTAACTAATAAAAAAGTAAAAACTTTGGAAGAAAATATTTTAAATAGATTTTTAATTACTGATGAAAAAGTTCAAAATTTAAGAATTGAAAATAATAAATATTCTAATGAATTAATTGAATCGTCGAAAAATATTAAAAATGAATGGGAAAAAATGATTGAATTTAAAGAAAATTATGAAAATAAATATGAAAATGATATTAAAAATTTTAATTCAAAACTTGATGAATATTATAAAGCTATTGAAATTGATAGAAGTGAATTTAAATTAATGAAACAAAAATTTACTCAATTAAGTGAATTTATTAAAGATGTTAGATTTAAAAAAAATATCGGAAGTGATGAACCAATTTCAAAATTTAAAAAATTCTCTAAAAAAATTAATTTTAATAAAAAACAAATTTATAATGAAGAAGAAGAAAATAATAATATTTTAAATGAAGATATTAAAAATTTGATTGATGATAATAATGATAATAATATTGATAATAATATTGATAATAATAATAATAATAATAATAATAATAATGAAAATAATGAAAATGAAATTAAGCAAAAAAATAGTATTAAAAAAATAAATTTAAAATTAGAAAAAAAAGAAGATTATACAAAAATTCAAAGTAAATTAAAACCTTATTTATCAGATAAAAAAAATAATTTTATTAATAAAAAATTAAGTATTGTTGAAGAAATTGGTAATAATAATCAAAAAAATTTTGATGAAAATTTAATTAATAAAATTAAAGAAAATAATAATAATAATAAATTAAATAATTTTGATATTAATAATGATAATGATGATATTATTAAAAACAATAAAAAACTTATTGCTAAAAGCAATAAAAAATTTTTATTAAATAATCTTAATGATAATAATAATATTGAAAATAATTTTAATGTAAATGAAAAAATTATTATTGATAGTGAAAATAAATTTATTAATGATAATAATAATAATTTAAATAATAATTTTAATACAATAAATTATAATAATAATGAAAATATTATTTCAAAAGATTTTAATTCTTTTAATGAAAATATTAATAAAAATGAAGAAAATAATGAAAAAATAAACACAAACATTTTTGAATTAAAAAAATCAACATCAAATTATAAAAATAATTTTAATACTATTAATAATGATTATAATAATAATAATAAAAATAATAATAATAATAAAAATCATTTTAATACATCAAAAAAAAGAATAAAAAATTTTTCTTTTGATATTCATAATAATAAAGATAATTCATCTCAAACATTTAAAAATAATTTTCCTGAAAATTCAAATAATATTTTTAATCTTAATCTAAATAATATTAATAATAAAAATAATTTAGATGAAAATAAATTTATTAATAAATTTTTTAACATTCCGATTAAAAATCAAACAGGAAAAATTACTAATTTTAATAATAATAATAATAATATTCAAATAAATATTCATAATAATAATAATAACAATAATAATAATTTTTTAATTAAATCAAAAATATTTTCAACTATTGAAAAAAACAAAACAATTGATGATGAAAATAATGATAATAATATTATTAACAATTATAATAAAAATAATAATTATATTCAACAAATTCAAATAACAAAATCAACAAATAATAATGATAATTCTTCTTTTGATAATAATAATATTAATTCATTTAATGATTTAAAAAATTTTGTTATTTATTTAGAATTAAATACAAATAATAAATTTGATGAATTAGTTTTTCAATTAAATAATATTCTTCCTAATATTTATAATATTCTTAATGAAAAAATACTAAAATTAAAAGAAGATATTAAAATTAATAATAAAAAAATTATTTTTAAAAATAATTCTTCAAAATTCATTGAATATTTAAATCAAAAAAATAAATTACTTAAAAATAATAATAATAATAATAATAATAAAAGTAGAAATAAAGATAATACAAATTTAATTTATGATTCAAATTCAAGATTTTTTAAATCTCAAAGAGAAAATCACAAATTTTTAGATAAAATTAATAAAAATTATTTTTTTAATGACGAAGATAATATTGATTTTTTTAAAAGTAATAACGATAATATAAATTTATTAAGAACAATAGAACCATATTTAATAAAAAAATTTTCAGAATAAAAAAATTTATAAATAATATTTTTTTCATATTATTATTTTATAATGTATTTAAAATATTTATAATCTTATTTATTAAACCAACCAAAAAAATTTCTAATAATAATAAAAAAAAAATAATATAATTATTTTAAATATAACTGATTTAATTTATATATAAATAATAAAAATTAATTTAATATAAAAAAAAAAATGGAAAAAAAAACATATTCAATAGAATGTAAAAACTTCGGAAAAAATCAAATAGAACGTTCATATAATTTAATAGCAAATCACAATCGTTCATGTTTTGATAAAATTTCCGAAGTTTACAAAAACACTCAAGCCGTAGAAAATCAAAGAAACATGCACAACGAAGAAAGTCATGCAAAGCGTTTAAAACTTTTAGAAGAATTCGATGAAAAGCTTCCTTCAGAATTATCAGAAATTGAAGAAAAAATGAAAGCTTTAATGGAAATTGAACAAGCAGATAAACTTCAAGAAGAATTTGAAAAATTTAAATTAGATTGTGAATCAATAATGCAACGTAAAAAGAATTTAATAATAGAATTTACAAAAGAACTAAATTTTCGAGATCAAACATACGTTGATAGTATGAAACAATTTCATTTAGACATACAAAAAATGATCGAATTAATGAGTGAACAATTCATAACATTAAGAGATAAAATGTTAGAACATTTAAATACAATTGAAGAACAATTTTTAGAAGATAGAAAAGACATAATAAACGAACAATACATAACTTATATTAAAAATTTAATTGATAAACTTGATCGAGTGGGAACTGAAAAAGAAAAAGAATTAACAACGTTGCAAGACACTTTAGAAGAAAATGCGGAAAATGAAGCGAAAAAAAAAGAAAATGATTTTATTATTAAAGTTATTTTAATGGAAACTCATTTAAATTATATTAAAGAAAAAGTTGAGGAATTTTTATATGAAATTAAAATTTTATATGAAAAATTAGAATATAGAATTAAAATAAGAGATGAAAAAATTAAAGAAGCTGAAGAAAAAAAAGAACAATTTAATAATTGGAATACAAAATTAGTAGATAAAATTAATTATTGTATGGAAATTTATAAAAAAAATGATTATCAAAAACGTGTAAAAAATAATCAATTACGTAATGAATTATTAAAAATGACTGAAAGTTACGATGCATTAAAAGAAAAATTTCAACATTTTGAAAAACATGATGAATTAACATTCAAAGAAATTTACGATATGAAAAGTAAAGAAGCAAAAGAATTAGCATTAAAAGTTGTTTTAGCTGATCGAACAATAAAAACTCAACAATTAGGAATGGAAAATTTCACTAATGATAATAATAAAGGTTTTAGTTTAGATGAATTACAAAAAGATGAAGAAATTGATGAAGATGAAAATTTAAATAATAATAATAATCAAAATGAAGAAAAAATTAAAAAAACTTTCAAACAAAATATTTTAGATAAAATTTCTATTCCAAGAGTCAAACAAGTTTTTGAATATATTATTGATGAAGCTGAATTTTTAATTGAAACCGAAATTATTGAAAAATGTAAAGGAATGACTTATGAAGAAAAAGTCCCTGAATATGTTGAAAGTATTTGTAAAGCTTTAAATATCAAAAATGAACATGAATTAAATCAATTATTAGAATTGTTCTATAATCATGATTTAAATTCAAAAAAAGCAAACGAAAATGACAATGAAAATGAAGGTGAAAATGAAGGTGTTAATAATATAAGCGAAAATGAAGAAAATGAAAATAAAGATAATAATAATGTTAAAAAAGAAAATGATAATATTGAAATTGATCCTGACACAGTTTTAGATATTTTGAAAGAATTTTATAATGAAAAGAAAAAAAAAGCAAAAGAAAAAATGCAAGATAATGCAACGAGCGGAGGAGCTTCTGGAGGAGGTTTTAATTTAGAAGATAATGAAGAAGCAAAAAGAGAAAGAATGAAATATTTATCTGAAACTTATTGGGAAAAATTAGGAAATACTATTAGTGATAAAACTTATAATGTTTGGAAAGCTTTAGATACTGCTTTAAGTAGTTATCATGAATTGTTATTTACTAGAAAACAATTAGTTGAAAATGTAAAAGATTTAAATGAAAAACATGGAGAACTTCAAAAATTATTAACACAATACATGAATTCAGATGTTAATAGAGATTTAATTATTCCTCCACATAAAACTATTAAAGGATAAAATTAATATTTTATATTTTATATTATAATTCATAATATTAATTTAAATTAATTTGAATTATTTTTGATTTTATTTGTTTAAAAAATTTTTTTCAATAAATAAATATATAAATAAAATATATATTTTATTTACATTTTATATATATAAAATAAATAAATATTATTATATTAAACTTTATTTCCGATTTGAATATCATATTCAACAGTTTTATCTTTTGGTCTGGGCATCTTTTTTTTGGGCAACAAATTAGGATCTCCTCTTTGATATTTTAATTTAATTAATTTTCCCAATTTACATGCCCAAGCAAAAATAAAATTTTTATAAGTTTCAACAAAACTCGTATTGAATGTCCAAAATTTATTTATTGTATTTTCAGGAATTAAAAACTCAGCAAATTCATCATTATCAACATAAACCATATTACTTTCAAAAATATCTTGTTGTTTTTCAACTTGTTCATTAAATAAATGATAATTTCTATAATAATTCATTAAAGCAATAATTTCTTTAAAAATACTTGGTTCATTAGTGAAAGTGTCTCTCGTTAAATAATGAATAATACTTCCTATGTATTTAGCACTTATATCAATATTAGGAAATTTTTTAAATTCAACGAAAATGTCTCTCATATGTAATAAAATTTGTTGAATTGTTACGCCACTAATTATTAAATATGCTATTATCATTCCAACTTGAGATTCATTTAATTTTTTACTTGCTCCGTAAAAATCAAAATTCAAACGATTTACTTGAAATGTACTTAAATATTTCTTTGGAAAATAACCTTTATCTTTTATATATTCATATAAAATACTTTGTATTTTTTCAGGAACATCAGAAAGTTTTGATGATTTTGATATTAAATTTTCCATATATTTTTTAATCATTGCGATTATTTTTTGACTTTCTTTTTTTATTTTTATATCTTCATCTACGTTTTTAAAACTTACATTTAAATCTTCAAAAACTTTAAATTCATTCCAAAATGGTTCTTCTATTGCAATTATCCAATCTTTTAATATTGAAATATCTTGAACAATCTTCTGTGTTCTATCTGCGATTATTGCATTTCTAATTCTTGAATAGTCAGTATATTTTTGAGCAGTTCGATAGAAAATGAATAAATTTATAAAATTTTTGGCCAATTTCCACCAATCTCTTTTTATTCCTCTATTAACTGTTAATTGATTTGGTTTTACTTCAGGTTTTGGTTCTTCTTTTGGGGGTTCGATTTTTTTTTCTTCTTTTGGTTTGGTTTCTATTGGAGTATGAACTTTTCTTTCTTTTATAGGACTTTGTCCTAAATTATTTAATATACTTAATATATCTTGAACACCCATATTATCTCCTGAATTAGTTCCAACAGGCGCTCCCATTTCAATTTTAGGTAAATCAATAGGTTCTCCATTTGTAGGTAATTCCAAAGGATAATAAATAGGATCCATAAATTGATAACTATATAAATATGGATTTGCTATTTGGCCTCTCATATTAGATAAATTTCTCATATTATATAAAGATAATAAATCGTTTTGATATGGGGAAAAAGATTGAGGTCGATATCGCATCATATTTTTTTCTGCATTTAATTTATCTAATCTCGTTTGAATCATTGATTTTGCTAAGGAAAAATCATCATGATATGTATTATTATAGTTTTGGTTATTATTATTACTATTATTATTATTATTATTAATTATGTTATTTCCAATATTTGATAAATTTTGAGAACGATTTATATTATTATAATATGAAAATGGAATTGTATTGTTATTATATGGATTTGAATATGGATTATAAAAATTATTATATGGGTTCATTTATTTTATTTTTTGAAAGTTTTTTTATTAATTTATAATTAATTAAATTTAAGTTTTTAGTAATATTTTATTATAATAATAAAATAATTAAATTATATTTGAAATAATTTAAAAAATTAAAATATTTATAATTTTAATAATAATGTAAAATATTATTTAAATATTATTAATTAATTAAATTTTATTTATTATTTTTTTAAATTTATCAATTCAAATTGAATATTCGTGATTTTTATCTCATTAATAATTTTAATTTAAATTTAAAATATATTATTTCTTTTAAATTAAAATTTAAATATTTAAATATATTTCTATTTAAATTAAATATAAATAGAATTTAAATTTTTTAAATTAAATGGAAATTAGTTATTTAGATTTTGAAGCATCAAATTCAAATGAAAATTCATCAAATGAAAATGATTTATTAATAGGAATTGTTCTATTCAATCCTAATCAAAAAACATTAGATTTTTTTTCATCTGATTCAAAACAAAAATATTTTTCTATTCCAATTGATGAAATTTTACTTCTCACTGATTTTTATAACAAAAACATTGTTGCATTTTATTATGAATGTGAATTAGAAAACAATAAAAAAATAAATTATTTAATAAAAATAACAAACGAAAAGAAAGAAATTTTAGGAGAAAAATCAATAAAATTCATTGCTAATAAAATAGTAAAAGAAATGAAAAAAAAGCAAAAAATTATTTTAAAACAAAACAAAGATTATAAATTTTTAATAAATGAACCAAAAGATTATCAAAAAGAAATGTTAGAAGAAGCAAAGAAAAAAAATATTATTATATTTTTAGAAACTGGTTTAGGAAAAACATACATTTCAATATTATTAATAAAAGAAATTTTTGGTGAACCTTTAGAAGCAAATATAAAAAAACAAATTCCTTATGAAAAAAAAACTCAAAAAAAAATTTTATTCATTTGCAATACAATAAATTTATTACTTCAACAAGCAAAAGTAATAAAACAAAATACAAATTTAAAAATATTAAAATTGTATGGAAAAGGTGATGCAACGAAATTAAATAATCCAATGAAATTTGACAAAACATTTTCAAAATATGATGTAATTTGTGCAACACCTGCTTCAATTTATAGATATTTTACTTTTGGTTATATTACAAAAAATCATTTTTCAACTATTATTTTAGATGAATGTCATCATTGTAAAGGAAATAATTTTTATAATAAAATTTTAAGACATTTTATTTTTAATGAATGTTCTTCTGAAAATAATAATAATGATATTAAAATTTTAGGATTAACTGCAAGTCCATGTGAAAACGCTGTTACTAAAGAAGAAGAAATTGAAAATAAAATAATTGAATTATGTAATAATATGAATTGTTATTTAGCTTGTCCTAAAAATATTATTGATATTAATGTTAAAAATAATGAAAAAGAAATTAAATATTTATTTGTTGAAGATGAAACTAATGATAATAAAGAATATTTAGAAAAATTTAATATAAAAAATTATATTTTTCATAATTTAATAATGCCAATTTTAGATTTTCATTATATGAAAATTTATGAAAAAGTTTCAAAAAATTATAAAATTAAAAAAATAACTGTTCATGAACCTTTTTTAAAGAAAAAAGAAGAAAAAAGTGATGAAGAAGATGATGATGAAGAAGAAAAAAAAAAGGAAAAAATAAAAGAAATTAAAAAAAATTTTGGAACGGAATTAAAAAATAGTATTAAAGAAAAAATATGCATAATAATATTAAGTCATTATTTAACATTATTTGTTGAAGATGAAAGTAAATTAGAAGAAAAATTACAAGGAATTTATGATAAACAAGATGACATTAATTTATTAAAAAAATATAAAGAATATTATAATGCTCATAATGATAAAGAAATTAAATATGATTTTGTTAAACCTCATTTAATTGAAATGTTTATTAATAAATTAAGTAATGAAGATAATGACAATGAAAATAAAATTAATTTTTCTTTGGAATTAAGAGATTTTTATAAAAAATATGAAGATAATAATAGTGATGATGTTATTTTAGCTGATATTAAAAAATATACAAAATTAATAAATTTAATTATAAAATATTTAGATAATAAATCTATTTATGATTTTACTGATAAATTTTTTGATAATAATTTTATTAATAATTTAAAAACTTTACATAATTTTGATAAAAGATTTTCTGAAGAAAATGAACAATCAATTTCTTTAAATTTAAAAATCAATAATTTATTAAATCCAAAAACAAATTTAAATAAAATAGAAGAAAATTATATTTCATCATATTTACAAAATTTAATAAATTTCATAAAAGAAAACAAAAATGATAAAAGTATTTTATTTGTTAATCAAAGAATAATTTGTGATATTATAAATAAAACTATTCAAAAAGAATTAGATAAATTGTATAATAAAAAATTATTAGATTCTCCATTTAAATCAACATTTGTTATGGGAATTGATAATAAAGATGTAACATTTACAAAAACAGATTTAGAAACAAATATTGATAATTTCAGAAATAATGAAAATTATAAAATTTTAATTGCTACTAATGTTATTGAAGAAGGTTTGGATGTTCCTGATTGTAATAATGTCATATGCTTATCAAAAATTCAAACAATTAAAGAATATATTCAAAAAACTGGAAGAGCAAGAAAAGAAAATTCAAAAGTTTATTTTTTCACAAGTAAAACTAAAAAAAAACAAAATGAAGAACAAATTGAATCAATTAAAAATTCAATGAAAGTTATGAAAAAATTAATAACTAATAATACAATTGTTCCTAAATTACCAATAAATAATTACGTTTTTAATTACAATTATTTTCAAACAAAAAAAGGTGCAAAAGTTTATTTAGAATATGCTCAAATTATAATAGAAGAATTAATAAGTAAATTTTTTAATGATGGTTATACATATAATAGAGCAGAAATGAAAATAGAAGAAGTAAATAAAAAATTTATTCCTTTTTTAAGTTTACCAAGTGTTTTAGAATGTGATTTTCAAAAAATATATGACAATAATAAATTTTATTTCGATAGTAGAGAAAAAGCTCAATTATACATTGATAAATACAAAGATCATTATTATTTTAAAGCTTTAAAATATTTTTATAAAAATGGTTATTTAAATGATTATTTACAATATGAAAAAAATTATGATAATTTAATTTATATGGAAAATAAATTTAAACAAACATCATCAGAAAATCAAATAAAAATAAAAGAATTTCCTTCAAATAAAAAAGAAGAAGAAATTGAATTAATTGCACATATTGTAAAATTATCTCCTGGTTATTTTGATATAACATATAATGAACCAAAAGAAAGATTTATAACATTATTATCTGAAAATCCTTTAGCTCTAGTTAATTTTGATTTATTTATTCCAACTGTTTTATTATTAAAATTATATTTTTTCAACGAAAAATTTTCTGAAATTAATGACGATAGTGATGATGAAGAAGATAATAAAAATAATAATGAAGAAATTAATGAAAAATATAAATATTATTTTAATAAACCAAAACCACCTTACACAGTTTATTCTAAATTAAATATTAGTTTGGAAAATAACATAAAAATTAAAATATCAAAAGAAAAATTAGATTATATTAATTTTTTTTATATTTATACAATGTTTGTTTCATGCGATGCTGAAATGTTTTTTTATTATTGTATTTATACAAAAAAATTTGATTTTTGTGAAAGATTATTTAAAGATACTCAAATTCAAAAAAATTTGGAAATAATTTTTAAAAAATACGATGAAGAATATTTAAGTCAAAAACAACATTTAAAAAATTTATATTTATCTTCTTTAAATTATGAAAATCACATAACAAAATTTTCATTTTTATTATTTGATAAAGAAAAAAATTCCTATTCAATAGATTATGAATATATTAAAAAAACATATAAATCAATTATAGATGATATTAATGTTTATAGAAAATTCATTGAACGTTATGTAATGTCAGAAGATGAAATTGAAAAATTATTAAATGATAGAGAATATTTAAAAGAAAAATGTAAAGAATTAGAAAATGAAATTGAAATTGAAATGGAAAAAGAAGATAGAAAAAAAATTAATCCTGGTGATTTATGTAGAAATTTATTTAATTATTCTAAAATGATGGTTACTAATTATTCTGAAAAAAATTTCAAACATGATAGACCATATTATAAACTTGAAAAAAAAATAAAAGGTTGTACTTATAGACATTATTATTTATATAAATATGGAGTTTTAACTCCTTTAGAAAATGATTATAAAAAATGTATTTTATTAGATTATAATATGAAATTAATGAGATATAAAATAAATTTAAGTAGCTTAGGTAAAGTTAATAAAAAATATTTTACTAGACAAAAAAAATTCCATTTTTTCCCAAACGAAGTTTTACAACAAATAAATTTTGCCACTATTGATCAATTATTCGTTTTTACTTTGTTTCCAATCATTTTATTTAAATTACAAAATAGTTTGATTTATTATTATAATGGAAATTGTTTAATAAATAAATTTTCAAAAACATTCGAATCTATTCAAAAAATTGATATTAAATTATTAATGCAATGTTTAAATAGCAAAACAACATTAGAAATTGAGAACTATGAAAGATTAGAATTTTTAGGAGATGCAATATTAAAATATTTATCAAGTTTACAAGTATATAAAAGTAGTTTAAATGCAAACAGAGATTTATTATTTAGCTTAAGAAAAAATATAGAAAATAATGATAATTTATTTTTAAAATCAGAAGAACATAATTTACAAGATTTAATCTTCACTTCTCCAATTACATTAAAACGTGTAAGAATTCCTGGTTTCACAAAAGATGAAAGTTTAATTTTTGATATTTCTTATAATCGTTCATTTTCAAAAAATGTTTATTTAAGAAAAAGATTACTATTAATTGAAGAACAAGAAGAATTAAAAAAACAAGAAGAACTTAATAATAACAAAAATAGTTATTTAAATCCAACTCCATCTTTTACAAATAATAATAATATTATAGAAGAAAATGAAAACGAAAATGAAAAAATGACAGATGTTACTGCTTTAGAAATTAAATTAAAAAAAAATCCAGAATATAAAGAAATTAATAAAGATTTACCTGTAACAAAAGAAATGATTAAAAAAATATCAGAAGAAAAAATTGAAATAATTCCATCAAATACAATAAGATATATACATAAAAAAACATTAGCAGATATTATAGAAAGTTTAACAGCTTTTGTATATAATTCATCTAAATATAATGATAAATCAATAAATGAATCTTTACAATTATCATCTATATTTTTAAATGAAGTCAATGTTTTAGATCAAAATTATTATGAAATAATGAAAGATATAACAAAAGATAGTATAAAAGATTTAATAAATGTTAATTGCATTTTTAATAATGAGAAAAAATTAAAATTTTGTGATTATATTTTAAATTATGGAAAATATCAATTTAATTATCCTGAATTATTATATCAAGCTTTAACACATCCTACTTTATTAGAAAATGGAATAAAAGAAAAAAATTATAATTATGTAAATAAATCTTATGGAAGATTAGCATTTTTAGGAGAAGCAATAGTTGAATTATATGTTTCTTTATTTGTATATGAACATAATTTACATGAAACTGAATGTAATTTACATAAAATGAGAATTTGTGGAATTAATCATCATTTAATATCATTAATAACTATTGATTTAAAATTAGATGATAAATTTATGAGCACTAAAGGAAATGGAATAAAATTTGCATTAGATAAATATAAAAAAAAATTAGAATTAATAAAAAATCAAATGGAAAATAAATTTAGTGTTAAAAAAATTAATAATCAATTAGATGAAAGTTTTGTTATTATTTTATGTGAATTATTTCATGCATATGTAGGAGCAATATTAATAGATAGTAATAGTATAGAAAAAACATTTAATGTATTAGATAAAGTAATGAAAGATTATTTAATTCATAACGCTACTAAAGACACAATGATTGAACATCCAAAAGTAATAATTTTAGATGAATTTCAAAAAAGAAGAATATATTTTAAAAGATTACAAGAAAATGGAGGAAATAGAGTTAATATTAAATTCGGAGGAAATAGAGAAACTTATAATCAAAAAAAAATGTATGAATATCAATTGATTATCGATAAATATATTATTTACAGTGAAAATATTAAATATAATAGGTCTAATATTGAAAATGCTCAAGAAAAAGCAAAAAATATTTTTTTACAAGTTTGTAATGAAATAGATAGAAGAATTGAATTAAAATTACATCAAAGTCAATTTGAAATAAAAGATATTTTAGATTACTTATCTATTCCTTATAGAACATTAAATAATTAATTATATTTAATATTTGAAAATAATATTAATTTTTAAATAATATAAATAATAATTTTATATTTTATATATTTTTTTTTATATATTTAAACATTTAATTATATATTTATTATTTAAAAATGTTAAGAATATTTTCATTATTATTTTTATTTATTTCTTTTTCATCAAATAAAGTTTTAGACCCAGTAACATTACAAGAAATGTATAGATTAAAAGAAATTGCTTTATCAAATGATAAAAAATATTTAGTATATTCTGTAAATAAATGGTCAAATGAAAAACAACAATCCTTTACAAATCTTAGATATATTGATTTAGATACAAAAGTAGAAAAAAATTTAACTGAAGTAAAGTTTGGACAATCAGATACTTTTCCTGTTTTTTCCTCAAAATTTTCGAATATTTTATTTTTTATGAGAAATAATGAAAATTTAGAAAATACATTATTTTACATGAAATTTCCTCCAGAAGAAAATAAAAATGAAGAACCAATTCAATTATCAAATTATCCATTAACAATAGAAACTTTTAAAATAAAAAATGACATTCTTGTTTTTTCAGCAGAAGTTTACTTTGACTGTCAAAATATTAGTTGTACTGTCCAAAGAAATGAAGAAGAAAAAAACCAAGGTTATAAAACATATAATAGTTTATTTGCTTTTCATTGGGATCATTGGTTAACAGAAGGAAAAGGAAGTCATTTATTTTATCAAAAATTAGTATACAATGAAGAAGAAGGAAAATTTAATGATCTTGAAGAAGAACCAAAAGATATAACATTAAATATGAAACTCAATACTCCACCATTATTTACAGATAATTCTATGTATGATATATCAAATAATGGGACAAAAGTTGCTTTTACTGCTCATGAAAGAAATGAAAATGAGTCTTTGAGTACAGGATATAATATTTATTATTTTGATAATGAAACTGATTCAGTTGTATGTATATCTGAAATAAGAAATGAAGAACTTATTGGTTCAAGAACTTTAAATCCTAAATTTTCAAATAATGATAATTATATTTCTTATTTAGCAATGAAAACTAAAGGATTAGAATCTGAATTTAAACATTTTGAATTTTATAATATTGAAAATGATTTAATAATTTATTTTGATGATAAAATTGATGTAAGTCCAAATGATTATATATGGATTAATGATTCATATATAATTTATCAAGCTGATTATTATGGAACACAAACTTTATTTTCTGTTAAATTCCAAAATTTAAATGAGTCTGATTTATTCTATGAATATCAAAAAATTGAAATTAAAAATGATTTATCTTCTTATTCATTACCAATATATTATTTTAATAGCAATGAAGAACTTCAATTAATTGTTAAAGAAACTGCATTTAATAAACCAATGACAATTAATATATTAAATGAAAAAGAAGAAGATAATGAATTAGTAAATATAAATAGTGAAATTTTAAAAGATATTAAATTATCTGATCATGAGAATTTTACATATAATTCAAATGAAGATGATATTCAAGGATGGTTTATTCCACCTGTAAATCTTAATATTGAAAAATCTTATCCTTTAGTTGTATTTATCCATGGAGGTCCTGAACAATCATGGACTTCCTCTTTTTCATTTTATTGGTCTCCTCAAATTTTTGCAGCTCAAGGTTATGCAAGTGTTTTATTAAATATTCATGGATCTACAGGAGTTTCATCAGATTTTCAAAATTCAGTAAGAAATAATTGGGGAAGTAAACCTTATGAGGATATAATAAATGGTGTTAAATATATATTGGGTAAAAATAATTATATTGATAAAGAAAAAATAGTTGCAATGGGAGGTTCATATGGTGGTTATATGATTAATTGGATTGAAGGACATAATGATAATGAAGATTTTAAGTTTAAATGTTTAGTAAATCATGATGGTGTTTTTTATAATTTAGGAATGTTTTATGAAACTGATGAAACTTGGTTTGTTAAAGCAGAACTTTGCCCTTTAGATAATATTGGTTGTAATCCATTTGATTCTGAAGGAATGAGGGAACAAATTAATACATATTCCCCTGAAAATTTAGTTGATAAATGGGAAACACCTATGTTAATCATTCATGGAAATAATGATTATAGAGTTTCTCTTACACAAGGATTAAGTACTTTTACAGCCTTAAGATTAAAAAAAGTTGATGCCAAATTGATATTTTATCCTTTAGAAAATCATTGGGTTGTTTCAAATGTAACAAATCAAGTTGTATGGCTTCAAGAAATTATAACTTGGTTTAAAAAATATGCACCTCCAGAAGAAGAAGATAGTAGCAGCAGTAGTGAAGTCGAAAGTAGTAGTGATAGTGATAGTAGTGAAATCAAAAGTAGTAGTGATAGTGATAGTAGTGAAATCGAAAGTAGTAGTGATAGTGATAGTAGTGAAATCGAAAGTAGTAGTGATAGTAGTGTAAGCGGAAGTGAAAGTAGAGTAAGCTCAAGCAGTAGTAATAGTGATAGTAGTGATAGTAGTAGTAGTAGTAATGATAAAGATGGTACTGACGCTTTAATAATCGTTTTAATTATTCTTGCAATAATTTTTCTATTATTATTAGTTGTCTTTTTCATTTTTAGATATAGAAAAAAAATAAAAAATGAAGATATAGAAAACGATATTAAAAAAACTGATTTAATAATGTAAAAAATACTATTTTATTATCAATATTTAAATAATTTCTATTTAAAAATTTATTTATTAGATTTATAAACAATAAAAAATAATATTTAAAATGATAAATAATTTAATTAAAAAATATTAAATTATAATTAATAATACAATTTATTTTAAAAAAAAATAAATTAATGTTTTTCTTATAAATTGAAAAATTTATCTAATTCACTTATATTTTCATAAAAAAAATTTAAATCTTTTTTATAATTATTTGTTATTTTTTCATTAAATAATATTAATGTATTTATTTCTTCTATTAATTTTTTATTTGTATTCATTAAATTTTTGTAATTATTTAAATTTAAAATATTATTATTTTTAATTGATTTTATTTCTAATATTTTATCATTATTATTATTATAAAAATTACTATTAATATTTTTCAAATAATTTAATTCTTTTAAAAGTTTTGAATATAAATTAAGTAAATTTTTTTTATTAAAATTTGTGATTTTTATTTCTTTATTATTATTTTTAAAATCTTTTGAATTATTAATTTCATTTAAATTTCCAATTTTATTTGTTAATAAAAGATTTATAAATTCATTTTTATATTTATCAAATTTAAATATAATTTCATTATTTTTTTTAGATTCTATATTATTTTCCTTTTCATACTTTAGACTCAATATTTTTTTTATTTCATTTTTTTCATTTTTTATTCCGTTATTTATTATTAAATTTTTTTGACTAATTGATTTAAAATTATTTAACATATTATCAATTTCATTAATTTTATTATTTTTTTTTAAATTTTTAATATATTTTTCATTCATTTCATTAATTGATTGTTTATTAATAAAATTTTCTAGATTTTTAGATTTATTAAATTTATCATTTAAATCTTTTTTTTTAGATATTTCATAATTAATATTATTTAAAGCCGATAATAAATTATTTTTAATTTTTGAATTTTTAAAATCTTTTGAAAGAGGAAAAATTATAAAAGGTATTTTAAATTTATTTTCTAATGATTTATTTTTTTTTCTAGATTTATCACTAATTTCATCAGAATATGTT
>JAEEGK010015396.1_pt1 | contig 16961 bp, 16 predicted proteins | sample 8958771 | NCBI WGS metagenome assembly JAEEGK01 (sample SAMN16246547, study PRJNA631951) | gut metagenome | biome: gut microbiome; feature: rumen; material: SC-attached | host: Bos | place: Iran: Karaj | collected 2018-10 | reverse complement strand
GACTGGCGCTACGGAGAATACTGGCATCTTGAGGCACAGCTTGGCGACACATGGTACAAGCTTCCTTGCAAGAAAGCGCTTTACTTTAATGACATTGCGTATGAACTGCCCATGGGCAACTCCCGCAAGCACACCTACGACCTGAGCTACTACGGCGAACTTCCCGCGGGAGCGTACAGACTGGTCATCGAAGGCTCGGAAGTCGACGCGGCTTACGGGTTCACAAAATAAAACATGCATAAATCTACTGAATTAACGTCTTTTGCATCGGAAACCATGCTTTTTGCAATTTCCGATGCTTTTTTTATTGGCTTTTGGAAGTTTACTGCTTCAAATTGCATCGGAAACTTTGCTTTTTGTAATTTCCGATGCTTTTTCACCTGATTTCCCAAGCTTTCATACTCAAAAAAGCATCGGAAACTTTGCTTTTTGTGGTTTCCGATGCTTATTCACCTGATTTCCCAAGCTTTCATACTTAAAAAAGCATCGGAAACCATGCTTTTTGCGTTTTCCGATGCTTTTTCACCTGATTTCTCAAGCTTTCATGCTCAAAAAAGCATCGGAAAGCCTGCTTTTTGCATTTTCCGATGCTATTTCACTTAATTTCCCAAGATTTCATACTTAAAAAAGCACCGGAAACTTTACTTTTTGTAATTTCCGATGCTTTTGACAACTTCATGGGTCAAAATGGTAACCCAATCGGAAGTGTCACTGCCGGTTTTCCAGCTGGATCTCGTAGAGCTTGCGGTAGTAGCCGTTTTCCTTAGTGATGAGTTCTTTGTGATTTCCCTGCTCCACCAGACGGCCGTCATGCATTACCATGATCTTGTCAGCATGCTGGATGGTGGAAAGACGGTGAGCGACCATAATGCTTGTCCTTCCCTTCATGAGGGTTGCAAGAGCATCCTGGATCAGACTTTCGGTCTCAGTGTCTATGTTTGCGGTAGCCTCGTCAAGAACGAGGATCGTGGGATCAAACGCCAGAGTTCTGGCAAAACTGATGAGCTGTCTCTCTCCTGCGGAGAAAGTGGAGCCTCGCTCTGTAACGTGCTCATCATAACCATGCTCCAGACGGGAAATGAACCCGTCCGCATTTACGGTCTTTGCAGCCTTAACAATGTCTTCATCGCTGATGTCGTAATTCTTAAGGCGTATGTTGTTCTTAATGTCTCCGGTAAAAAGGAACACATCCTGCTGAACCTGTCCGATGGCGTGTCTGAGGTCCGAGATCTTGAGATCCCTGATGTCCACGCCGTCAATGGTGATGGAACCTTTCTGAATGTCGTAATATCTTCCGATGAGGTTGAGAATGGAGGACTTTCCCGCTCCCGTGGCACCTACAAATGCTGCGCTGGAGCCGGGCTCAATAACAAAGGAAACGTCCTTCAGGATCCAGTCTTCATTGTTGTATGCAAACCAGACGTTCTTAAACTCGATCCTGCCCTTTACCTTGCTCAGTTCAACAGGATTCAGACTCTCATGGATCTTCGTGTCATCGTCCAGAATGGTGAAAATCTTCTCGGCTGAAGCCATGGACTGCTGCAATGTTCCAAACTGCTCCGCAAGAGCCTGGATGGGCTCAAAGAACTGAGTGATGTAGTTGTGGAAGATGTAAAGCGTTCCCACGGTAATGGTGCCGTTCAGAACGTCAATTCCACCTGCGCTTAAGATGGTGACCACAGCAATGATGGAAAGAATGTACATCATCGGTCTGAAAATGGCAAAAACCATCATCTCACGGAAGGATGCATGGTAGAGATCCTCTGCCCTGTCCTTGAATTCCGCGTTCTTGGTCTCTTCCTTTGCGAAGGTCTGAATCACCTTCATTCCGGAAAGATGCTCGGAAAGATAGGTGTTGAGGGCTGTAAGCTTTGTACGCACGATCTTGTAGGTGGTCCTTGAAACGGAACGGAAGAAATAGGTCAGGACTGCAATGACAGGGATCAATGCAAAACCCAGCAAAGCCAGACGCCAGTCAAGAACCAGCATCGTCACCGCAAGACCTATGATCTTGATCGTATTCTTGATGAGGCTGATGAGCACCTGGGTGAACATCTCGTTCAGTGCTTCAACGTCGTTGGTAACTCTGGTCACGATCTTTCCGACGGGAGTGATGTCAAAAAATCTCAGCGAAAGGGACTGAACATGTTCAAACACCTTCTGACGCACGTTGTAGATGATCTTCTGCCCCGTAAGTGCCAGGATCCATGTCTGACCGAAGTTGCATACAAAGATCAGGACGATCACCGCAAGGTAGGTGAAAGCCTTCATCTTGATGTCCTCAAAACTGCCGCTATCTCTGAATAGATCGATAACATTGCCCAAAATGACAGGGCGATAAAGATCCAGTGCCGTCACCGAAAGCACCAGAAGCAGTGCAAGAGCGAGGTAACCCGCATATGGCAGTGCAAACCCCTGAAGTCTCCAGAAAACGTTGCGCTTTTTTACTTTCATATCTGTCTTATTCATCTTTTTTTGCCCCGCCTTCCTCGAACGCTTCTTCAAGCCTTTGTTTTTCATACAGCTGGGCATATTGTCCGCCGAGCTTTATCAGCTCTTCGTGACTGCCGTATTCCACTATCTTTCCTTCATCCAGTACGGCGATCCTGTCGCAGTGCTCGATGGTTGAGATCCTGTGGGCAATGATGATGGTGGTCTTTCCTGCTCTGTTCTTCTTCAGATTTTCAAGGATCTGCTCCTCTGTATCCGTATCAACTGCAGAAAGGGAATCATCCAGGATCAGGATCGCAGAGTCTTTCATAAGAGCACGGGCAATGGAACTTCTCTGTTTCTGTCCGCCCGAAACCGTAACTCCGCGCTCTCCCACCATGGTGGAATAGCCCTTGGGGAATTCCATGATATTGTCATGGATGCAGGCTGCCTTTGCGGCTTCCTGAACCTCCGCCAGATCGTCATATGCTTTGTCCGCAAGACTCTCACGTTTTGCAAACTCTGCTTCAAGATAGGCTTCCATGCTGTCATTTTTGTTAAGGATGATCCTGTTGTCGATCCTCTTGTTCCGGGGCGCAGGCTTAAATTCACGGGTTCCGAAGGCTATGTTGGTCTGGAGCGTATCGGAGAACAGGAAATTATCCTGCTGGACATAAGCGATCTTGGAACGGAGCACCTTCAAAGGAATGGTGTTGATGTCATGTCCGTCAAAGAAGATCTCCCCATCATCCACGTTGTGCATATGTAAAAGCAGATTTGCGATCGTGCTCTTTCCGCAGCCGGTCTTTCCGATGATCGCAAGAGAAGAACCTGCAGGGATCTCAAGATCTATGCCCGACAGAACCTCCGGAAGTCCTTCCTTATATCTGAAGGAAAGATTTTTGAATCTGATCTCTCCTTGAAGATCTGTGATGGAGCGATCCGTCTTTTTTGTATCCTTGATCTCAGGCTCTACCTTGAAGATGGCTCCTATCCTCTTCATGGAAGCAATGCCCTGAGAGAAACTGGTGATGGAATCACCCATAGCGATCATGGGCCATACAAGCATACCCGTGTAGAGGGTGAACTTTACAAAACCGCCTGCAGTAAGCCTTCCGTTAATTACAAGCCAGCCACCGTAAAGAAGAGTTATGACACTGGAGATCCCGATCAGAAGATCCAAAAGCGGCATTACCACCGCCATAAGTCTTACTATACGGAGATTCATCTTCTTATTATAGGCGTTGGACTCGGCAAAACTCTCAAGTTCTGCTTTTTCCTGCACAAAAGCCTTTATGACACGGATACCGGAAATGCTTTCCTGTACCTTGTCGGACATTTTGGAAAAGGCTTCCTGTTTCTGATCAAAGCGTTTTTCGATCTCAGCTCCGTATTTCACGCCTCCCAAAAGAATGAAAATGAAAGGGATGACAGCAAGCCCGGTAAGGGCAAGGTTTACATCCACAGCCATTTTGGTAAGGACCATTATGGTCATTACCGTGGCATCAAATGTGGAGATCACGGCCATTCCAACCGCCTGACGGATAGCTCCCAGATCGTTGGTGAAATAGCTCATGAGATCGCCTGTTTTATTGTTGTTAAAGAAGTTCACCGACTGTCTCGAAAGATGCTTGTAGAGGTCCACACGCACCTCGTACTCGATCTTACGGCAGGAGCCGAAGAGAGTATATCTCCACAAAAACCTCATGGCCATGATGATAACACCGATCCCCAGGATGTAACCTATAGTCCTGAAGAGGCCTTCTTTGTCCATGGTCCCGTAGGTCAGTCCGTCGATGATGTCCCCGGTGAAATCAGGCACATAAAGGTTCACATAATCCACAACAAAAAGCGCCACCAGACCGAAAAAATATGCGATCCAGTGCCGCCCTATGTATTTCCATATGAATTTTGCGCTCTTATCTTTTTTCTTTGATACTTCCATCTTCAATAACCAAAACCCTGTCACAAATTTTAGCGATGACCTCCGGGTCATGGGAAATGAAAATGTAGGAACAACCAAAAGTTTCTTTCAGTTTTTTTAAAAGAGCAAGGATCTGCTCCTGAACATTTGCATCTATGGCAGATACGGGTTCGTCGAGAATTACGATCCCCGGTCTTGTAATAAGTGCCGTGGCAATTGCCACACGCTGTCTTTCGCCACCCGAAAGTTCGCTTATTTTACGATAAGCTATCTCGGATTTTAAGTCAACACTTTTCAGCATGTCAAACACAACTTGCCGTGCTAAAGTCTTTGACACCCTTTTTTTCTCCCCCTTCATGGCAGCGCGCCTCTCACCCATCCTGACAGCCTCGTAGAGTATCCTGCCCACAGATCTTGCGGGATTCAGGCTGGAGTAGGGATCCTGGAACACCATCTGGGGGAATTCCGACCCGGGTGCATATATTATCTCGCCCTCGTTCGACTTTTGTAGACCACATATGGTCTTCACCAGTGTAGATTTGCCGGAGCCGCTCTTTCCAACGATCCCAAGAGTCTCTCCCTCTCGAAGGACAAGACTTACATCCTTTAATACGGGCTTTAATGTGACCTTACCCAGTACACTCCTGTCGGAATAGGCGAATGATAAATTTTTAACTTCCAAAATGACTTTTTTGGCATTTAAAGCATTGTTTTTATCTCTACCCGCAATCTTATTTCCCGAAGCGCTCTGTTCATCTGTATCTTCATCGGAGGTTTCGCTTCCCTCCATAGCCCTGATCTCCGCTTCTTCCGCCCGTTTTGCGGCCATCAGCTCTCTCTCCGCTTCTTCCGGAGATTCATGATTTTCAAGCATCTCGCCGTTCTTCATGTGAAGGATCCTGTCGGAAACACGCTCCACCAGCTTTGTATCGTGGGAAATAAAGATGATGGAAGTACCGTAACGCTTTCTTCTTTCCAGTAAAAGCTCCGCTATTACATTTGTAGTATCCACGTCAAGAGCCGTGGTGATCTCGTCTGCCACCAGCAGTGAGGGGTTGCAGATGAAGGCCATGGCGATCATCACACGCTGACGCTGTCCTCCGGAAAGCTGGTGAGGATAGGCTCTAAGAAGATCTCTTGTGGGCTCCAGCCCCGCTTCTTTCAGTGCCTGCTTCACGGCTTCAGTTTTCTCTACCTTTGTAGAAAACTTTATCCCGTGGATCTCAAGAGGCTCCGCAACCTGCCTGCCGATACGTAACAGCGGGTTCAAAGAGGTCATGGGTTCCTGAAAGACGTAGGCGATCTCTCGCCCTCTGATGTCACACAGTTCACCCTCGGACATCAGATCCATTCTTCTCTTGTCGAACAGGATCTCTTCCGCACTGACTTTGTACTCCCTCCGTAGAATGTGAGCGATGGCCATGGATGTAAGACTCTTTCCGGAGCCTGATGCACCTACGAGTCCCAGGATCTCTCCCTTACCCACTTCGAAGCTCACATCCCTCACCAGCTGCTTTTCGCCGCCGGGAACATCAACGGAGATATTCAGTTTTTTAACGCTCAGCAAGGCCATGTGACACAAATCCCAATCCTAATGTAAGAAACAATATGGTTAATCCCGGTGCAACAGCGTACCAGGGTGCATAGATCAAACAGCTCTGTGCCTCGGAAAGCATGCGTCCGAGGCTGGGATCCGGCGGCGTAACACCAAGTCCCAGATAGCTCATGCCCGCTTCCGAAAGCACCGCATTCTGGAAACCGATAAGAACAGATGCTGTCAGCGCAGTTTTTATGTTCGGCAAAATGTCAATGAAGATAATGTGAAGATCCGAAGCTCCCATGAGCTTCATGTTCTTGACATAGTCCAGTTCCTTCTGTTTAAGGACTTCCCCGCGGACCACCCTTACGTAGCTGGGGACAAAAACTATGCCCAGAGCAAGGATCAGATTGTACTTGCCGTTTCCTATGACAGCAATGATAACCAGAGCCATAAGGACTCCGGGAAAAGCAGAAAGTGCGTCGTTGACGCGCATCAGCACCGCATCTACCACTCCTCCGAAGTAGCCCGTAAGCGCTCCGATAACGGTACCCACCACTGTTCCCGTCCCCACCACCGCAACAGCGATCAGGAACGAAAGGGAAGCTCCCTGCATGACGCGGCTCAGAATGTCCCGCCCGAAATTGTCCGTGCCAAAGGGATGCAGCAAAGACGGAGCCTTATTTTTCAGAATAAAGCTCATTTCATTCACGTCATAGGGCGTCCAAAACAGCCCCACCAGAGCCAGCAGCAGGATCAGCGTCACAAGGATCAGCCCCGCCTTAAAAGACTTGCTGTATTTTATTGTGGATCTTTTTGATCTTGCTTTCATCATTTAATCCGCTCTTGAAACTCTGGGGTCAACAATACGATAAGAAATGTCCGCCAGTGTGTTCATGATCACCACCAGCGCCGCCATGTAAAGGACGATGACGTTTACTACGGGGAAATCTCTGTTGTTTATGGAATTTACGAGAAGGCGGCCGAGGCCCGGAATCCCGAAAACCTGCTCCACCACTATGCTTCCCGCCAGCACCTCCGCCGTGATCATTGCGAAGAACGTGATGGCGGAGATCACCGCATTTTTAAGGACGTGTTTAAAAAGGATCGCTGCTTCTCCGTTTCCCTTGGCTTTCGCCGTGCGTACATAATCGTTTTTCTTTTCGGAAACTATGCAGTCGCGCAGGTACTTGACCATCATGGACATCTTGGGGATCGCCACGGAGATCGCGGGCAGGATCATAAAGCTCAAAAATCCGCCGAAATCCACCGAAGGGCTCACGTAGCTCCCGGTCTTAAACCAGGACAGGAGAATGCCAAACACCAAAGTCAAAACTATACCCAGAAAAAACTGGGGAATCGCCATTCCGATCTGAGTCAGGATCGTCAGCACATTGTCCACCGCTCCGTTGGGTTTCGCGGCGCTCAACAGGCTTAAAGGCACCGAAAACACAAGGATCAGCACCAGCGACACGCAAGCCAGTCCCACCGTCGCTCCCAGCCTTTCCGAGATCAGTTCGGTTACAGGCATATCATACCTGTAGGACTTCCCAAAGTTGCCACGGGCCGCATTTCCGAGCCATCTAAGGTAACGGCTCATGACAGAGCCCTTCAGTCCCATTTCCTCCCGAAGTTCCTCCACCTGCTCGGGCGTGGCGTCCATGCCCAGCTTTGAAACCGCCGCATCGCCGGGGATCACCGCAAACGCAAGAAAGGTCACAAATGAAATGATCAAAAGCGTAATCACAAGCGATGCGATTTTCTTTATGATGTATTTCATCTGCGACCTCCCTGTTTGTACGGTTCGGGCCGGATCTCGGCCGACCTGCGGGTTCGTATGTGTCAGGCAAGCATATGCCTGCTGTATTTTTTTACTTTACGAAGTAAAGCTTAGATGCATCGAAAACGTAGATAGGGTAAGGTGTGTAACCCTCCAGCCCCTTCTTGACCGCTGTAAGCTGTGCAGGATCCTGAATGAACACGGAAGCCGCATTCTTTGTGAGGATCTCCTGGCACTTGTGGTAGTAGTTCTTCTTGTCTTCAATATTAACTGCTTCAACAGCATTCTTGTAGCAAGCGTCGAAAGCAACGTTGTTGTAATTGATGAAGTTGTTCTTGGCTGTAGAGTTGTATCTCTTTAAGATGTCCGAAGGAGCAAGGTTTGCATCAAGTCCGATGATGGTAGCCTCGAAATTCCTGTTACGATAAACATCTGTCAGCCATGTGGACCATTCAACAGTTTCGATCTTGGCGGTGATACCCATCTTCTTGAGCTGCTCAACAATGATCTGACCTGTGGCAACGTGCGAATCGTAGGATGAAGGGATCTTGATGGTAAAGGAAAGTCCCTTGTCATAGTTTGTAAGATCAAGGATGTTCTGAGCCTTCGCCTGATCGAAAGTGTAGTAATCCACAAGATCTTCCGCGAAGTACTCGGAGATTCCGGGGAACATGCCGCTTCCGATGATCGTGCCCTTGCCCTCTGAGATCATCTGATTGATCTCATCCCTGTTGATGGCATAGCAAAGAGCCTGACGCACTTTTGTTGACTTGAAGGGCTCGAATTCGTTGTTGAGGAACAGAGCCTGAACAAGGTTGTAATTTGCAGCCACGATGTTGTACTTGTCCTCAAGCTGCTTGCACTGATCTGCCTGAAGCTGTGTCATGAGATCAATAGAACCCGCCAGAAGCTCCATGAATGCGGAATCCACGTTTGCAAAGATCTTAAATGTAACCTTGTCGAGATGAGCCTTCTCTCCGTAATAATCGTTGTTCTTTTCGATCACAAAGCTCTGCAGGGGAGCATAGGAAACGAACTTGAAGGGGCCCGTTCCGATGGGAGCGGTTGCCTGATTCTTGTAATCCTTGGGGATGATGGCACATGTTAAGTAGTAGATAAGCTCAGTGTTGGGCTCGGAAAGAGCGACAACAACTGTCCTGTCGTCCGGAGCGTAAATGTCCGAGACAATAGAAAGAGCCGACTCCACAAGCACATTAGGATCTTTTGCTTCTGTGAACCCGGCACATCTTTTCAGTGAGTAAACCACGTCTTCGGTTGTTACAACATTTCCGTTGTGAAACTTAACGTTATCGCGAAGGGTGAATGTGTAGGTCTTCGCATCATCCGAGATCGTGTAGCTTTCTGCTACAGCGGGATTCATAACGCCTTTTTCATCGGCCTTAACAAGGCCTTCGAAAATATTGAACAGAACTTCGTCGGTTCCTGCCGCAACTGCAACGTGAGGGTCAAGACTGTCTAAATCCTGTGTGATTCCGACCGTAATGCTGCCGCCTTCGATCGGAGTTTTGGGCGTCTGCTGCTCTTCAGGAGCATTTGTCTGTGAAGCAACAGGCGTCGGTGTTGTGTTACTGTCGGCGCCTCCTTTCTGTACACTGGCTTCTCCGCATCCGCAGAGTAAACCGAGTACTGTTAAGTAAATGAGAAATCTTTTCTTCATTTTGAAGCACCTCGTCTATTTTAAATTTTTAGAGCTGACGTTAATTACTTTAATTCATCCTTCTTGCCGAAAAGAGACTTCTTGGGCTCTTCGGGAGTTGCGGATGTTTCCTTTGCAGCTTTGTTGGGATCGTAAGGCTTCTCAACCTCAACGATAGCTGTCTTCTTCATAGGAATACGGCAATTCTTGTTGCTTCCGAATTCAACGATGATAACATTCTCGTCAACCTTATCGATCACAACGCCGTAAAAACCGCCTGTAGTGCAGACACTGTCGCCGATCTCAAGGGAATTCATGAGCTCGTCCTGCTGCTTCTGCTGCTTCTTCTGAGGACGAACGATCATAAAATACATAAGTGCGCCGAAGATCACAACATATCCGAGAATTACGGGAAGAGTGAGTGTTCCGGCTGCTGCCGCTTCCGTAAGTACTGCTGAAAACAAATTCATTTCTAAAACCTCTCTTTAAATGTAGGGAAACCCCATTTTTAATATCAACGGGGTTTACTTTACACTGTCTCTAAACAATTGTCAAATAAAAATTTTAATAAACAGTCCTTTAATCCTCACCCTGTCTCATGGCCTCGATCTTTGCCTTCTTGAACTCGGAGTATCTTTCCTGTTCGATGGCTTCCCGGATCTCCTCCATAAGGTGATTGTAGAAGTAAAGGTTGTGAAGCACCAGAAGCCTCATGCCAAGCATTTCTCCGGCCTTCATGAGATGACGGATGTAGGATCTTGAGTAGTTCTTACATGCAGGACAGCCGCACTTCTCATCCAAAGGTCTCTCATCCAGCTCGTACTTAGCATTGTTAAGGTTCATCTTACCGTGGTTCGTGTAGGCATTTCCGTGTCTTCCGTTTCTTGAAGGGTAGACACAGTCAAAGAAATCCACGCCACGCTCAACCGCTTCAAGGATGTTCTCGGGCGTCCCGACACCCATGAGGTAAGTGGGCTTTTCAAGAGGGAGGTAAGGAGTAACGGATTCAATGATCCTGTACATCTCTTCATGAGTCTCGCCCACGGCAAGTCCCCCGATGGCATATCCGTCCAGATCCAGCTCCGAGATCCTCTTTGCATGCTCGATACGGATGTCGTCAAAAACTCCGCCCTGATTTATACCGAAAAGCATCTGATTCTTGTTGATGGTATCGTCAAGAGAATTGAGTCTTGCCATTTCTTTTTTGCATCTCTCCAGCCATCTGGTGGTTCTGTCCACTGACTTTTGGATGTAGTCTCTTTCCGCTCTCGAAGAAGGACATTCATCAAAAGCCATAGCTATAGTGGATGCAAGGTTCGACTGGATCTGCATGCTCTGCTCGGGTCCCATGAAGATCTTGTGTCCGTCGATGTGGGAATTGAATGTAACCCCCTCTTCCTTGATCTTTCTTAAGCCCGCAAGGGAAAAGACCTGAAATCCGCCGGAGTCGGTGAGGATGGGGCGATCCCAGTTCATAAATTTGTGAAGACCGCCCATCTTTTTTACCACCCCGTCTCCGGGACGAACATGGAGATGGTAGGTGTTGGAAAGTTCAACCTGGGTTCCGATCTCTTTAAGATCCATAGTGGAAACAGCACCCTTAATGGCAGCCACAGTTCCCACATTCATGAAAACGGGAGTCTGGATCGTTCCGTGAACGGTCTTAAACTCCCCTCTTTTTGCGTTTTTGTCTTTACATATCAGTTTATACATTCTTTTTTCCTTTAAAATATCGCGGGAATTACTACAACCCCCGCGACAAACTCCTATCAATACACACTTTTTGATACCGCCACTGCCAGCGCACCATGTCCGATGTGGCATGATACGGAAAGTGAAAGGGCGTCCATGTGAACATCCGCGGGATCAAATTCCGGAAATTCCTGAAGCAGCTGGTCTCTCCACCCCAAAGCTTCCTCATAGTTTCCCGAATAAGCAAGGTCAAGATGCATCTGTCCTTTGTATTTTGCAAATCTTCCGTCCAGATCCTTACGGATGGCGTCGATCATCTTCTTTCTGCCCGCCTCTTTACCACGAACCTTTGTGTAGGCATCCAGCTTTTCTCCCTGGATCTGCAGGACGGGCTTGATGTTGAGCACCGTTCCGATGGCAGCAGCCGCGGGAGTGATCCTTCCGCCCTTTTTGAGGTACTTAAGGGTCTCGAGGGTAATGTATATGCTTGATTCCAGCTTTTCCTCCTCAAGCTTTGCCTTGATCTCAGCAGCAGTCTTTCCGTTTTTGATCATCTCCTGGGCATCGTAAACCGCACGGCGCATGGTGATGGAAATCCTCTGGTTGTCGATGACAAAGACCTTGCCTTCATAATCGTTGGCAAGCATATATGCCGTCTCACAGGATTTACTGAGTCCCGAAGACATGGGGATGTAGACAAGTTCATCGTAGTCTTCAAGGACCTTGTCCCACATGTCCATTACTTCTCCGGGAGAAGGCTGGCTGGTCTTTATGTCAGCATCCTGAAGCAGCTTCTCATAGAATTGATCCTGAGTGAGTGTGATATCTTCATAAAAAAGTACTTCATTTATAAAAAAGGGCATGGGTAATACAAAAACGCCCAATTCTTTTGCTTCGCTCTGAGTGATACCGCTGTTACTGTCGGTTACAATGGCTGTTTTCATAAGTGGTCGAACCCCCTGTTTTATCTGATCCTGTAGCAAAAACTGCAAACGCGGATATTCCGCGTATATGCAGTATAACGAAGCTCTTTGAAAGCAGGCTTTCAGAGTTTCATTGTACTGCATACATGCGATCAAATCGATTTTAACACTAACATATATATTAGTCAAATTAAGGAATTGTTACAGGCCCTCACATACCGCTCTTCAGAAGTCCGTACAGATCTTCGAGGCATTGTATCGTACGGTAGGGCTCTGCTTTCGTGTTGTTAACCTTTCCTTTTGGGTTAAACCACACAGTCTTTATCCCTGCATTGTTTCCGCCGAGGATGTCGGATGTCAGGGAGTCTCCGATCACCAGTGCCTCTTCTTCCTTAAAGCCCGGTATCGCTTCCTTAACCTTTTCGAAATATCTCCTGTCAGGCTTTTCGTAACCCACCTCTTCGGAAATGAAAACACCCGAAAGGAAGGGGAGGATCCCGGAGCGGGAAAGTCGCGAGCTCTGGGTCGTTTTAAGCCCGTTTGTGATCAGGTAGAGTTTGTGGGTCTTTGACAGGTTTTCAAGGAGTTCAAAAGCCCCGGGAAGCAAAAAGCATTGTTCCCCCAGACGCTTCGGGTACGAAGTTCCCATTTCGTCGGGATCGCCTTCAAAGCCCATGGCTTCATAGAAGTTTGCAAAACGCATCTTTAGAAGCTCCGGCTTTGTGATCTCCTTTCGTTCCAGTCTCCGCCACAGGGCTGCGTTAATCTCCGAATAGACGGGAACGTACTCTTCCTTAAAAGGAATGTTACAATCCCCAAAAGCCAATTTAAGGGCTGTTTTTTCAGCCCTTAAAAAGTCAAATATTGTTTCGTCTGCGTCAAACAACAGATATTTAAACATTACTCTGTCCTCTGGTACTTCTCGGCCTGAGCCTTGATGAGCTCGGCATCGTCAAAGTAATTGATCTTCATTGCAGCCTTTACCTCGCTCATAGTCTTTGCTGCAGCTTCGCGAGCGGCTTCCGTTCCCTTCTTAAGGATATCGTAAACTCCCGGGATGTCCTTTTCGTATTCCGCACGTCTCGCACGGATGGGAGCAAGATCATCCTCAAGTACGTTGATCAGGAACTTCTTAAGCTTCACGTCTCCAAGGCCGCCCTTTTTGTAATGCTCCTTGACCTCATCCATGCTTGCATATCCGGGCAGGTAAGCTTCAAGCTGTGCCTGATTACTGAATGCATCGAGGTAAGTGAACACCATGTTTCCTTCGATATGGCCGGGATCAGTTACATTAATGTGAAGAGGATCGGTGTACATCTTCTTCATGATGGTTTCCTTAACAACATCGGCGCTGTCTGAAAGATATATGCAGTTTCCGATGGACTTGCTCATCTTCGCCTTGCCGTCGACTCCGGGAAGTCTGCCCTGTGCTTCGTTCTTGGGGATCAAAGCTTCGGGCGTTACCAAAGTTTCACCGTAAATACGGTTAAAGGAATGAACGATCTCCTTGGTCTGCTCGATCATGGGGAGCTGATCCTCGCCTACGGGAACGGTGGTAGCCTTGAAAGCAGTGATGTCCGCTGCCTGGCTGATGGGGTAGTTGAAGAAGCCAACCGGAATGCTGGCTTCGAAATTTCTCATCTGGATCTCGCTCTTAACCGTGGGGTTTCTCTGCAATCTTGAAACCGTAACAAGGTTCATATAGAAAAACGTGAGCTCCGTGAGTTCCGGGATCTGCGACTGAATGAAGAGATTGCTCTTCGTGGGATCAAGGCCCGCAGAAAGATAATCCAGCGCCACTTCTATGATGTTCTGACGCACCTTCTCGGGGTTGTCAAAATTGTCCGTAAGTGCCTGAGCATCCGCGATCATAATGAAAATCTTATCAAATTCGCCCGAATTCTGAAGTTCAACTCTTCTCTTTAAGGACCCGATGTAATGACCGATGTGCAGCTTTCCTGTCGGTCTGTCTCCCGTTAATATGATCTTTTCTTTTGCCATAATTCTACCTTCTTCTCTGTCAATTATTGCCGAATTAAAGGGATTATAACACGTTTTTGATCATGCCGCAACGAAAAATGTGAGTCTTGAAACGTTCAAAGTGCCCCCTCTTCTCATTGCAATAATTATTAAAAATTACAGTGAAGTTGTAAACAAAAACTTCACTGCACTTCATTGAATCTTATATTTTGATATGATTATAAAGCTACTCTTTTACAATTCTCCCTGATATTCTTCTAAATATTTTACCGTCACTATATTTGACCAATTCAAAACAGAGCCCACGAAATCGTTTATATCCAAACCAGGCATCTCATATGTTTCTTCATCGCATACCGTACCTGTTGCATCCTCAATAAAGCAAACATTGAACCCCTTGTCCGCAGCAACGATAGCCGTGAACATACAGCAGTACTCAGTATTGAACCCACATATGACAAGTTCGGTAACCTTTTCTTCAGTTAAAATTTTCTCCAAATTCGTTTTAAGAAATGAGTCCGGTGTATGCTTCTGAACCACATAATCAGCCTTTTCTTCAAGGTTTTCTATTATCTCTATCCCTTCGCATTCCTTGTAAAGATTGCTTTCCGGGTCATCATCAATATGTTTTGTAAATATTACAGGTCTGCCTTTTGACTTAAAGTGATCTATCAGCCATCTAATCTTATTTACTGTTTCATCAAACTCTTTCTGTAAAACAATTCCTTTTTGTAAATCAATAACCAATAATGCTTGCATGTTATTTCCTTCCTTTTTTTCTGAAAATATCATTTTACCCGTTAAAATGATATTTTCTTTTGCCATAATTCTACCTTCTTCTCTGTCAATTATTGCCGAATTAAAGGGAATATAACACGTTTTTAATCATGCCGCAACGAAAAATGTGAGTCTTGAAACGTTCAAAAAAACCTGCGGCGGTTAACCGCAGGCTTCCAAAGGTATCTCTGATTTACAGAAATGACAGCTCTTCCTTGCTGTCTTCCGCCTCAGCCAAAGTCTCGTAATGATTACCGTCAAGTGCGATAAACAATCGGCTGAAATCCATCTTCCCCGTGAAGATTCCCCTTTAAAACTCTCGAGTTTTATCAACTTGTCAAAAACCTCATCTTTAATCCCACCAATACATTCGGGTTAACATTTATCGATTCTAACGAAACAACGTCAGCATGCTCCCACTTTACTCCATCCGCTACATCAAGTATTGTTTGGGATGTTATGCCTCCTCCTGCCTTGCTGTCAACAACAGCATCTATTATACCTATAACTCCAAAGGCGATTCCGGCTACTACCGCTGCTATAAACACCCCTGATATGAACAAGGTAACTAAAGCTGCAAGTGCCGCCACGGTATAAACCCACCATTCTATATTTACTTCATGATTTGTAGTAAATTTTTTCTCCTTTAGTGCAAATTGCTGTTTCCCACCTGAAACTGCCTCAAAGTACGGAGTATATGTTCCATCAGCAGTCAGATTTAAATCTATACCTGCTGTAGGAACAATGTCTGCATCCAGGCTGATATGAAAACTATCATCATATCCATCAAAGTTGAATTTCTTAACGCTGGGAATGTACCCTTTTATTTCTTGCATATCAAATTTTCCATTATTGTATATTTGATATGCGCCTTCTTTATCATCCAATTTCCTAATACTAAGTTTGTCGGGAGCTATTTTCATCGCGCTCACCAAGGAAGGCTTGATTGTATTTTCCATAAACAAGCGATTTGAAATCATCACACACCCATCACTGCCATCAGGAATAAGATGAGCATCCACATATCTTTCCCCCGGCTCCGATGAAACTGTCTGAACCAAAATGCTTATGGCTGCTTCTTTTTCTTCGCCCCTAAAAATATAATATACTTTGTTGGGTAATAAGAACCTGTATTTCTCCTCTATCGCAGATTTAGCTACCTTACAAATTTCCACTCTGCTATGCTCATCTATGATTTCAGCGACAGCATCTTTTATTGCGTTGGCCAAAATTGTTACAACCTGTTTTTCCTTTTCCAAATCAGGGGGTAAATTAACAAAATCAATTCCGTAGACAAATTCCTGACCGAAATTTATGTAAAAGATAAAGTCGCCTTCATCACCCCCTCGATCATTATACACCTGATCAAGTTTCAATTTTACTTTTACCCCTGTATCGGATAATAAGTGGTACTCTTTCCCATCAACACTGATATACTTTACCGGGATTATTGTCTCCACGACCTCACCCGTTCCGCCACAAATATAAGGCGCTCCTACCTCACACTCAAAATGGATCTGTATCTTTTGGGAAAAGAATTCAAATGTAATGTCCTTTGAAAAATGCTTTGGTAGCACAGATTTGTCCATGGCATATTTCAGTATATTATTGATCGCATCTGCTCTTACGGATGAGACAATGTCCCAACCATGCATATCATTGCGGTCTGAATTAACGCATGGAATTAATTCATCATTCTCATTTTCTTCAAGGAACATTGCTTCAACTTCTTTGTCTTCAAGTTTATTAACCGACTCGATAATCTGAAGAACTTTTTTATCAGGATTTGCAACTTTTTTAAAGCATCCTATCGGATCTTTTACGAATGCTTCTTTGTTCTTGTCAGACTCATTCAGCCAGTTAACCATTACGGAATCGTATTGACTTATATTATTGTAAAAATCACCCACAAGTCCGTTTCGACCCATTCTTTCGTTTCTTTTTTTGGTTGCGCAAAAAGAAACGTTGTTCCAGTTCATGTTACCCATTCAAAGTACCTCCTATTCTAAATTGAATATATTTATATGAAGCATCGCAATCATATCGTTTTGTATTTTATTTGTGTAATATATTGGAAGAAATTAATATAAATATTTAAACGTTCAAGCGTTTATGACTCACACGATCCTGTTAACTGACTATCCTTCCGTCCCTTATCTGTATCCTGCTCTTTGCATAATCCGCCATTTCCGGGGAATGGGTTACCATAATGACAGTCATTCCCTTAGAATTCAGCTTTGTTAGAAGTTCCATCACCAGAC
>JAEEGK010015395.1_pt1 | contig 16962 bp, 10 predicted proteins | sample 8958771 | NCBI WGS metagenome assembly JAEEGK01 (sample SAMN16246547, study PRJNA631951) | gut metagenome | biome: gut microbiome; feature: rumen; material: SC-attached | host: Bos | place: Iran: Karaj | collected 2018-10 | reverse complement strand
CGCAGAAGCTGCAAACTTTCCTTCTCGGTCTTCTGCCTCTTTGCATTTTCATTAGCTTAATCCTCCCTGTTGTTTAGAACGGAACTTCTTCGTCAAAGGGAACATCGCTGCCTAAACCGCCCATAGGGGATTTAGGAGCCACAGATTCGGCAGCGCCGGCATCCTGTCCGGGATACTGCTGTCCGTACTGCTGGTTGCGGTTGGCGCTTTCGCTCTTGCGTTCAATAAATTCAACGTTATTGGCGATAATCTCCGTTACCCAGTGCTTGGTGCCGTCCTTGGCATCAAAGTTGCGGATCTGGAGACGGCCTTCCACTAACAGGCGATGTCCTTTTGCGAGACTGTTTCCACATAATTCAGCAGCCTTGCCCCATACCACTACGGGGATAAAGTCTGCTTCGCGCTGGCCCTGTTGATTTAAAAAAGGTCTGTCAACTGCCAGAGTGAAAGAGCACACCACCTTCTGGGAAGGGGTATAACGCACTTCCGGATCCTTTGTCAGTCGACCTAAAATAACTACTTTGTTCATTCGTTACCTCCACAGACTGATGATTCCGATCAGTCTTCCTTTTTAATGATCATATGGCGCAGCACTTCGTCGGTAATCTTCATTACACGGTCAAGTTCTTTGACAGCGGCAGGTTCAGCCTTGAAATTAACGAGTACATAGTAACCTTCGGACAAATCCTGGATTAAATAAGCCAGGTGTTTTTTGCCCCAACGATCTGTCTTTTCTACTGTAGCACCATTGCCGGTCAGCAGTTTTTCGAATTTGGCGATCACGCCATCGATAACCTCATCCTCTACCGGTTTAATGATGTACATGACTTCGTATGCTCTCACGAAATCACCTCCTCCTCTGGACTTTCGGCTCCCCCTGTCTGGAGAGCAGAAGAAGTAAAATATGCTCTATCACAAGCTTTATTATATTATCACCCGATTTGAGAGTTGTCAAGTGAAAACAAACAGGCTGAAAAAATAAATTTTTTATAAATTCAATGTCAAAGATTTCCAAACATCTTGTAATAAAAGAACCGGAGCAGTATTATTGCCCGCTCCGGTTCTGCAGAAAAGCTTTTCATTATACAATTACACTATAATCTGGCTGAATACTTTACCGATACTGTCGTGGATAACCAGGTTGGCTCCCCGGTCTGCTGAAGTTTCGGATTTGTTCACCAGTACCAGTTTGTTGCCCCGGTAGTAGCGGATCAGCCCCGCCGCCGGGTACACCACCAGGGAAGTGCCGCCGATGATCAGCATGTCTGCCTGTGAAATGTAGTTCACCGAGGCTTCCAGGATGTCCATGTTCAGGTTTTCTTCATATAATACTACATCCGGTTTCACCCGGCCGCCGCATTTGTCGCATACAGGAACGCCTTTGGAATTCTTTACGTAGTTCACGTCAAAAAACTTGTTGCAGTCCTCACAGTAGTTCCGCAGTACGCTGCCGTGCAGCTCCATCACGGTCTTGCTGCCGGCCGCCTGGTGCAGCCCGTCAATGTTCTGGGTGATGACCGCCGTCAGCTTACCGGCCTTCTCCAGTTCCGCCAGTTTTAAATGGGCGGCGTTGGGTTTGGCATCCAGAAACAGCATGCGGTTTTTGTAGAAGTCAAAAAACTCTTCCGGGCAGTCCTCATAGAAGGTGTGGCTGACAATCATCTCCGGCGGGTACTGGTAGGTCTGGTTGTAGAGGCCGTCCGTACTGCGGAAGTCAGGAATGCCGCTTTCCGTAGATACCCCGGCGCCGCCAAAGAATACGATACGTTTTGATTCCCGTATCATTTCGTTTAATTTCGCGATTTTTTCATCCATGAGAACACCTCCCTGCATATCGGTTTTTAATTGTTTTTACAGCATCCGGATATATTTGTTCACCAGTGCTGCCAGATTTTCTTCGTACAGCCCTTTTTCTTTTTCCACTGCTTCTTTGACAGGAAGTTTTTCCCTGCCTTCTTCGCTGCCCAGTATTTTACCGTAAGCTGCAGCAAAAGCGCGGCCTGCTTCCTGTTCAAAGGTCAGTTCCTCTAATGCGGGAACCTGCAGTCCGGCTTTCTCCGCAACCTGTTTCAGCAAAGCGCTGTCAGTCCCGGCAATGGTCTGCAGCGCAGCCAGCCAGAGCACGTGGGTCAGTTTAAAGTTCGCACGCTGGTTGAAGCTTTTGGCTGCTGCCGCCAGGTCCTCTAAGGCCGGAACCGTATCTGCAAAGCTCATGCGATAGTCAAAGGCTTTGGCAATGCCTGCATGGTAAGCCAGGTTTTTTTCCATTTCTTTTTTGAAAGCAGCGGCATTGACGCACAGGGTATCAAATTTTACCGCGGCCCGTTTCAGCTCGTTGGCCAGGAAGTAATGCTCCTGGGGCGTCAGGGCTTTATTGCAGCGGGACAGGTCCACCTCAAAATCCAGATCCCAAGGGGTGTCGTCCAGATAATCCTTGTACATATTCTGCAGGAACATGATGGCCTGGCCGAACTCCAGCACCATCCGGTGCAGTGCCTTTTCTTCAAATGTGATTTTTACGTCGCCAACTTTAAATTCCGCGTCCAGATAAGATTTATCAATGGCTTCCTTAAAGTCTTTGTCAAATTCGCCAAACCGTTTTTCCGATTCTTCCACGCTCAGTTCTTCCACGGAACGGTCGACCTTGTCGCTGCAGTCCACGCCGATGCCGCTGTATCCGTACAGCAGCGCCTTGACGATTTCTTCTTCCGTTTTCAGCCCGGCAGCATTAGCTCCCCAGCCCCCTTTGTAACCGGAAGACAGCACGCTCCAGGTTGCGGTGTCCATCGCTTCCAGGAAATTCCGCTGCAATACGGCGCTGTTCTCCGGTGTATAATCCACCAGCACCGGCTTGATCTGTTTATGCACAAACAGATTGGGCAGCTGGCTGTTTATCACACCCAGCCAGTCGCTGAAAGCCACGCTGATACCGTTTACCCCGCAGGAAGAGGGCGCCGCCCAGCCTACCAGACGCCGTACCAGGGCCGCATTGTTGGGATTTAAGGGAAACAATCCCATCTTTATTTTTTTATGCTCGTCCACCGTTTCAAATTCCGCGCCCTTCCAGGCCTTGTTCCATTCGGATTTTTCCCCGCAGACCACCGCCAGGTGACAGCCGCTGCCGGTGTCCGTCAGGCCTATAAAGCCGTCAGGAATTACGCTGAAAGAAGAACTGATCAGGTTCCCTTTTTCGCTCATGAGTTTTTCCGCAACGTCACGTTTGATTGCCATATAACTAATCCTTTCTGTTCTTCCAAATATATATTTCAATTATTTAAGTCGCAATTTTATGGGTTTTAGCTGTTACTGATTCATACCGGTATATTTTACCACATAAAGATAAAAGCGCAAACCGGAGATTTTGAAAAAGTATTCTGTCCACTGTAGCGACAACACCAAATAGACGGTTTACGAATTCTTGTTTAACCCCTGTTTATACACAGTATGCACAGGGTTATCCACAGAAAACAGGTGTTTTTGCTCCAAAAAACGTGGAAAACTCCATCTTTTTCCGTCAAAACACTTTTTTTCATCATTGTTATGCACAACTTGTGGATAAGTTGTGTGTATAACTTTTATTTTATTCACACCACTATATGTAGTAAAACTCTTGTAAGAAAAACAGCACATCTATGCAAATGTCTATTTTTATTGTTTTGTCAAGCACATTTTTTGTAAACCGGAGAAAATAAATTTTTGAAAGTTGTTGACTTTTTTTAAGCACCTCAGAGGTGTGATAAAATCGACATGTTCATTTTCACGGAATTGTCAGATTTTAATTTTTCCATTATAAATTATGATTGCAAAAATATTACTGCAATACTCTTCCATGCTTTATCTGTTTCTGTTCTTTTTTCAATAGACAAACATGGTAAAACCAGTTTGTATTTTTATATACTTCAACGCGCATATTTACTTGCCAGCATAGCCAGCTTGTTTGCCAGTTCTTCTGTCAGACACCCTTTTTCCATTTTCCACATCCAGTTACCGGAAGGGATTCCCGGCGTGTTCATGCGGCATGAGGAGGGTAGGCCCAGCATATCCTGCGCAGGCACGACGGCCGTTTCTGCCCGGCGGCTGTACAGGTATTCAATAAGCGCCCAGGTGTCCGGTTCTTTGCCGCAAAGGCCACGCAGCTGGTTACGCAGTTCCGGTGAAACTTCTTCTTCCAGCCAGCCCTTCAGGGTATTGTTATCGTGGGTTCCCGTGTAGGCCACACAGTTAGGTTCCGTGGCAAGATCGCAAAGGCCGTCGGCCCGGTTCTGCAAGTGGAATTGCAGGATCCGCATGCCCGGCAGTCCCAGTTCATTTTTCAGTTGGTATACATCCTCTGTAATCTGTCCCAGATCTTCAGCCACCAGCTGCAAATCCGGCAGTTCCTTCCGTAAAGCCAGAAACATCTCCCTGCCTTTAGCCGGTTTCCAGCTGCCGGTGGTGGCATCCTTTTCTCCCCGGGGAACGCCCCAGGCCGCCACAAAGCCCCGGAAGTGATCTACCCGGACCCTGTCGGTGAACTGTGTGATGGCACGGAACCGTTCTTTCCACCAGCGGAACCCGTCTTTTTCCATAACATCCCAGCGATACAGGGGATTGCCCCAGATCTGCCCGGTAGCGCTGAAATAATCCGGCGGCACCCCGGCTGCTTCTTCCGGATATCCCTCTCCGTCCAGGTAAAAGTATTCCGGATGGGCCCAGCAGTCCGCGCTGTCCGCCGCCACAAAGATGGGCATGTCACCTAAAATTTCAATACCTTTTGCGTTGGCATATGCTTTGATATCCTGCCAGGCACAGAAAAATTCAAATTGCTTCCTTTTATATATTTCTATTTGCTTTTCCAGCAGCATTTCATATTTTTTTAACGCCGCCGGCCGCCGCGTCCGTATCTCTTCCGGCCACTCCTGCCAGGGTTTATGGAAATAGTCCTGCAGCGCCCGGAACAGGGCATAGTCCGGCAGCCAGTAACCGTTTTTCTGACAAAAGGCAAGATAGTTTTGTTGTTCTTCCGCTTTTATATTTTTGTTTGCGCTGCCTAATGCTTTCTTCGTACTGCCGCAGTTTTTTTCTTCCGTTCCCGCAAACAGGGTTTCATGTCCGGCAAACGCGGATACGGAAAGGTAAGGAGAATCGCCCAGACCCGGCGGGTTCAGGGGAAGGATCTGCCAGATTTTCTGCCCGGCGGCTGTTAAAAAGTCGATCCACTCTTTTGCAGCTTCTTTTTTTTCTTTCCCGTTTTCACCCCATAACGAAGTAGGGTGCAGTAAAATTCCTGCCTTCCGTAAATTAAGCCGGCTGTTTTTATTGTCTGCCGTCACATGGTCAGGCTGTCCTTCTGCAGGTTCGCAGTAGGTATGCTTTTCTGTGCACTGGTAAATCTGCTGACTAAGGGGCGGCAGCGTAACCGTAAAGACCCCGTTGACGACGGAAACCGATTCCGCCGGCACCGGCCCTATTGACTGTAATTCCCCAAAAGCAAGTTCTCCGGTATAGACACGCACCGTACGAGCTTCCGTACCACGGTTCAGCGCCACAAAAAACAGTCCGTCCTCTGCCGGCTTGCCGAAAACATCTTTTCCGCCTTCAATGGAGCGGGCATAAATATATACATCCCCCTCCGCATAAACGGGGATCATCCGTCCCGTGCGCAGGGCATCAAACTTCTTCCGCAGCTGGATAAAGGCGCGGCAGTATGCCTGTAATTTTTTGTTTTCCCTGCCCCAGGGATAGGGACGCCGGTTATCCGGATCTTTTCCGCCTTTCAGCCCTGCTTCGTCCCCGTAATAAATGCAGGGCATCCCCGGCAGAGTCATCTGCCAGGCCCAAAGCAACAGCAGGCGCTGCTCGCCTGTACTAAGATCAGATACCACCATTGCTTTTTCCGGCAGATCTTTTTCAGCAGATGCTTCTTTTTTCAAATTATTATCTATAGTAGTAACCGGCACATCCAGTACCGACAGTACACGTTCCACATCATGGCTGCCGGTCAGGTTCAGCATGGCGTACAGGTTTTCTTTCGGGTAATTCTCCATCTGCTGCAGATACAGCGTGTTGGTATGGCCCGCGTCAGCCCGGCCCAGCAAAAAGTCAAGCATCAGCCTGCGCAGTACGTAATTCATTACGCTGTCCAGCTTGCCGCCGCACAGGTAGGCCCGCTGTTTGCTGTAACTGATTTTATTGGAGGCATCCTCCCAGACCTCACCGATCAGGGCAGCTTCCGGATTGCTTTGTTTCAATTCACTGTAAAATGCGGTCAGGAATTCATCCGGCAGTTCGTCTGCCACATCCAGGCGCCAGCCGCTGATTCCGGCCTGCAGCCAGTGTTTCATCACGCTGTCTTCATCCCGTATGATAAAGTCCTGGTAACTGCTGTCCCTTTCATCCACTTCCGGCAGGCTCTTATCACCCCACCAGCAGCTGTATTCTTCCGGAAATTTCTTAAACTGGTACCAGGAATAGTACGGTGATTTTTCCGACTGGTACGCGCCAGTTCCCGGATAACTACCCCTCCGGTTAAAATAAATGCTGTCATCCCCTGTGTGGCTGAAGACCCCGTCCAGAATGACGCGGATGCCGTGTTCCTTTGCTTCTTTGCAGAGGGTTGCAAAATCTTCTTCCGTACCCAGGAACGGATCGATTTTTTTATAGTTACCGGTATCGTAGTGATGGTTGCTGCGGCTTTCAAACACAGGGTTCAGATACAGGCAGGTGATGCCCATGTCCGCCAGGTAATCCAGTTTTTCCCGGATGCCTTTCAGTGTCCCGCCGAAGAAATCAAAATAAAGAATACCGCCCCCCGCCGGATCTTTGATGTAGCGGGGCAGATCGTTCCAGTTTCCGTGCAGCAGCGCATTGGGTTTGCCGCTGAATTGGGACAGGGGAACATCCCCACGGTTGAAGCGGTCCGGAAAAATCTGGTACACCACTGCCTGCTTCATCCAGTCCGGCGTGACCGCGCCCCGGTCGTACACCGTAATCTGGTAAGACGGCGGTTCCTGCCCGTACTGCTGCCCCCAGCCTCCCAGACGGGCGGCATTATTACCGTAATAAAAAATTTTATCCGCTGTTTTAACAATAAAATAATACCAGAGCAGGCAGCCGGTTTCCGGAGTGGAAACCCGGCAGACGTAACGGTTTTTTTCCCTTATAGATTTATTCCCTGAAGTATGGGAAGCTGCCGATGATTTATTTTCATTCTGCTGAGAAAGTTCTGCCGGAGTTTTACCTGACTTATCAATATCTGTAGCATCTGCCGTAAGCGTACCATCTGATACAGGCATGGCTTCCTCTACAGATTCCGGTTCCTCTGACTTTGGTATCTCCTGCTTCCGTTTCCAGGTTTCGGCCTGCATTGCATACAGCGTTTCCCCGGCGCCCTCCTGCCACAACCGCAGGGTCACCTGTTCTGTTCCGTCCCCTTCCACATCGCAGCGCAATGTGACAGCGGAACCGGCTTCCACGGCCCCAAAAGGATAACGATAGGTTGTGTTTCTTGAATCGTGAACGATCACGGGCTGCATATTCTGCGTTTCAGGCTGCATAGATTGAGCCACGTTCAACAGCAAGATCACTGGCGTACTTCCTTTCCCCCGGAGATTTCCGGGCATTTGTCTTTCTCCCGCTTACAGAAAAAGCGAAAGTGTTCCCGCTTTTCAGAAATCACTTTCGCTTAATAAGTAAACACTGATTAAACAGGTTTTGATGCCTGCCGGCAGATTTCGCGGCAGACAGGAAAATGTCTCTGCTTTCCCTATACGTTGTTACTCAGCGTCTTTCTTTGTATTTTTTGTCCCGGGTTTCCGTCCCCGTTTTTTCGGCGCGGCGGTTTCAGCAGCTTCTGCTGTTACGTCTGCTGAGGTATCGGCTTTCTTTTTAGCCGTTGTTTTTCTCGCGGAAGTCTTTTTTACTGCCGCTCCTTCTTCAGTGGCAGCAGCGCTTTTTTTCGTCGTTGCCTTTTTAGCAGTGGTTTTTTTCGCTGCCGTCTTTTTAGTTTCTGTTGTTTTGTCAGCTGCTTTTTTGGTTGTTCTCTTTGCCGCGGTTTTTTTCTTTACAGGTTCAGCTGCCGCTTCGGGGTCTTCCGTTTTTTCGGGCGCTTTCTCTGCTTCAGCTTTTGTTTCTGGTGCCGGTACCTGTTCTGCTTCCGGCGCAGTTTCTGCAAGAACTTCTTCGTTAGCGGCTTGAACCGCTTTTTCCGCTTCCGCGGTTTCTGCCGCCGCTGCAACGGTATTTCCCGTTTCTTCTGCAGGTTCTTCGCCTTTTACAGCCTGCAGGATTTCTTCCGCTGCTTCCGCGACCTGGTCTTCAGAAACAGGTTCAACCGTTATGCTGTCCCCTGCGATGTGCGCGTACAGGTCCGCATAAGCCTGCGCGGACCGGTTCCAGCTGTTGTCGCTGTGCATCGCATTATATACGATTTTTTCCCAAAGCGGTTTTGCCGCATAACAGGTCAGGCCCCGTTTAATGGTAAACAACAGCTCATGCGCATTGAAATTGGCAAAACTGAAACCGTTTCCTTCCGGTGTGCTGTATTTATCGAAATTAATTACGGAATCTTTCAGGCCGCCGGTTTCCCGTACTACCGGAACCGTGCCGTAGCGCATGGCGATCATCTGGCTGAGGCCGCAGGCTTCATACCGGGAGGGCATGATAAACATGTCGGACCCTGCGTACACCCGGCGGGCCAGTCCTTCATTAAACAGAATGTTGACGGAAACGCTGCCCGGATGCCGCCATGCCAGTTCGCGCAGCGCGTCGGCATACTCTTCGTCGCCGGTACCCACCACGACCAGCTGTACCTGTTCTTCCATCAGTTCATCCATGATATGCATCACCAGGTCCAGCCCTTTGGCTTCCACCAGACGGGTGATCATGCCCAGTACCGGAATCTCCCGGTTTACCGTCAGGCCCAGTTCACGCTGGAGGGCTTCCTTGGCCAGGGGCTTTTTCAACAGCACATTGGACGCGTCAAAGCGGACAGGGATATACGGATCCGTTTCCGGATTATATTCCTGTTCATCCAGCCCGTTTAAAATCCCGCTGATCTTGCCGGCGCACAGCGCCACATAGTCTTCCAGCCCTTCGCCGAAATACGGATAGGTAATTTCTTCCGCATAAGAGGGACTCACCGTGGTAATAAAGTCTGCATAACACATGCCGGCTTTCATAAAGTTCACATCACCGGCGTTTTCAATGTTGCCGATATACAACAGACGCAGGGGCAGCCCCAGCACGTCTTCCACAATATTCCGGCCGAATACGCCCTGATATTTCAGGTTGTGAATCGTATAAACGTTTTTCATCCCCTGAAAGTAGGGATCCTGCATGAAATCTTCTTTCAGATAGGCGCCCAGCAGGCCGGTATGCCAGTCGTTGGTATGGATCACGTCCGGTTTGAAATCGATGTAATGCAGCATGGCCAGAGCCGCTTTGGAAAAATAGGCAAAACGTTCCGCGTCGTCGTCATAACCGTACAGTTTATCTCTCTTGAAATAGTATTCATTGTCTATGAAATACACAGGGATGCCGTCCTGTACCAGTTTCTTCACACCCAGATACTGGTTGCGCCAGGAAAGGTCCATCGATCCCTCATACACGGTTTCCATTGCGTTTTTATATGCTTCGCCGACGCCTTCATAGTTAGGGATTACCAGCGCCGGTTCCACTCCCAGGGCCTGCAGCGCTTTGGGCAGGGCTCCCATCACGTCGGCCAGCCCGCCGGTCTTGATAAACGGAGCCGCCTCCGATGCAACAAATAATACTTTCATTTTTTCATCCGCCTTTCTGTAAAAAGGATCTAAAAGGAGTCCGGAAAATACTGATTCATTTGTTCGACAGTTTTCTCACGGATTTTTTGCCAGAACCCACTTTATCAGTACTTTCTTTACTGTTTACTTTAACGTTTCCTTTTGCTTTCCTTTTGGTAGTTTTTCTCTTTTTGGGTTTTTCATATTTTATATAAAGCACTGCCAACGGCGGCAGTGTCAGGGTAATCGATTGCTCCTTGCCGTGACAGGCTACAGGATCGCTCAGTACCGGTTTTTTATTGCCTTCACCGGAACCGCCGAATTCCGTATCGTCACTGTTAAAAATCACCGTATAGGTCCCGGGTTCTTCCACGCCGATCCGGTAACCCCTCCGGACCTCCGGAGTAAAATTACAAACCACAATGGTCTGATCTTCCGGCTTTACGCCTTTCCGGTAAAAACTGATGACGCTGTTGTCGTTGTCATCGCAGCTGATCCAGTTAAAGCCCTGCCAGTTATAATCAATCTGCCAGAATTCCGGGTGTTGATTGTAAAACAGGTTAAGCGCTTTCACATATCGCTGCATCTCCTGATGGGACGGGTAATCCAGCAGGTGCCAGTCCAGGCTGTCATCGAATTTCCATTCAATAAACTGACCAAACTCACCGCCCATAAACAGCAGCTTTTTCCCGGGATGGCTCATCCAGTAACCGTAAAACGCCCGCAGGCCGGCAAATTTTTTCCAGTAATCCCCCGGCATCTTGTCCAGCAGGGAATGTTTGCCATGCACTACTTCATCGTGGCTTAAGGGCAGAATGAAATTCTCCGCAAAGGCATAGTACAGCGAAAAGGTGATCAGGTTCTGGGAACCTTTCCGGAACAGGGGGTCCATCGCCATATACCGGAGCATATCGTTCATCCAGCCCATGTTCCATTTATAGTTGAAACCCAGCCCGCCCTTGTCCGCCGGTCCGGAGACCATAGGCCAGGACGTGGATTCTTCCGCGATCATCAGGGCCTGGGGAATATTTTTAAATACGGCTGTATTAAGTTTGCGCAGGAAATCCACTGCTTCCAGGTTTTCCCGTCCGCCGTATTTGTTCGCCTGCCACTCTCCCTGTTTTTTCCCGTAATCCAGATATAACATATTGGCCACGGCGTCGATCCGCAGCCCGTCCAGATGGAACTGCTCCAGCCAGAAGCAGGCGCTGGAGATCAGGAAACTCTGCACCTCCGGCCGGCCGTAATCAAAGTTCATGGTATCCCAGTCTTTGTTTTCCGCCAGAATGGGATTCCCGGACTCGTACAGCGGCTCCCCGTCAAAATGGCGCAGACCGTGGGCGTCCTTGCAAAAATGTCCCGGCACCCAGTCTAAAATCACGCCGATTTTGTTTTTGTGCAGCGTATCTATCAGGTACATGAGATCTTCCGGCGAGCCGTAGCGGCTGGTTGCGGCAAAATATCCGGTTGCCTGATAACCCCAGGAGCCGTCATACGGGTACTCGCACAGGGGCATCAGTTCCACATGGGTATAGTGCATTTCTTTCACATACTGTACCAGCGGCTCCGTAATGTCCCGGTAAGTCATCACCTTACCCGCCGCGTCACGTTTCCAGGATCCCAGGTGAACCTCATAAATCAGCATGGGATTATGGTAGGAATCATAATCCTTCCTGCTTTTCTGCCACGCCTTGTCATGCCACTGGTAATGCAGGTTCTTCACAATGGAAGCGGTATTCGGGCGCAGTTCCGCAGCAAACCCGTAGGGGTCGCTTTTTAAAATAACCTCTCCCGAAGCCGTTTCAATTGCATATTTGTAGGTTGAATTTTCTTTCAGCCCCGGTACATAAGCAACCCAGATCCCGATGCCCTGTTTCGCCTTCTCCATCGGATTCGCTTTCACATCCCAGCCGTTAAAATCCCCCACCACGCTGACAGCCCGGGCATGGGGCGCCCAGACGCAGAAGCGGACGCTGGACTGTTGTTTCCAGCTGGTTAAATGGGCGCCAAACAGCCGGTAACTGCTGTAATTGGTTCCCTGATGAAAAAGATAGGCGCTGTAAGCGTCAACCGCACTGATTCGCATAATACTTCCTCGTTACTTCTTCATTTTTGTCCAAGGCAACGCTGATTAAAAGAGTATTCCGGGCATCAGCCGTCAGTCTTCCTGTTCTCCCGGCTGATGTATTGTCCCGGGCAGTCTGCACTCTCTTAAAACCGTCGCCTTAAATTTTTACTGCATCCAGATTCCAGATATCGTCCGCATACTCCTGAATGGACCTGTCGCTGGAAAAATGTCCCGCGTGGGCGATGTTCACGGTGCTGGAACGGAACCAGCCGTCCGCATCCCGGTAACGCCGTTCAATCTCCTGCTGGGCAGCACAATAGGATTTAAAATCTTTCAACACAAAGAATTCATCATTGCGGTCCAGCAACGCTTCCCGCAGCTGTCCGAACATAGGATTCTCTTCCATTACTTCCAGGGCACGGCGGACATCTGCGTCACTGTTATAAATATCCCAGGATGAATAGCCGCCCTGCTGATAATACCGCTGCACTTCGTCCGCCCGCAGGCCGAAAATCACGCTGTGCTCGTCCCCGACTTCCTGATGGATCTCCACGTTGGCTCCATCCATGGTACCCAGGGTGATGGCGCCGTTAAACATAAATTTCATGTTGCCGGTACCGGAGGCTTCCTTGCTGGCGGTGGAAATCTGTTCGCTGACGTCAGCAGCGGGGAACAGTTTCTGTCCCAGAGACACATTATAGTTCTCCAGGAACACCACTTTCAGTTTTCTGGCCGCCCGGTAGTCCTGGTCAATGAGCCTGGCCACGGTATTGATCAGCTGGATAGTAATTTTCGCTTCCCCATAACTGGCCGCCGCCTTGCCTCCGAAAATAAAGGTCCGAGGGATGATATCCATACCGGGATTCTCCACCAGCTGCCGGTACAGATGATACACATGCAGAATGTTCAGCAGCTGCCGTTTATACATATGCATCCGTTTGATTTGGACATCAAAGATGGAATGGGGATTTATCGTAATATTTCTTTCTTTGAGTAAATACTCTGCCAGAATATCTTTCCGTTTCTGCTTCACTGCAGCCAGCCGTTCACGGAAGGCCCCGTCTTCGCCAAAGGGCTCCAAATCCCGGAGTTTTTCCGGAGCATGGATCCAGTCTTTCCCAATGGCATCACAGATAAGTTCCGTCAGCTGGGGATTCGATTCAATCAGCCAGCGGCGGTGGGTTACACCGTTGGTTTTGTTGTTGAACCGTTCCGGGAACCAGGTATAAAACGGTTTTAATGTGTTAATCTTCAAAATTTCAGAATGCAGTTTGGCAACACCATTGATGCTGTGGCTCCCAACCACGGCCAGGCTGGCCATATGCACCTGATTGTTCCAGAGGATCGCTACCTCCCGGGCTTTGTCTTCCTGGCCGGGGAAACGCTGCTGCACGGCTTCCAGCCAGCGCCTGTTGATTTCGTCTACAATCAGGAAAATACGTGGCAGCAGTTCCTGGAACATAGGTATGGACCAGCGTTCCAACGCTTCCGGCAGGATGGTATGGTTGGTATAGGCTACGGAGTTCGTAGTGATACGCCAGGCATCTTCCCAGCTCAGGCCTTCCTCATCCATTAAGATGCGCATCAGTTCCGGGATGATCAGGGCCGGATGGGTATCGTTGATATGCAGCGCAATGTACCGGTCAAATAATTTCGGTGAGCCATAATGCTTTTTATAATGCCGCATAATGCTCTGGAGACCCGCGGAAACAAAGAAGTATTCCTGCATCAGCCGCAGTTTGCGGCCTTCATATGTCGAATCGTTGGGATACAGGAAACGGGAAATCTGCTGGGCCTGGTCCTTATACTGCAAGGCCTTGCGGTAATCACCGTAACGGAGCTGGCCGTACATATTTTCCCGGGTATACTCCGCTTTCCAGAGACGCAACGTATTCACCGTACGGTTCTGGTATCCCAGCACCGGAACATCGTATGGCACTGCCCGGACCGTATTATAGTGCTCGTGTACACAGACCAGCGTTCCCCCTTTTCCGGGGCGCATATAAGCATGACCGCCAAAGCGGACATCTACCGCTTTATCTGATTTTTTGGTTTCCCATGGGAAGCCGTTGCGCAGCCAGGCATCCGGCAGTTCAACCTGCTGTCCGTCAATGATACGCTGATCGAATAACCCGTACTGATACCGGATGCTGCAGCCGTGGCCCGGCAGTTGCAGGGCTGCCATGGAATCAATATAACAGGCGGCCAGGCGCCCTAACCCGCCGTTGCCCAGACCGGGGTCCGGCTCTTCCGGGAAAATCTCCTCCAGATCAAAACCAAAATCCTGCAACGCGCTGCGGCATAAGTTTTCCATATCGCGGTTGAGCAGATTTGTATTCAGCAGGCGTCCTAATAAAAATTCAATGGAAAAATAATAAACCTGACGGACCCGCTTATGATTATAGACTTTTTCCGTCTGAATCCACTCATCCGTCACCAGATCTTTGATCATGGTGGCAATAATCTGGTATACCTCTTTACGGGATAACTCTTTTACGGACTTTTCAAACAGGACTTCCGCTTTCTTAACAAATAATTCTTTAAACTCTTTTTTCGATTTCCAGGTTCGCATAGTCTGATAATTACCGTACCTCGTGTTTAATGACACACAATGGTTCCTTTTCTGTTCCTTCTAAAACTGCTTCCGGCTGAATATCCCGGTCCTTATCGCAGATAACATAATCCAGGTTCGCGTCTTCCCCGATATTGGTGTTCTGCATGATAATACTGTTGCGGATTACGGCGTTGCGGCCTACCCGTACCTTGCGGAAAAGAATGCTGTTTTCCACCGTGCCCTCAATGATGCAGCCATTCGCCACCAGGGAATTGGTTACACGGGCTTCTTCCATATATTTTGCCGGAGCTTCATCTTTGATCTTCGTATAAATCCGGTTATCCTGATGGAAAATTTCCCGCCAGTTTTCCAGTTTCAGCATATCCATGCTGGACTGGAAATAGCTGTCAATGGAATTGATCCGTTTGGCATAGCCTTTAACAGAAAAGCCGAAAATACGCAGATTATCCACATTGTCTGCCAGCACTTCATTAAAGAATTTCCATTTGCCGCCGAAATTGGCCCTGCGGATCATCCGGAGGAACAGTTCGCAGTCAATCAATACGGCGCCCAAAAACAGATTTTCATCTTTTTTGACGCTTTCGGCCTTTTTCATGCCGGTAACATGTCCGTTCGCCTTTGTTTTCAGCACATAACCTTCGCCCGGGCAGTCCGCATCCTGTTTTTTATAAACAAGGGTAATATTCGCATTATGCTTGCGGTGGAAATGAAGCACCTCTTCATAATTAATATTGGCTACCACATCGCAGCCGGAAAGCAGCAGATATCTGCGCTGGCCGGCCTCCACATAGCGCAGGTTTTTGTAATAACTGTAAATATCACCCTCCTGGGGGTTCCGGATTTCTTCTTCCTCGTCCATGGGCAGATAGTACAGGCCATGCTGCTTACGGGCCAGGTCCCATTCCTTTGCGGAACGTACATGGTCCAGTACGGAACGGGAATGGAACGGCAGAATCAGGCCGACTGTATCAATTCCCGCATTGACCATATTGCTCAGCGCAAAGTCCATGAGACGGAACTTGGCGCCAAAGGGTTCGGAAGCCAGCGGCCGCTTTTCACTCAGTTCTTTCATCGTATTGGGGCACTGCAAATTAATTAATCCTAAAATATCTGACATTTTATTTTGCCCCCTTTCCTTTTGCTGCTTTTACCGTTTCATCGTTCCCATATACGGCAACCTCTGTATTGGTTCCCTGAACCTGTACCCCGGCACAGATGCGGCAGCGTTCTCCGATGATCGCCCTGTCTACCACAGCATCTTTCTCGACTACGGTTCCCGGCAGGATTACCGAATTGGTAACCTTCGCCCCTTCTTCAACTACCACATTATAGAAAATAACCGAATGGGAAACCTTGCCGGAAATAGCCGCGCCTTCGCCCACCAGCGAACTTTGCAGCTGGCCCTGGGGCCCCACATAATGCGGCGGATAAGAATGATTGCCGGCATAAATGCGCCAGTTCGGGTCATTCAGGCTCAACGGCGGATCATCTGCCAGCAGATCCATATTCGCCTGCCAGAGGCTCTCGAATGTTCCTACGTCTTTCCAGTACCCTTCAAAAGGATATGCAAATACAGGCAGCTTGTCATTCAGCATGGCAGGAATTACATTTTTCCCGAAATCGTGGTCTGAGTCTTTCCGTTCTGCGTCTGCGATCAGGTATTCTTTCAGCACTTCCTTGTTAAAAATGTAAATGCCCATGGAAGCCAGCGTACTTTTCGGATTTTTCGGTTTTTCCTCAAATTCATTAATACGCAGGTTTGGATCGGTATTCATTATGCCAAACCGGGAGGCTTCAGACAACGGTACCTGAATTGTGCTGACCGTAGCTTTTGCTTTGTGTTTTTTATGGAAGGCCAGCATTTTTGCATAATCCATGGAATAGATATGGTCGCCCGACAAGACCAGCACATACTCCGGATCGATCATGTCCATAAAATTCAGGTTCTGGTAAATCGCGTCCGCAGTTCCCTGATACCAGTTGGAAGAATCCTTGTCATTCATATAGGGAGGCAGAATAAAAGCCCCTCCGTGTTCGGAATCCAGATCCCAGCTGCTGCCGTTTCCGATATACCAGTTCAGTTCCAGCGGCTGATACTGGGTTAAGATGCCCACCGTATTAATTCCGGAATTACGGCAATTACTTAATGTAAAATCAATAATCCGGTACTTGCCGCCAAACAGTACCGCCGGCTTCGCCACATTTTTTGTCAAAACTCCCAAACGGCTTCCTTTACCGCCTGCCAATATCATTGCCAGGCACTCTGTTCTCTGCATTGAATCATCCCCTTACGCACAGATTTATCCACTGTACATATTATACCAAAAAATACAGAATAAAGATACCTTTTGCGCCTTATCTTTTCTATAAATAGGAATATACGTTTCAGAAGCAGTTTTTCTCTCCGTATTGAAAAAACCAAAGCCCCCGCACGTAACGTGCGGGGGCTTCCTTGTAACCGGCAACAATCTATCCTCCCGGGCCGCTTCCAGCCAAGTACTTTCGACGCGTGAGAGCTTAACTGCTGTGTTCGGGATGGGAACAGGTGGGACCTCTCAGCCATCGTCACCGGATCGAACGTC
>JAEEGK010015394.1_pt1 | contig 16964 bp, 13 predicted proteins | sample 8958771 | NCBI WGS metagenome assembly JAEEGK01 (sample SAMN16246547, study PRJNA631951) | gut metagenome | biome: gut microbiome; feature: rumen; material: SC-attached | host: Bos | place: Iran: Karaj | collected 2018-10 | reverse complement strand
TTCGCCAAACTGAATTACTTTCTCGGGCATCACGCTCTTCGGCGCGAACTGTTTGTTTAATGGTTTCATTGTTTTGTAATTGTTTTATTGCTTGTTTTTCTGATTGCGACTGCAAAGATATGGAAAATTCGCGAAACCGCCAAATAAAAGTGCCGTCGGCGTTGTAATTTTTGCGTAAAGGTTTGCGCCGTTTATTAACGAAACGCCGGGAGCGGCGGTGGCGTCAATCTCGGGTTTTTACTCATATTTGTTGTTTTTTGGCATTTTTATTTGTATGTTTCATCTTTATGTTGTATATTTGCAGTTGAAATCGAAATGAGATTTAATTATGACAGCATTAGCAAGAAGATTACAATCCACTCCCATGGCACCATACATGGATATCATGCGTTCATTGGATGTCGACGACATGCATCTGGTTGTGGAATTCATGAAGGAAACAATCCGCGAAGCGGAGGAGGCCAAACGCAGAGCAGATGACGATTTCTTGGCCAAGAAGATGGCGGAGATAAAGATTTCGCCGCGCATAGCAAAGCTGATAGAAGACACAAGGCTTACATCAGAGGAGGCTAAGGATGAACGCACAAGGTATATCTTGGGACTCGACAGATGATGAAGGTTTTTCTCGACACCAATATCCTTGTCGATTTGAAGGAGAATCGGCAAGAGTCCGCTCAATCTGCAACTATTCTCCAGTTGGGTGAAAACAAAAAGATTCAACTTTTTGCGTCCTCTCTTTCTTATGCGAACCTCGGATATATTTGGCGTAAAGAGCCACAGCACCTGCGATACGAAAGAATTAGGGAACTTTGCGTAGGCATTGAAATCCTTCCAATGGACGGCAGTCAGATTTATGCCGCCTTGGCAAAGGAGGTCAAGGACTACGAGGACATGCTGCAATATCAGTGTGCCCTTGCAGCCGGATGCGACGTTATTGTCACCAACAACACAAAGGACTATCAGGAGTTCTGCACCCTGCCCTTCATGACATCCCGTGATTTCCTGCTGCTCTACTTCCGTAGTTACTAAGGCGTACTGCTGCGAGGTGTCAGCGTCTTGGCACCCATAATCTCACTAATCTTTGTCTTACGGCTCAAAGTTATGCTGATAGCTTACCTGGGTGATATTCCACTACGAGCACCAAGTCGCGCTTGATGGGTTCCAAGCGTGGCGCTATAGCATTGCCCAATGCAGGCAATATCTCTTCCTTGATGATACCCTCCTCCAGTTCTTGCGTCCCGTTCTTGCTCTGGCAAGCGAACAAGTTCGAGCGGGTAGCAAGCGGCAAAGCCGAGCACCTCTACTTGCTGAAGCACATTCTTACTCAGCTTTACTCCCACTTCGCGAGAGTTCTTCGCAGAGCGAAGCGACCAAGGTCGAGCACTCTATGATGCTGTAAAGTATTTCGAGTTTTGTCATATTGCAGCTATTATGATTGTTCAACTATTTTGATTTCTTCTTTCGTTAAGCCGTAGAGCTGATAGACGAGGCGGTCGATTTCGGATTCCAAAGCAGAGGTGTTATTCCCTGTCCCCGTAGCACATCGGACTTGGTATGAAAAATGCCAAAGAAGAGTTTTTGGGTAATTTGGCCTAATTAAGAGGATTTTTACCACATGAAACATGCCATTGTGTCACACTATTTAGCACTATTAATCTATATTAAATAGTTGGCACGGTTTTTGTAAGTCATTTTACATGTGGTGAGAAACACCGCAAAAGACAGTGAGAAACACTGTGAATTGGTAAGCGCGATAATAATTCAGAAAGGATAACAAGAGCTGCAAGCCAATAATCCTGAAAAACAGGAATCCTACATTTTCGTGAGAACTACGGTCATGGTCTCGTCAAGAGTTCATTGTAATGCGAATCTTCTCATATAATATGAGTCGTAGCCTGTGAAGTGTGATAAGTCACTAAGATTAAAAATCTTTTTTTTAACAATGAGTTTATGCAGAATTATTATAATATCGGAGGGAATTCCTCTATTGTTGGATATGAGATTGAACCTATTCGTATTAGAGTAAAATTTAGCGATGGAAGAATTTACTCATGGAGTTATGCTAGTGCTGGCAGGAATAATGTTGAGACGATGAAGCAACTGGCTCAGTCTGGTTCTGGTCTCAACTCGTTCATAATGCGTTATGTACGTCATGCATATGAATGAAAAAACGGTGGGATAGTCCGACCAACAATGGACTAGCTAAGGATGGTGGCAGATTCATCCTCTGTATTTAATTTAATTAAAATGCTTATGGCCAAGAAAGTTACTTCGGTAAAAGTTGCGAAAGAAGCCTCAAAGGCTTTGCGTGATGGGCGTTCTAGTAAACGCACAAAGAGCATTGCTGGCAGTGCCTTGTCGCAACGCGAAAAGAAGAAATAATATGATTCTTCTTTAGGATGTTCCCCAATAAGAATACCTTATTGGGGCTTTTTCTTAGTTATTACTTTTTACGATGTTTATTTCTTCTTCTGTCAAGTCATAAAGTTGGTATACAAGCTGGTCGATATCATATTCTAAAGCAGACGTATCTGCAGATGGATTGTCATATTTGGCAGATAGAATTGCGTTTACTTTATTGATAATAGCTTCTTGCTCTGAGTCAGCACATTTCCTCACTGGAAGTTCATAATAATGGTAAATCTTAGCTTTTGTAAATGCGCCTTTCGTTTTCTCGAACGTAAGCTTATACATCAGATATTGAAACAATTTTGAATTCAGCAAGCCTAAGATATATTTCAATGAGAACTCTTTGTTTATGAGTATTGCATTATACAACGATGACATTATATAAAAATTACTATCATCATAGGTAGCAGTAATCTCAGCACCAGCTTCTCTTATTAAGATTTTTGGTTGTTCAAAGATTTCTTTGCTTCTGGGACAAGCAAGATGTCTTCCGTAATATAGATAAAGATGAGGGTTCCTAATCGAATACTTTTTTATGTCCTTTCCTCTTAAAATCGGTTGATAGTTATTATCCTTCCTATATTCGGAAATGTATAAAGCATCATTTCCTGACTTGATTGCTTGACGAATGTCGATAACATCTGCAAGCCTAATGCTTTGAAGCCTCAATTTATCCATTAAATTACTAGAACCATATGTGCGAATAGAGTATGTACATTGTGGCTGATTATCGAAATATGAAGACGGTATAAGCACATTTATATTTCCAAGATTCTCAGATGTACTTACACGAATACTGTATTCAGACAATTGTTTCTTACAAAAAGCAAAAATCATAGAATGAACTACTGCAGTGTCAAAGACTTTATCAGAAAGATCATTTATCTCGTATACCCTGTATTGCAGCAGTTTTCTTCTAACTTCTTCCTCAAAATAATTGTCTAATAATGTATTGGGGATAATATAGTAACAGAATCCTCCTTCAGATAAAATGTTCAACGAAAGGAGTGTAAATAGTGAGTAAGTATCAATCTTGAATTGTGTTTCTGGATACAAATCTCGATATATCTTTTTCTCGTTATTCGACAATTTTGCCCCATACGGCGGATTGCCTATAACAATATCAAAACCTCCTTGTGAGAATACATCGTAGAACCAGGTATGCCAAAGCATGAATTGATTGTTGCCTGAAAGGTCGAGGTCACCAAAGTCAACGTTGATGCTCTGTTCTTTGAGTTGCCGCTTTACATTATTTATAATGTCTTGCTTCAGGATTGCTTTGCGCTTGTGGTCTGTGCAGTTGTAGTATTCGTCAAGTTTCTTTCGCAAGTCGAGACGCAGCACATCAAGCATATCGTCAAACATGGTGGTTTGATAATTTCCGACCTTGTCTTGTTTTAACTCTGTTATATTGGACAAATCAACACCCTTATATTGCTCCAACAGCGAGTTACCCTGCATAATCTTAAAGTCAAGGTTGGGCAATGCCTGCGGTGTTTCTTCGTCAACAATCAGGGAGAGCCAAAAGCGGAGGCGGGCGATGTCAACGGCACCACTCTCTATATCTACACCGTAGATATTTTGCTGGATAATGTGTTTCTTTATTTCTGCAGCTTTGCTTTGTGTAATTCCTTCGAGGGCTGTACGGCATTGGTAAAGTTCTTTCAGAAGACCCATTGGGAATGCTCCAGAGCCAATAGCTGGGTCACAGATTTTGACATTACAAAGCGCTTCATCCACCTGCTGACGGAACTTCTCATTAGTGCCAAGAGTGCTGTCATTATGAGTTATTACGAATTGGCGAATGGCCTCTTTGGTAGCTTCATCCTCAATGTCTGTCTGGAGATAGGCAATGAGGCTTTCGCGGCACATATAGCTGACGATTTCCTTTGGTGTGTAGAAGGCGCCCTTGTCTTTGTTGTCCTCCAGCAGGTTCTCGAAAATGCGGCCAAGCATCTCTGGGTCAACACCTACCTCTGCATCGTCAGGATCGTTCTCGTCGATGGTGAAGTTGTAGGAGGCAAAGAAGTCGAGCAGGCTCTGCATGTATTTGGCAGGCAGAGGGAAATCTGTTTCGTCTGTGGCATCACGCTCGAACAAGCCGCCGTTGAGATAAGGAATAAGCCTCCCCCTGCCCCATCCCAAAGAGGGGGTTGCCAAATCACCTTTACGCTCCGTGTTGAGGTCGTTGAATAAGACTTCAAGCACGTTGTCTATGAAGTGGTCTTTGTCTTGACAATTGGCAAAGAGGTTCTGGATGAATTCTCTGTCGCCAGTCCCCCAAGGTTCACCAGCAGGCACACCCAGCCAGCCTTTCTTCTGTAGGAACTGGAGGAAGACGAGCCGGCCCATCAGTTTCTTTACATAGTCGCGGACGGCTTTCTCAGGGTTGGGGAAGCGGGCAAACTCCTGCATGATTCCCTCGCAGGGGTCGTTCTTGATTTGCTCTTCCCACTTGTTGGCCACCTTCACCATCCGCTTGCCAGTAATATACTGGATGATGTCCTCGTACTGCTTCTTGTAGCCATCGAAGAACATATCGCTGACGGCATCAACAGAGAACGCTTTGGTCAGGTCTTTCAGCGAAAGTTTGCTGTTGCGCAGTTTCTCAAACTGCTGAATAGCGGTGCGGCTTCGGTGCCCCTCACCCAGCAGATAGGTAAAGCGCTTGGTGTCAGTAGACTCCTTCTGGTAAGTACCGTCTTCGGCAAACACCCAAGCCTCGCTGACATACGAGAAACGAAGCACACTCTCGTTCTTGCGATAGCAGAACATAAAGGCTCCTGCATTACCATTGTTGCGCCAGGCAGTCAGCAGCATATCGCGGATGCCCCGCCGGTTGCGCTCTATATCAACGCTGTCGGCCAACTCTACTTCATAGACGCTGATTGTTCGCTCGTCACTCAGGGTGATAGTGCCCAGCCATAGCGCTTGCTTAGCAAACTGACTACTGGTACCTACGACAGATGGTGTGTGCCAGAATTTAATCTTGTTGCCAAAAATGTCGTGTAACAGTAACTGCCAGTTCTCACGATTGTATCTTGATTCGATAATAGGTCTGTAGTCCATAAGGCTTAGTTGTTTTGAAAACTCTCTGCAAGAATGATGACGGCATCAGATTCCTCTTCTGCACGCTGGCTCTCGCGATAATAGGTATTGTATTTGATGGCCATGTCGAGCACCTGTTTCAAGGCGTCTTCGAAGGTCAGTTTCGCCTTGCTTCCTCCCTGGCGCTGCAAGTCCTTTTGTATACGCTGCAGACGTTTGGCGATATAGGTGATGGTGCCTCGCTCTGCCAGTTCCTTCAGTTGGATAATCTTCAGGCGCGTATCGCCATCGTCAATGTGTGGCAGCATACTGTTGAGCAGACTGACCGCTGTCGTGACCTGAGCACCAAGGTTGCTGCGCTGGTTCTGGTTCGATTCTTCCTCATGGAGTTCCTGCTCCTTGGTTTTGTTGAATTCTTTCAAGGCCTTCTCCACGTGCTCATGGTGCTGGTCAATTCTTGGCACAGCCTTCTCTTCAGGTGCTGCCTTGAAATAGTTCAGTGCATCGAGCACGGACAACTCGCGTGTCTGCTGGTCGTTCACCAGATAGAACAGCTTTCGGAAGTTGGTCTTGAGGAATACCAGTGAGTCGCCCGATAGCGTAACGCCATCAAACTCACGGGGTTCGCGACCGGTACGGCTTCTTACTGGCAGCCTTTCTATGCGCTTATATTCCTTACGGTTCTGCTGATAGAGTGCCCGCAATTCTTCATAGAACGGCAACTCCAGATTACGGTCTTCCTGCTCGCGCTTGATGCCCTCCTGGAAGAGCTTGTCGAGGTCACGGTCAATGATTTCCTCTGTAGAATATATCTGATTGTCCTCGCCAAACGTCGTGTGGAAGGTCTGAATCTTACTCAACGCTATCTGGTTGAGCTTGATTTCCTTGTTACCCTGACGCGACGGGTAGAATACATAATTGTAGATGATGCCTGCTGTAGAACCGATACGGTTCACACGTCCTATGCGCTGCATCAGTCGCGTAGAGTTCCAAGGCGTGTCGTAGTTGATGATGATGTTCGACCGATGCAGGTTCACGCCCTCTGCCAGCACGTCTGTAGTCAGGATGATGTTATAGTCGTCCTTCTTCTGTTTCCAGTTGGCATCGAAGTTCTCGCGGATGGTCTTGAACAAATGGCTACGGTTCTGGGAGGAAATCACCAATATGTCTGGACGGTTTATGCGACGCTGCAGGTATTCTACCGTATCTACCGATTCTGAGAACACCACAATCTTTCCTTCCGGGTTGCGATTCTTCTTGAACAGCTCATGCTTCAGCAGGTCTTCGAACTTGGCAAACTTCGAGTCGTCGTCATCGTCAATGTGTTCCCAATCCAGCCACATGTCGTCAAGCAATTTCTGATCTTGATGAAGCATGTCAATATATTCAGGGCGGAAATCCTCTCGCTTGAACACGGCATTCTTCGGATTGGTCTCTGACTTTTGGTTTAGTTTCTCTTCAATCTCGTCGTCCGTATAGCCCTGCGCATAAAGCAGGTTGATGTCCATATCGGGAGCAATGAATATTTTGTCGTTCTCCCACATGGTAATCATGTTCTCGTTGGCCTGACGGAAATTCTCAACAGAGATTTTGAAGGCATAGAAGCTGCTCTCCAGACGTTTCACCAATCCGTTCTTACGGATACCGGCCAGACTGCGGCTGATAAGCTCCGCATTATCGTAAAGACCATTCGAGGCCTCGGGCTTCAGATAGGCGATGGCCTGATAGCGTGCATAGGTCAGCTCTTGGTCAAGCACGTGCATGGCCTTCTCAAAGAGGTTGGCCAAGTGGTCGTTCAGCTCGTATTCCTTCTTGATGGGCTTATCCACTTTTGGGAACCCGTTCACATCTTTATTATAGCGGGCGATGTTCTCGATGTCGGTTCGTGTACGGCGGACGGTCAGAGGCTTGATCACCCTGTCGCGCACCCGCTCGGCCAGCTTCTTAAACTCCTTCAGGTCGAAGCCCTCCTGCTTGCGGAACTTACGAAACTCAACCACCAGAGGCGAGAAGAAGGCCGTCAGGTTAGGTACGCCATCGATGGTGCAATGACGCGGGTCTTGGAACATCAGTATCTGGTTGTAGATGTCTGCCGGCGTGTTATTCATAGGCGTTGCCGATATCAGCATCACTTTCTTCTTATAACCAGGGATATAGCCCGTCTCCAAGCGAGGCATCTTGCAGATTTCCTGTAACTGATTGAAGGCGCCTGTGGTGTGATTGCGGAACTTGTGGGCCTCGTCCACCAGTACTAAGTCGTATTCGTCGGCATTCCAATAGTTGTAGTCGTTCTCGTCGAGCACTTTGCCAAGACTGCCGTTGCTGACGAACTGGGTGTATTTGTCGATGCCGAAGTCATGGAAGGTCGTCTTCCAGTTCTGTTCTACTGCCGGAGGATAAACCACCAAAATCTTGGTATGCTCAGGGCCGTTCTCTATCAGGAATTTCTTGGCTATCATCGTAGCTATGACCGTCTTTCCGAGACCCACCACGTCAGCGAGGAAGAATCCGTCGTAGCGTATCAGCTTCTGATAGCCCTCAACGACGGCATCAGCCTGATAGTCGAACTTGCTATAGCCTTCAGGCATGTCGAAGGGGTCGTCCTGGTCGATGGCCAGCACGCGGTCGCTGAAGTATTCCATCAGCATCTTGATATACAGTTCGTAAGGGGTGACGTCGCCTTTCAGGTAGGTCCCGCCAATTGTTCCGTCGATATCGACAGCCTCAATAGGTACTCCTTCGGCCTCTTTCCAAAGCAGCTCAAATTCTGTTCTCGCAAAATCCACGTCGGGGAATCGGGTAAGTTTGACGTTGAACTCATATTGCTTGTCTTCAGAAATACCAAGCCCGTAACCACTCAGATTGCTGCTGCCCGTGATAGCAGCACCCAGCATGTCCTGGTCATAATTGTCTGGATAGAGAATGTAAATCTTGGCATGAATCTTTCTCGATGGGTGGGCCCGCATCTCCAACTTGCCATCCTTCATGTCCTGCAGCATCTGCAATATGCCATCCTCTACTTGCTTGGTGTATCTGGAACTCTCAATGTCTGCCTTTATCTGTTTCAGCGCGTCCTCCTTCACCTCTTCCTCAGCACCAATAAACAGTTCCCTGTGCTGGGCTGCACGGGCAATGTATTTGTCTACGTCGATGCCAATCAGTACGCGTACCTTATTAATATTGTTAAGAAAGGGGCGCAAGGCAAAATAGCCTGATGCACGGAGGAAGCCCACAACAGCATCAAGATTCTTGATTTGGGGGTTCTTGCTCAAGAAACCCTCAAACTGTTTCATCAATGTGTTCCCTTCTCGATTGGTAAAGAACAGGGAATTGGTAGTAACGTTGTCTGCCATATTTCTGATTGATAGTTATTGTTCTCTAATTGGCACCTGACTATCAATCACGCCACGACGCAAAAAAGGTGTGAAGCACCTTATTGCGTATAGCTATGAGGCAGCGTAGGAAGGAAACCTCATCTACCTAATAAGTATGCAACACACCGAAGTGTGATTGCATCGCTATTTATAGGTAGAATAAGATGTCCTGTCCAGACACCTATCCAGATATTATTTCTGTGCGATATTTATTTCCAAACAGTTTCCTACGCTTTTGGCTATACGCGAAATAATAGCTGATGCTATGATTAACCAACAAAAATCATACCGCCACCCTGCACTCAGGGATTCCTGCCTCGTTGAGGCTTGCGCCGTTTGCGGCGCTTTCGGCAATACTTGATTGCAAAGATACAAAAAAGTGAGCAAAGTACAAAACAAAAAGACGAGTTTTTTATTTTTTTCTTTCGTAATCGTGTAGCGCTTGCTACTATAGGTACGCAAGAGCGTGAGTATCTTCGACGAAGTCAGAGATACAAAATTCTCCGAACCGCCAAGCGATTCGGAGAATATTTACACAAAAGTATCTAATTAGTCTATTCTTTGAATAAGAGTTGCAGGGTTTTGCAGTGTATCCCAAAGGTCAACAATATGAACTGTATCACTTTCTGGCTCATAGTAGTATATGATCTTGAACCTTTTCAAAAGACGACAGAATCTAGATCTTTTATCCCTATCCTTTAATAAAGGTTCTGGCGTGTATGACTCTGGAAACTGGCGTAGCCACTTATCTATTGTAGCCATTTCGTGTAGCCACTTATTTGCCGTCTTTTCACCAAACTCATAGCGCGCATAGTCAACGTGGTCGTTAAACAACTGCCAAACGTCTTCGTGCCATTCTATTATAGCCTTAGATGCTCTTTTCGCATTGCAGCCCAAAAATCGTCGACGCGAATCCATTTGTCGGGATTGTCCCTATCAGACTCGGCCTTGTCAATTCTGGCATTCATTTCTTCCATAGAATAAGGGCCGAAGCCAGGGTCATAGTCTTGGGGGTAATCGAATGTCTCCTCCTGATTCAAGAATGTCACATTGTTTCTTTGTGTGTATGCAACGGCAGATTCTTCTGCATTCATACAGCCAAAACCGTCCTCTTCTTCCATCGTTGGGTATTTCTTTTCTTCCATAGTCCAATGATTTGCTTGACGCCGCAAAGATAATGAATAATTCTGAACTGACAAAGAAATACGAAAGAAAAAGTGAATGCTGGGTGGTATAGCGTACTTGATAGTCGAACTTGCTATAGCCTTCAGGCATGTCGAAGGGATTATCCTGGTCGATGGCCAACACGCGGTCGCTGAAGTTTTTTGGAAACTAAAAAAGAAAAACGGGAAAAAATGATTATTGTGTACACAATAGAGTCATTCCTGCTGTATTCTTATGGGCACTTTCCCTCAAACCCTCACTTCCCTCACCTTTGAGGGAGAAGTAAGAAACACGGTGGAATGGGACTTTCAGACGATTCTGACTGTTTCCCGCAGGCTGAGGGAAGTGAGGGTTTGAGGGAAACTCTACTTTGAGCTACCCGCCGGGTAGAGGCCTTCTACCCGCCGGGTTGAGGCGCTTTACCCGGCGGGTACACATTTGGGTCGGTTCCGCTGTGTAAAAAAGGCGGTGCCTTTTTTCTAAAACCCGGTGCCTTTTGGGCAAAAGGGGGCGGGTTTTGGCGAAAAGGCACCGGGTTTTAGGTCAACATCTATTCTGTGGATGACTATGCGCCAAACCTTTCGCAAATGTCTCAAGAGTCCTATGGAGACGAAAACGAAAGCCGCGAATGCTATGATTGTCAATCGCAGGAAACAACCAACACTTCCTACACTTCCAGCACCCGTTGAACTTTCTTGGGTGTAGGAAGTGTCGGGAGTGTAGGGTAAAAAGTGCGATTGACAATCATTATACTTAAATGACAGCAGGAATAGGCTGCTTTTATGGTGTCGTAAAGGCATCTGGAAGGGGGAACTGACACCTAAACCGACACTTCAGCAGATTCTTTTGGAGCCGCCAAACGACCCGTTTGGTGGCTTCAAACGGGGCGTTTGGCGGCTCCAAAAGCCTCGAATAGCGGCGCTATTCGAGGCGTGAGAGTGAGGGGAGTAAGGATTACTTCCTGAATTAGTCGGCTACCTGACGATAATAGACTGCTCCCTGCTCGTTCTTCAGGGTACGGGTGTCAGCATCGTATTCATAGCAGTCTTCCTCGGAGTCAACATCCTTTGGCTGCAGGCAGATGGTGTTCCCGCGAATGGTATAGGTGAATTCCGTGTAGTTCAGACTGCCTATCATACCCCATGTGGCAGTGCCATCCCTATGCAGACAGATACGGCTCTCGCTGTTCATGTTTTCATCGAGGCTGTCATAAATGCCATCCATGTTTTCAAAAGTCAGTTCTGAGGCTTCCTCCAGCGGCTCTGCAAGATAATTTTGCATTCCAGCCAAATAGTCGTTCTCGGTCTCTTTCCCGTCTGCATCCGTATCGTACCTGATGATGTTATGCACGCGCCAGCTGCCATCCTCGCGACAAAATCTGAACTTCTGGTGAACGAGCTGAATGGAACTCCAGAGCACGAAATCAACCAAAGCCGTACCCTTCTCGACGTCCAATTCCACAAACTTGATGTCGCGAATCTCAAAATAATCGGGATTGCTATCCTGCATCATTGTCCATATATCTTCATTGAAGAAGCCGATCTCAGCCAGTTGAGCATCTTTTTCATCGACCGCAGCCACCGTCTTCCACCATGTATGACAGGCAAAGCTGTCAAGGTTTTCTTCCCCTTGCTGAGCGATGGCATCATACAGATTCTTGATGCGCCCTGCGATTTCCTCCTTAATATTCACGGTCGTTGAGTCTGCTGCTTCAACGGTTTCTGCCTGGGTTTTCTTGCCTCCTCCGCAAGCTGAGAGCATCAGCAAAGCGAGGGCTGATAGTAAAAGTATTTTCATATCGGTTTGGTTATTTATAAAAGTATTGTCAGTTGCGCTGCAGGAAGATTTCGTGGTCGATGCAGGCGGGACGCTCCTCGCGGTAGTGGCTGACGAAGATGAGGGTCTTGCCTGGGCGCTGGCAGAAGGTCTCGATGATGTCCTTCACCAGGCGGCGATTCGTGTTGTCGAGGCCGTGCAGCGGCTCGTCGAGGATGAGCAGTTCGGGGTCCTTGACGAATGCTCGCGCCAGGAGAACGAGGCGCTGTTCGCCGCTCGACATCTGGAGGAACGAGCGCTGGGCAAGGTGCTCGATGCCGAAGATGTGCATCCACCACCGGCACTGCTCCTTCTCTTGTTCGGTAGGCTGCACGTAGAGCCCTACCGAGTCTTTCAGCCCGGAGGCGACGATGCGCAGGGCAGGGATGTCGCGCTGGTAGGAGCGGTGCATCTCGGGCGACACGTAGCCTATGCGGCGCTTGATCTCCCAGATGCTCTCGCCACTGCCCCGGCGGTTGCCGAAGAGGGCGATGTCGCAGGCGTAGGCTTGAGGGTTGTCGGCGCAGACGAGTGAGAGCAGCGTTGACTTGCCCGAGCCGTTCTGTCCTGACAGCACCCAGTGCTCGCCGCTGTTCACCTGCCAGTTCAGGTGGCTGAGGATGGTGCGCTCGCCGTAGCGAATGCTGACGTCGTTGAAGGCGATGATTTCTTGGGAGGAATTGGTAGAATGGGCAATTTGGGGATTGTGGGGGAGGGATAGTAACAGCTGATGCTTCTCCTCGCTGAGCACGGCTGTCGGGGTAGGGGGACGGCTGTCGAGATAGGCGCTGCGCGTCACCTTGGGCAGTACGGTCATATCGTCGACTTCGACGACGTGGGTAATGAAGTCGGGTATCTCGTCGGTCTTTGAGAGCACGAGGATGATCTGCAACTGCTGCTCGCGCGAAAGCATGGTGAGCAGCTGCCTCACCTGGTCGCGCGTTTCGGCATCAAGGCCGATGAAGGGGTTGTCCATGATGAACACGCGCGGATTGCCGAAGAGCGAGGAGGCCAGCTTGAACTTCCGGAGTTCACCGCTTGACAGCAGAATAAGGTACTTGTCGAGCAGTGGTGTAATATGGAACAGCTCGTAGAGATGCTTCTGCAACTGACGTCGCTCGGGTGTGTCGCTGCCTGCCAGCTGGTAGGCCTCCTCCAGCTTACTGCCTACAGTGGGCGTCTCCTCGTCAATCTCCATCTGGTTCCACCGCTGCTGCAGGAAGTAGGTGCGGTCGTTGTCGCCGCCGTAGGTGTCGTGGAAGGTGATGTAGCGGATGTTCTCACTCACAAGACGTTCGGAGTTGTCGTTAAAGTGATACTCGACCATGCCCGGGAATACGGGATGGCGGCCGGTAATCATATCGACGAGCATGGACTTGCCAGCTGCGTTTCGTCCTACGATGGCGATGTGTTCTCCCGTCTCGATGGCGAAGTCCACGGGGTGAGCCATGGCCCACTCGGGCTTCTTTGTGGTGGCTGCGGTGAGTCTGATGGTAGTCATTGCTTTCGCTTGCTTATTTTATCTTGGTTCTTGTTGACGAAGTCCTTCCACCCACGGTATTTTGCATCGCTCTCAGGCCGTCCCATCTGCATGTAGTGGCAGTAGGCCGCGCCGAGGGCATCGGTGGCATCCATGAACTTCGACATATCGTCGTCCTTAAGTTTCAGAAGGCGCTGCAGCATACCCGCCACCTGCTCCTTTGAGGCCGAGCCGTTGCCGGTCAGTGCCATCTTGATTTTCATCGGGGCATACTCGTGGATGGGCACGCCGTGGTGGATGGCGGCGGCGATGGCCACGCCCTGGGCACGTCCCAGCTTGAGCATCGACTGCACGTTCTTGCCGAAGAAGGGCGCCTCGATGGCCATCTCGTCGGGCAGCCACTCGTCGATGATGCCCGTGACGCGCTCGAAGATATGGCCCAGCTTCAGATAGCCGTCGCCAGCCTTGCGCAGGTCGATGACGCCCATCGTCATCATCTCGGCTTTTCCGTCGACGACCTTCAGCAGTCCGTAGCCCATGATGTTCGTGCCCGGGTCGATGCCCAGTATGATTGTCTCTTTCATTCTGTGTGCAAAGGTACGGCATTTTTTTGTAATGGCCAAAAAAAGGCACCGGGAAAACTCCCGATGCCTTCTACGTAGGATAAATGAAGCCTTAGCAGAGGCGGCGCGAACCGTCGCCGATGACGACGTCGTAGACCTTGGGCTCGTGGCCGTACTTCTCGTTGAACTTCTGCTTGGCAGTAGCGATGAACTGCTTGTAGAGGTCGTTGCGCACGAGGTTGATGGTGCAGCCGCCGAAGCCACCGCCCATGATGCGGCTACCCGTCACACCGCACTCCTTGGCGATGTCGTTCAGGAAGTCGAGCTCCTCGCAAGAGACCTCGTAGTCCTTCGACAGACCCTCGTGAGTCTTGTACATCATCTCGCCGACCTTCTCGTAGTCGCCTTCGTTCAGGGCGTCGCAGACAGCGAGCACGCGGTCCTTCTCGCCGAGCACGAACTTGGCGCGGCTGTAGTCTTCGGCTCCTACCTCGTCCTTCACTTCCTCAAGCTGCTCCCAAGTGCAGTCGCGCAGGGTCTCGAACTTGCCCTCCGGATGCTTGGCCTGGATGTGCTTCACGACGTTCTCGCACGAGTTGCGGCGGTCGTTGTAGGGCGAGCCGGCCAGCTGGTGCTTCACGACGCTGTCGAGCAGAACCAGACGATAGCCGTCGGGCTTGAAGGGGAAGTACTCGAACTCGCGGCTGCGGCAGTCGAGGCGCATCAGGCAGCCTGCCTTGCCGAAGACGGAGGCGAACTGGTCCATGATACCGCAGTTGACGCCGCAGTAGTTGTGCTCAGTGGCCTGTCCGGCAAGTGCCATATCCCACTGCGAGACCTTGTTCTCGCCGAAGAGGTCGTTCAGACCGCAGGCGAAGCAGCTCTCCATGGCAGCACTTGAGGACATACCGGCACCGAGGGGCACATCACCGGCGAAGGCAATGTTGAAACCCTTCACGGGAACGCCCAGCTTGCGCATTTCGAGGGCGATACCGTAGATATAGCGAGCCCAAGAGGCCTTGGGGCCTGCGGGGTCGTCGAGATGGAAGTCCACACGGTCCTTCAGGTCGATGGCGTAGGCCATCACGGTGTCTTCAGTACCGTTGACGCGCATCTCGGCTGTGATGCCCTTGTCAACTGCTCCGGGGAATACGAATCCGCCGTTATAGTCGGTGTGCTCACCAATCAGGTTGATACGACCGGGCGACGTGTACACATTACCAGTTTTTCCGTCAAAGTGCTTGATGAAGCGGCTTCTTACAAATTCAATGTCAATCATGTCTTTTTCTTGTTTATATGTTAATATTGTATTAGTAGTTTATTTTGCAGATATACCAATCTTGCTACCCCAGTTGCAGAACCAGATGATGTAGGCGTAGAATATGAACATGGCGCAGAGGGCTATGATGACACCAGCAGCGTCGACGATGGCACCCATGACAGGCATGAGGATAGCAGCACCGATGACACCCGTGTTGACGACACCCGAGGCAGCTTTCGTGTGAGGACCAAGCTCCTGCAGACCCAAGTTGAAGATAAGGGGCCACATCACTGAGTGGAACAGACCAGCAGCCAGCATCAGCCAGATACCGAACATCGACGACGAGAACAGCAGCGACAGCAGGATGCACAGGGCACCGAGGCACAGGCAGGCTGTCAGCAGCTTGCGGGGTTCAAACTTCGTCAGGATACCAGCACCGACGAAACGTCCCACCATCATACCGCCCCAGTAATAGGCCAGATACGTCGTGGCCATAGAGGCACAAGCGGCAGAGTCCATGTCAGGATAGAGCAGCTGGAAACGGTAGGGGAGCATCGAAGGAACGCCAATCTCCACACCCATATACATGAAAATGGCAAGTGCGCCGAGCCATACATGGGTGTACTTGAAGACGCTCGACTTGTATTCCTTCTTCTCGCCACTGGCCTCTTCGGCCTGTTTGCCTTCGTCAATCTTCGGCAGCTTCAGGAACACCAGGATACCGCAGATAATCAGCGTGAAGATACCCAGTCCGAGGAACGGTCCGGGAACATACTCGGGAGCTGGTGTCTTGCCGTTGATGATGACGTATGTGATGAACAGCGGAGCAACTGTCGTAGCTACCGAATTCAGAGCCTGTGACAGCGTCATACGGAATGCGCCACTCTCAGGTTTGCCAAGCACCATCACATAGGGATTAGCCACGTTTTGGAGCATTACCACACCCATGGCAACGATACACATGGAGAGCAGGAACACAACGTAGACATTGCTTCCAGCAGAGATTGCAGCACTGATGCCAAATGAGTTGATAACGAAGCCGATACCAGCAACGGCAAGACCGAGCAACAGTGTGCCCTTATAGCCGATTTTGCTCATCAGCATGGCAAATGGAATCGCCAGCAGATAGGCGCCGTAGAAGGCGGTGTTGACATACTGACCCTGTTGAGCAGTCAGGTTAAATGCCTCCGACAAGAAGGCGATCATTGAGTTGTTCATTGTCGTGATGAATCCAATGAGGAAGCACACGATGAACACAATAATCAACGGGAACAGATAGTTCTGGTTTTGTTTGTCTGACATATAGTTTAATTTGACAATTGAGATTTTAGAACTGAGAATTATTATAATCTCTTTCTGCTATCTCATATTAATATTATTACTTGTTTTTCATTCTTTGAAGTCTGAGAATTGAGAAATGAAGCTTATGTAATTTAATTCTCAATTCTCAATTCTCAGAACTCAAGTCTTATTCAACGACTCCGAAGCGATAGATGGTCTTTGACTTGAAGCGGTGGTGCGGGTTCAGCACGACGCTGGGGAAGTAAGGACGGTTGGGTGAGTCGGGGAAGTGCTGCGTCTCAAGGCAGACAGCCGAGCGACGGGGGAACGTAGCACCGTTGGCACCCTTGTAGCCATCCAGATAGTTGCCTGTGTAGAGCTGCATACCGGGCTCGGTGGTGTAGCACTCCAGCGTACGTCCGCTCTTCGGGTCGGTCAGTCTGGCAGCAAAGCTCAGCTCGCCTTCCTCCTGCTTGTTCAGCACGTAGTTGTGGTCGTAGCCGTTACCAAACTTAATCTGCTCGAAGTCAGCGTCGATGTCCTGACCGATGGTCTTGGGTGCGCGGAAG
>JAEEGK010015393.1_pt1 | contig 16964 bp, 10 predicted proteins | sample 8958771 | NCBI WGS metagenome assembly JAEEGK01 (sample SAMN16246547, study PRJNA631951) | gut metagenome | biome: gut microbiome; feature: rumen; material: SC-attached | host: Bos | place: Iran: Karaj | collected 2018-10 | reverse complement strand
TAAAAATTTTATTAGTAATATTGATATTGAAAATTTATTCAAATTCAGTCAAGAAAAAATTTCTTTTGAAAATAAAATATATGATAATAGTGTTTTTAAAAATAATTTTATTAGAATAAAGAATAAATTACAAATAATAATAAAACCATATAAAATAAAAGATGTAGCATCAGAAAATTATTTAGCAAGAAAATCAAAATCAATTTTAACTTTAACAAATAATTCAATTATGAAAGATACTCTATTAGAACAAGAATTAGTTCCAATATCATTAAAAATTCCAAATGAAAATAATAAAATTATAAATATTAAACCTATGAAAAAATTTAATGATAATTTGAATGATAGTGGCAATAACAATGATAACAACAACAACAATAATAATAATAATAATAATAATAATAATAATGATAATAATAATAATAATAATAATAATAATAATAATGATAATAATAATAATAATAATATAAATGAATATAAACTTTCTTCTTTTCGAAATAAAGATAAAATAAGTGTTAAATCAAATTCTAGGAAAAGAATGAAAAAAATGAAAAGAAATTCAATGTTAAATTCAAATAATTCAACAAATAAAAATTTAATGAATGAAAAATCTTTAAATAATCCATTAAATTTATTAAATAATATAAATCAAAATAAAACAAAAAAAGATTTGTCAAAACCAAATAAACTTGCAATATATATAATATTTTTTTTAATATCAATAATATTACTTTCAATATTATTAAGAATAAATGACTTATTAATAAAAAAAACATTAAAAACAAAAATAATATTTACATATGTAATAAAAACTTTACTTGAAACAGTAACAAATACTCAAGAAATATTGAATTTATATGCAATAACAATATTAAAAGGAGATATAATAAAATTTAATTATATTTCTCATGGATTTTTAAATTCCTTTAAAGATTTAGTTTATATAAATGATTTTGAAGAACATAATGTTTTAGAAGAAGCTTTTTTAAAATCTGATATAATATTAACAAGAATATTAAATTATATATCAAAAGAATCAAAATTATTTAAAGAATTAAATGTTTATTTATTTATTATTAATTCTAATGAAGGATGTAAATATAATACAAATTTTTATTTTGAAAATAAAGATATATATGATTTTTCATATTTAAATTCTTTTAATTATGAATCCTCAGAATTAATTAAAGAATGTTATAATATTAGTTATGGTATTAATAAACAAGGAATTACTATTGCTGCTTCTAATTTACAATCTAATATTAAGAATACTTTTAATGAATTTAAAAATGATAAAAATAAAAGTGAAAATTTAATAAAAAGAATTAATGATGAAAAATTTATTGGTATGTGGAAAGAAATTGATTTAATTTATGATAAAATTATTATTAATTTAGTCATTTGTTGGAGGAAGGATTTAATGAATACTAAAAATAAATTTGATTCTTTAAATTATATTGTTTTTGTTTGTATTATTTTTGTGATTTGTTTTATTTTTTTAGGTTATTTATTTTTATTTCCCATTAAAACTTTAAATGAAAATACAATTATTGCAAATATTGAATCATGCTATTACAACACTATTATGTTTTAACACTTGAAACACATTTAAATTCTTATTTAATGAATATTATCAAAATTGAATTGTATAGTATATATAAACATTGATTTTATATTGTTAATTATAAATTTTATTTATATAAAAATGAAAGTTAAATAATAAAATAAAGAAATAAACTTTAAAAAAAATTATTTGAATATATAATAATAAAATATAATAATATTGTCAAAAAAAATCATACATGAAAAAATCATAAAATAAAAAAAAAATGTCAAGAAGAACACGTTTCATAATTAGAGAATCATTAGAAAGTATATTAAACAGTGTAAATGAGGAAGAAAACATATCATCAGGAATGGATTTATTAAATAGATTTCATGATTTATCTCCAACATCAAGATCAAATGTATTAAATAGATTAAGACTAATGTTTGAATCAAGAGCAAGAAGAAGATTATATGATGAATATTCAGATGATGAAGATATGGAAAATGCAATTTATAATTCTAATAACAATATTAAACAATTTTCAAAAGAAAATGATATTAATTTTAGGAATTATCCTTTTAATATTAACTGGGTTGAAATTGAAAATGATGAAAATGAATATTATTATATTTTATCTAAATATGGTTATTTTGGAGTTTCTATTTATTCTCATTTAAATAATATTAAAAAACTCACTTCTAATAATAATAATTTAATTGTTTTAATTGCTGAAATGTTTTGTAATTTTTTAAAAAAAGAAACTTTTGAAAAAGTAAAAGATTTTATTTATTCTCTTTCTCAAACTCCTGAAATGATTTATAAAATGATTAAAAAAAAATTAATTTTAGTTAAAGAAATTCCTGTTTTTATTATTATGCTTATTGTTTTAGAAATTTTTTATTTTAAATATGATAATGAAGAATATAAAAACCATGAAAAACAAAAATATATTTTACAAAGCCAATTTACTTTAATTAATATGATTAATGATGATGAATATCAAAAAATTTATGATGAATCTTTTAAAGGAAAACCAGTGAAAATTTTAAGGAAGTTAAATTATCATATGAAAAAAGAAAGAAAATTATATTTAAAGCATATTAATCAAATGAATAATGATTTAATATTATTAAAAAAAGGTTTTGATGTTAAAAACTTTAATTTATAATTTTATTTTTTAAAATAATAATAAATAATTCAAATTCATTTAAATTGATTTATTTTTAAAAAAATTTATTTTTAACTTATACATTTTATAATAATTTAAATAAAATGAATTATGAAAGTCAAAGACTTAAAAACAAAGAAAAAAATTTAGATAAAAGAAAAAATACATTATATCATTCAAACAGTGATTCTAATATAATGTATTTAAAAAAAAAAGACAATACTTTCCAAGAAAAAAACAAGAATCATCGAAGTTGTTTAAGTTGTATAATATGTCATCATATAAATAAAATGATAAAATATGATAAAAAAAGATTAAGTGAATATATAAAAAACAATGATTCAAATATTATATTATTTGGAAATTCAAATTATAATAATAAACCAGCAAATTTATTTATAAAACACAATAAAACAATTATTTCATATAATAATGATTTAATTCCTTTACCAATTAATTCAAATAATTTATTTAGTAATATAGAAAAAAATGAATTATATGATTTACAAAGATCAATTGTTATGATGAGAAGATTTCAATATAATAATAAATTAAATGAAGATAATAATTTATTGAAATTACATTATTCGAAAATTATTTTTATTCAAAAAATTTATAAAGGGTATTTAGTTAGAAAAGAAATTAAAAATTATAAAATTTTATGTAATTGTATGGATAAATTTGAAAAGGTTCTTTTAAATATTTATAAAAGAAAAGTGTTGAAAAAAATTTATAATATTGTTTTTAAAGTAATTATTAAACCTCTTATTGTACCAAAAATTTTAAGTAAAGAAATTATATCAAAGCCTAATTTAAAAGTTAAAAAAATTCAAAATTGGTTTAAAAGACTTTTTAATTTAAATAATAATAAAAATTTAAATTGTTTGATTACTAAAAAAAGATTAACAAATAATTTAAGTCCAATTATAATTGAAAAAGAAAATTGCAAAAAAACATTTTACATATATAAAAAATCTCTTTTACCAAATGCTTATTTTGATAAAATTATTTATTTAAGAATAATATTCATAAATAAAAATGGATTAAATAATAATTTATTTTTTACAAAAAAAAAATTAAATAAAAAAAAAGATATTGAGGCCATTAAGATTTTTCAACATTTTTATAAAAAGAGATTTAATATATTAAAAAACAATGTTTTAAATAAAATTAATAATGAACAAAAAGAAAACGATCTGAAATATAATACTTCAAATAATTTACTAGAAATAAATAATAATATTATAAATGATAATGAAATTAATAATCAATTTAAATCAAATATAGATAATAATAATAATAATTTGATTCCTTTAATAAAAAGCTCAAAAGATTTAATAGAGAATGAAATTTATATTCTAAATGAATATTCAAATAATATTAAAAAGCCAATGTTAAATTGTCATTATATTGAGAAAAAAAGAGTTAAATTATATGAAGGGAAACCTTATTTAAGTTTATATAATAATATAATTAAAATTCCAAAAATTAAAAATTGTGAAATTTATAAAATAAACTTAATTAATAATATTCAAAAGATAAAAAAAATACAATTATTTTATAAAAATATTTATAATATATCAAAAAATAGTATAATTGATAATGATGAAAGTAATAATATTCAAATTAATAATTCTAGTCTTTATCTAGATAACAACTTTACTAATCAAAATAATAAATTAAATAATTCAAAATTAAAAAATAAAAATGAAGATAACTTTTTTCAAAATAATAAACAAATAATTAAAAACCTTTTATTTGAATATAAAAGTATAAATAACAAAAATAGTTATTTAATAAATAAATCAATCAATTATATTTCTAAAACAAGAATAAATAATTTTATTATTCAAATTCAAAAAATTCAAAAGTTTTATAAAAAAAACAATATGAAAAAATATAAAACAAATAAAATATATATAATAAATAAACCAATAAATCAAATATCATATTTTTCAATAAAAAGAATTGATAAACAAAAAAAAGAAATAAATAAAAAAGAATGTTATAAATCTTTTAAAAAAAATTATTCAAAAAAAATAAACAATAAAACAAATATTGAATTAGATGAAATTTTAGATTTTGAAATTCCAAATGAAGAAATTTCTTTAAATTTAAAAATTAATCATTTTGAATATGATAGTAATAAATCTGAAGGAATTATAATAAAAAAAAAACCTAAAAATGAATATAAAAAATTTTTATATTTAAATTCTGAAGATTCTGAAAACAAATATAATGAATTTGAAAATAAAAATAATAAATTTTTATCTAATTCATCTAATAATAATAATAATTCTTATAGAAAAACAATTGATGATAAATTAAAAAATAAAAATAAAAAAAATGATAAATTAATTTATATAAAACCATCAAATTCAGATAGTAATTCTTTTAGTTATAATTCAAAAAATTTTTATTAGTATTTTATCAAATAATATAAATAATTTATTTTTTTTTGATTTAATGATATTTCAAATTATTTATTAATAATATTTTAATAAATAAACAAATATATTTAAAATATTTTAAAAAAGAAAAATATAATAGAATAAAAGCTTTTAATTTTGATTAAATAATTTTTTTCATTTTATATATAATAATAATATTAACTTTTATCAAAAAGTTCTTATAAAAATATTTTATTATTTAATTTAATATTCAACGGAAGAATATAAAGAAATATTATCTTGAACTAACTTAATTTTATCAAAATGATTTTTAATTTTTTTATCATATTCTCCGACTTTATAAAAAATAGTAAAAACACATTTTAATTCTTCTTCTCCAATATCTTTTAATTTATTAAAAGCATCATATTTCATGATTTCATATTTAATTAAACAAAAAACAATATTAGCCCAAACATCAATAATTAATATATTATCTAAAGAATAATCTTTAGCAACTTTAATTAAATGAATCGCTTTATCAGAAACTTCAAATTTTTCATCTTTTGGTATTTTTTTATAAAAAGAAATTAAATCTTTAAAATAATCATTTGCAAAACCTAATGTTTTTTTATTTTGAACAAAATCAATGCAATTTTCAAGAAAACCAGATAAAATATTAGCAATAGTATTTTTATGAATAGAATAAATATCTTCTATAATTTCCCAATCATAATTTTCTTTTTTATTTTCACCATCTTCTAAAAATTCTTTCCAATGATTTAAATCAATTCTAATTTTATCATTAATTTCATCTTGAGAATATTTATCATCATCTTTATTATTATTTTTTATTCTTTGTGCTTCTTGTGCTTCTTTCCTTACTTCATCTAAGCTTTTCGCTTCAATACTTTTTTGAAATTTACTCTCTACCCAATTATCTTTTTTTCTTTCTATTAAATTTATTATTTTATATTTTATATATCCTGGAATTTTCCCTTCTTTTTGAACAATATCTAATTTTTCTAAATATTCTTCTATTTTCTTATTAAAATTATCCAAATCTTCTTTTTTCATTTTTGATTCTGAATTTTTTAATAATGTACCAAATTTATCCATTAATATTACTATAGCTTCTAAATTTATTAATTTTAATTGTACATCCATTGAATTTTCAAATCTTTTAAATAAATTTTCTATACATTGAAAAACTATTTTTTTACTTAGAACAACATTATTAATTAATTCACCAATAAAATTAACATTACCTAAAACAAATTTTTTTAATTTTATTTCTCTTTCAATAGGATCATCAACTTTAATATATTCATCGAATTTTTCATTATTTTCAATTTTAAATATTTCTCTACATTGATCTAATAATTTACTTCTCATTTTACTAGTAGTTTTCTTTCCTGCTGCTTTTTCATTTCTTTGAGGTAATTTTTTATCAAATTCTTTACATAATTTAGCATATAAAGAAACAAAAGCTTGTTCATTAACAGCTTTAATAAATAAAACATCTAAAAATTTACTTTGATATTCTAAATCATCTTTTATTTTATCATATATTAAATTAGCAGTTTCATTATAATTATCCACTGTTAATATATTTAATAATTCTCTTAAATCAAATCTTATAGGATCTTTCTTTCTTTGTTCATCAAAATTTTGTTTAAATTGTTCAGCAATTGCTATTTCTTTACTTAAATCTTTTCTTCCCCATTGTTTCATATCATCTTCATTTATTTCATTTCTTTTAAATTCTAATTCTTTTTTTTCATCTTTATTATTTTCATTTTTATAATATTTTCTCTTCCCTGAATTTCTTTCTCTTTTTGAAGGAGAATTTTTAAATTGTTCTTCTTCAAAAATTTTAAATTTTTCTAAATGATTTAAAAACTCTTTTGATAATAATTTTTTTTCTGAACTTATTTTCCACTTTTCAAATGATAACATATATTCAAAATCAAATTTTGTTTTTTTTAATGTTTCATTTGGATATCTTATAAAATATTCTCTTTCTATTATTGGTTCTGATGGTCTGTTTTTTTTTGGTATGAAAGATTTATAATTTGATTGAGATAATGATAATGGAGTGTGCTTTTGACCTTGTTGATATGATGATGTTCCTAAAGAATTTAATAATGATTGTTTTGGAATGTATTCTTTTGCATTTAAGTTTAATTTTAGTTTTGGTTCTGATGATTTATCTTTTGATTCTTCCTTTTTTGACATTTATTTTCTTTTTTTTTTTGGGTTTAGATAAAATTATTTTTTTTTTGGATAAAAAAAATATTTATTTATTTATTTTTATTTTATTTTTTATTTTATTTAATTGTTTTTTTTAAATGAAATCAAAATCAAATTTTTTAATAATCCCCAATAAAAAAATATTTGAAATAATTAGAAGTTTGTTATTACTATATATTTAAATCTGGATAAATGTTATGATATATTTATTATAATTGTTTATTATTATCTAAAATAACTTGTTTTAATGGGAAATGTTCTGTGTTGTCGAATTTATACAAAAGAAGAAGAAGAAAAAGATCAAGAAGTAAAACATTAAAAATATTATTGAAAATGATGTTCCATTAAATATAACTAATCAAGAAGAAATAATCTATTTAAAATAAAAAGAAAGAACTTAAAAATGTATTTTATAAAGGAAATGTTACAATGTCAATAATAATGGAAAATGGAAATAAAAATAAAGATGAAGAAAATACTATTAATGATAATGATCTTAATAATTGTGAAAAATAAATAATTTAAATATTGAAACAAATAGTATTAAGTTAAATCATATTTATTCAAATAATTTAGATAGAGGAAGATTAAAAGATATAGAATTTAAAACAAGAAATAATAAATTTAAAGAAAAAGAAAAAAATCCTTAAATAAGAAGATAAATATAAAAGATATAGATTAAATAAAAGTATTAAACAAAAAAACTAAAATAATGAAAAGAAATAATTTAATCATTTAAAAAAAATAACAATGTAATTATTATATCATTTTGAAATTTATTGATTTTTTTTGTTAGTATTAAAATTTATATTTACCAAATATTAATAAATTAAAATAATATAAACCAAAAAAAACAATTATAACTTAAATATATTTAATCCAAAAAACTCCAAAAAAAAAAAATAATAAATAAATTAAAAAAAAGAAAAAAAAATGAGTATAATCTATCGTTTAATAACACCTCAATGTTTCACTCGTATAGAAGTCCCTCAGAACGGAACAATTTTAAATTTAAAAAAAGAAATAGAAAAAATATCAAACGTTCCTCCAAATCAGCAAAATTTATTTTTAGATCACAAATATACAAAAAAAATAACATTAGCAGATTCCAAACAAATAAAAGACCTTAAATTAAAAGAAGGAGAAACAATTTTTCTTCAAAATTCTTCAAAACCTCAAAATCAAACAAATCAAAATCAAAAAAACACAAAAAAAGAAAATCAAAAAAGTAAAAAAACAGAAAATATAGAAAATTCAGAAAAAATAACACCAAAATGTAATCACAGTGAGAATGAAGTATGTATTAATTGTATAGAAAAAAAGAATAAAAAAGAGAAGAAGAAGGATGAGAAAGAAAAGAAAAATGAGAAAATAAAAAATGATCTTTTACAAAAATCAGGTTTAACATCAAAATGTAATCATCCAGTAGGACAAAAATGTATAAATTGTATGGGTAAAGTAGAATATAAAGGTGAATTAAAATATACATGTCAACATGGTGAAGGAGGAAAATGTCCTAATTGTATTAATAAAGAATATATAAGTAATGCAAAGCATATATCATTTGATCAATATGTAAATGATAGAAAACAAAAATGTAAAGGAACACATGAAATGAATACAGTGTGTATAAATTGTATGCCACCATCACAAATAAAATATATAAAAAAAAAAAATTGCCCAAATCATCCTGAAGAACAAATATGTAATGAATGTATGCCTCCTAATGTAATATTAAATAGACAAATATATCGTCATGTAGATTATGTATCATTTATGAATCAAGAAGAAATCAATTTATTTCTTCAACCATGGATAAATAGTTTTTTCCAAAAACAAAGAATGGGATATTTATTTGGTTATTATTCAAAAGATCCAAATTATATAAATGGAGTTAGAGCAGTAGTAGAAGCATTATATGAACCACCACAAATAGGTGATTATACTTCAGTAAGACCTCTTCAAGATAGAGATATTAAAGTTGTTGATAGAATTGCTAAGGAACTTTCATTAGAAGTTATTGGATGGATTTTTACTGGAATTAATGAACCTGGAATTGCTCTTTCCAGTTATGATATTAGAAAAGCTGCTAAATTACAACAAGAATATGTTATTAATCACCCTTCTGGATGTAAAATTAGTAGATTTATTACTTGTATTGTTAAACCTAATGATGAAGGAAATTGTGAAATTGAAACTTATATGGTTTCTGATATGTGTCAAGCTCTTGAAAGAGATAAAATTTTTGATAATTTAGATGATAAAAAAAGAATGAAGGTTAGAAAAGAAAATAAAGGAGAAATTATGCCTACTATTTATATGGAAGGAAAACCTACTCAAGAATTTGATCCTGATTTTTTCATTGTTAATATCGCTCATGGTGTTCCTACTGATAAGAAAGATCAAAATATTTTAAAATCTTATGATTTTCCTGCTGCTTTAAGAAATGAAAAAGGAATGGTTACTGAAAATATGATTAAAGAATATTTTAAAAGACATAAAAGTGATAAACCACTTATAAAATGCGCCTCCTTTTATTTTCTTATTTTTATTGGAAAAACTGTTGATTTGGAATCTGCTGCTACTTATGCTAGACAAATTGCTAATGGAACTATTGATTGGGATGTTTTGGAATCTATTTTAAGTACTTATATTGGATACCAATAAATACATGTTTGATTTTTTATTATATTGGATTATGTTTTTAAAATATTATTTTCTTTAATTTAAAATATTTTTATATTATTGTTTTTTTAATTATAAGGAATTAATATAATGGAAGATGAAAAAGAAAGGAATTTCGAAGAAAAAAACCAATTTGATAATTTTGAAAATACTAAATTACAAAATGAAATTAATGATTTAAAACAGCAAAATTATAATATGAATATTCAAATAAAAAAATATGAAAAAGAATTGGAAAAAAAAAATGAAATGAATGAAGAGTTAAAAAATAATAATTTAATATTAAGGAAAAAAATAGAAGATTTACAAAATATAATAAAAGAAACTGAAAATTCAAGGAATGATTTATCAACAAAAATAAAAAGTGAAAATAATGAAAGTACAGAATTAAAAAAATTAATCAAAAAATTAAAAGAAGAAAAAGAAGAAAAGGAAACAAATAAGAAAGAATTATTAAATGAAATAAAAGAATTAAAATCAAAAATGAAAATATTAGAAGAGACAAAAATATTATTAACAAATGAAAATTCTGAAAAATCTAAAATAATATCAGAATTAGAAAATAGAAAAGAAGAAATGAAAAAAAATAATGAAGAAATAAATTTAAAAATGAGAGAAATAATGAATAAATCTGAAATAGACAACAATAAATTATTTGATAGAGAAAGAGAAATAAGTTCTTTAAAATCTCAAATAATCCATTATGAAGGTGATATAGCAGAGTTAAAAGGAGATTTAAATTTAAAAATAAAAGATTTAAATATGTCAAATAAATTAATTGAAGAATTAAAAAATAAAAATAAATCTTTATTAAAAGAAATAAATAATTTAACAAATGAATATGATAAATTAAGAGAAGAAAAAATAGATAATAATAAAACAATTGATTATTATAAATCAAAGGATTTTTCAAATGAAAAAGATATTAATACTTTAATGGAAGATATTCATAAATTAAATAAAGATAATTGTAGATTAAGACAAAATTTACAAATTTTTGTTAATGAAAATAAAGAATGTGCAAAACATATTCAAATGATGGAAAGAGATATTGATATTTTAAATAGAAAAAATTTAGGATTAATTGAAGATAAAAATAATTTATCTATTGAATTATATAATTCTAATCAATATACCAAACAATTAATGGATGAAGTTGAAAAATTAAAAGATGGGTTAAATTCTTTAGAAATGGAATTTAAAAGAAAAAATTTTGAAAAAGTTAATTAAAATAAATAAAGGTTTTTTTATTTTTTTTTTATTTAAATAATAAAAAATTCAAATAATATTGTTTATTATTATTATATAAATTTAATGAAAATAATAATAATTTATTAATTAATTATTTATTTTTAAAATATTATTTAATTGAATCTTAATGAAATATTTAATTAAATTATTTTCTACATTTATATGAAAATGAAGAAAGAGCTATTTTTGTTATTATGATTTGAAAATTACCAATCTTAAATTTTACTTAAAATAATATTCTATCTAATTCTTACTAATAAACAAATTTTATAATTTGCATTTTTTTTTAAATTTTCCTTCTGGATAATTATAATAAGAAAGAAAGTTAAGAAAAAAATTAGAATACAATGTTTAAAAAGATACCTTTTCAAAAAAAATATAAAATAGAAAAAAAAAATAAAACATTTATTGACAATAAAAAAACTAATAAATTCTTCTTTTAAAATAAAAAAAAAATACAATATAATTTCCGATAAAAAGAAAAAATTAAATAAATATAAATATATATAAAAAAAAAGAATGTCTTCTCATGAAAGGAAAAAAAATTATGACTCAGAAAGAATAAAATCAATATATAATAAAATAGATTCATTAAAAAAGAATTATCCTTTAAAATCCTTATCAGAAATAAATTATAATTTTCGAAAAGAAAGACCATCATTAATAAAAATAAATGAAATAATAAGAAATTATGGTAAATTTTCAAAAAAAATAATAAATGCTGCTTCAAGTGGAGAAGAAAGTGATTTTGAAGAAAAAAAAGAAAAAATCCCAAATTTAAAATCAGTGATTAAAAAATTATTTGATTTAAATACAATTATGATAGTTAAAGATATTAATTATTTTCCTATAGAAGCATATCCAAGAATTTTAATTTTAAATTTAGAAAATTGGATAGAAAAAAATCATATTATTTACTTTTTAGATGATATTCCTTGTATGAAAAAAATAAATGTCGAGAAGTATATTAATGATATTTTTTTCTTTGATTATTTAAAAAAAAAAAGTGCTTGGATTAAATTTAATGATTTTGATATTTGTAAAAAAATAATAAATTTCTTTTATAATCCAATAAAAAAATTATTTCCTTCTAAAAATTCCAAAGGAGAAAAATTAGATATTTTTTTATCTTATAATTTATTAGAAATAACTAAATCAAATTATTATGGAATTGTAATAAGAAATTTACCTCAAAATTCAACTTCTGAAACATTGAAAAATTTTTGTGAAAATTATATTAAAGAAAATAAAGATTCAGTTAAATATTGTTTAAAACCTTATTTAATTAAAGATAATTATTGTTCAATTGTAGTTCTTAAAGAATTAGAATATGCAGAAAATTTATGTTATAGATTAAATAATCAAGAAGTTTCTAATAAGAAATTAAAAGTTAATTTACATCCTAAAATTTGTAAAATTAGAAATAATTTTAATAGTAGTTTTTTCCATTATATGTTTAATAATAATGGATATAAATTTCCTGAGGAAATTGAACAAAGTGGTGATTGTGTAAAATTTACTTTTCCTTTAACTTCTTTATATGAAAAAATTAATTTGTTTGATAATGATAATAAAATTGAAGAAGGAGAAATTAAAGAAGATAATAAATATTCTTTTAATTATAATATGAAAAATATTATTAGTGAAAATAATAATAATTATAGGAATAAAAGTGTAAATACTTTTTTCAATTCTTCTAATCGTAATACATTAATTTGTAATAATAATTTAGGTAAAAAAATAGATAATAATATAGAAAATATTAATTCAAATAATAATAATTTTATATTTCAAAATTCAAACAATACTTTTGAAAAATTATTAAATGGATTTAAAAAAATACAAGAAAATATTTATAATAATAATATCCTTTCCAATAATAAAGAAGATATTAAAACAAAAGAAAATTTAATTACTCCAAAAAATAATTATATAAAAATAAACAATAATAATGAAGATATTGAAATGGGAGAAATTCCAAATGAAAAAATAAAAAAAGATTCAAATAAAAAAAAAGAAAAAGAATATAGTAAATCAGATATAGAATATTATACATATGATATGAAAGATTTTCATTATTATAAAACAAAACATTTTATAGGAAATTTTGAATAAAAAAAAAAAGATATTGATAAAGAATTTAAAAATAATTCAAATAAAAAATATAAAGAAGATTTATATAGAAAAGAAAAATATAAAAAAGAAAAAGATGAATATAGTAAAAATATTAGAAAAGATGATAAATATTATAATCAAAATTATAAAGAAAGAGATTATTATAATTATAAATATAAAAGAGAAGAATTAAATTATTATTCAAAAAAAAATGATAATAGAAGTAGAAGTAGAAGTAGAAGTAATAATCGAAGTAGAAGTAGAAGAAGAAATGATAAAAAATCTTTTAATAATAATAATAATTATAAAAATAATATTAGTCATTTCAGAGATAATTTTAATGAGGGAAAAAATAAATTTAATGATGGAAAAAATTATTATCATTAAGTTTTAAATTATATTTTATGTTTTAAATATTTTAAATTGAATATATTTATTTTATATATTTTGATTTTAGCATATATAAAATTATAAATAATTTCCCTTATAGAATTACGAGTTATAATGAAGATTTATTTAAAAATGAAAATTTGAATAAAATAAATAATAATTAAAGTAAAGGTTAAATAATTAATTAATAATAAAATATCTTAAATAATAATATTATAAAAAAATTTATTAATTTATATTAGTATTAAAATTTAATTTTTAAATTAAATTAAATAATTTAATTCCCTAAAAAGAAAAATAATTAATAAAATAAAAGACCTATATATTTCTTTGATAATAAACAACTTAAAAAAAAAAAATTTAATAATTAAGAACCAAAGTTCTAATTTGTTGAACAGAAGCAAAAGGATAATTATTATAAACTTCTTTAAATTGTTCTTTAGAAACTAAATCTTTTTCGAAATTTTTAGAATTCTTTTTAATATCCATTAACATTCTATCAATAACACTTTTAATTTTATCTTCATTAAAATAAGTAATATTTAATTCTTCCAATTGATTTTTTATTTTTTGATCTCCACAAACTTTTTTAACTGAATTATTAATTAATGAAGTATTTAATGTAAAATATTTAAATAAACAATTTTCAAAGCTTTCAATAGTTAATCTTCCAGCTATATAATTAAAAATAGAAAATAAAGTATCATTACAATTTTCATTATTGTGATTAATGAAAGGGTAAAAAATTAATATAACTGAATACATATTATTTTTAGTGTTTAAAGTAGAAATTAAATCTTCTAATATTGATTTAGAATATTTTTTTTCTTCTTCTGGAAGATTAATATTATAAAATTCTTCTAATAAATATTCTATTATATGTTCTTTATATACTTCTTGTTGTACTCTTTTACTCACTATTTCATTTAGTAATTGATTATAATCAAAGTCTTTTAATTTTAATGATGGATTTTTTAATATTTGATGCATGAAATCTTCGCTTTCTTTTAATGAATTATTTGGACAACACATTAAACCCATTTTTTTCTTATTTTTGAATGGAATATTTTTTTATTTATTTATTTTTATGATTTTTTATAATTTAGGAAAATATTTATTTAGAAATTTATTATATTTAAATAATTAATATAATATATAAAAGAAGTTTATAAAGTTATTTTTTTATAAATTTTTAGATGAAATTATTGAGAATATATTTATTATTTTAAGTGAAAAAAAAAGGATTATTAATAAATAATATTTTACCAAATTTTTTCTTTTTTACAATGTTTTAATTCTAATAAAATAATGATTCTGGATTTTTATTTTTTTAAATAATTTACTATAAGAATTTTATATATTTTTATTTCTTTTAATAATTATTTTTTTTGTTTTATTAAATGTTTTGTTATTTTTATTAATTTTATTTTTTTTTTGAATTTTTTATTTATTATATATTATAAAAATTTGAATATTTATAACAAGTTTTCCTTATTCAATAATACTTTAACTGTAGAAGGATTTATTTACTTAAGGGAGCATTATCAAAAAAATTTATTATTATTCTTTCCTTTCTTTTAAACTTTTTATTTCTTCTTCACCATTTTTTATTATGATAAATTATTTATTATTAATCTATTATAATATCATATTTATTATTTTATCAAAGAAAAAAAAAGTTAAATAAATAAATTTAATCATCATTTTTTTTCTTTTCAACTTTTATAGTTAAATTTCTAACAGAAGAATAAATTTTTCCTAATTGATTATTAATTAAATGCAATTGTTTATATAAATCATTAGGACTAGGTGATTCTTTAAATTTAATAGTTTTAATGTAAGAATTATTTAAATTCATAGATAAAGAATGTCCAGCTTCAATTTCAATAATAGAATCTCCAAAGCAGAGAATATTACATAGCATACTATTTTGAATATGATTTAAAAAATTATTAAAAGCTAAAATTTTCCATTGTTTCATATCACCAGGAAATTTTTTTTCATATAAACTTCTTGCACTAATAATATTAATATAATATAAATATTTAGTAGATTTAGGATAAAATTTTCTCATTGAATATTCAACCCAACCTGAAGTTGCATTTGTTATAATATTTACTTCACCTAATTTTATTGTTGTTCTTAATATATTATATACTATATTATCTAATTTATTAAATAATTTTATGTCTTTTTCTTTTAATTCTCTTATTGTAAATATTCCATTTGGAGATAAATAACTTGTACACATTAATGTATCATCCCAATCAAAAAAAAAAAATGTTTTATAATATTCTTCCTTTATTATAGGATTCCATTCTCCTTTTAATATTAATTTTTCATAATATGATTTTCGAATTTTTTCATTTTTTTCTTTTTGCTTTTCATTTTCCTTAATGTTTTTAAATAATTTATTCTCTGAGATATCTTCTAAATCACTTCCTTCACAATTTTTATTTTCAAATGATTTATTTTTCCTATTTAATTTTATTTTAAAGTCTTCTTCATTTATTTTATTATTATAATATTCAAATGAGTTATTTAAATGTTTTATTTGTTTTATATTATCTTTTTTTTTCTTTGGAAATATTGTTTTAAATATCATTTCATTTATATTATATTTATTTTTTAGTAATATATTATATTCTTTTATTGATTTTGTCTTTTTTAATCTTAATAATACTTTTTCTAAATCTACTTTTGGAGGATTTTGAAAATCTTTTGTTTTTTGTTTTGAATAATCTGTTCCCATAAATTTTATTTTGAAAAAATATATTTTATTTTAATTAAAATGTCGAATGATAATTATGAAATCATTCTTCAAAATTTAAGTAATTTTATTGGTTCTTCAAATGAAATAGAAATTAAAAAAGAAAATTGTAAAAATTTTTTAAATAAATCTCCAAATAATATAAATGAGGAGGAAATAAATAATATATTAAATATAATATTTGATAAAGATGAAGTAATACAAAAACAAGAAGCATTAAATAAATTATCTTCTTTTTATTTAAAAGAGGATGATAATAATGAAAATGAAGAAGAAAAAAAGGAAGAAAATAATTTAGATGATAATGAAGAAAACAATGAAGAAAATAATGACAATAATATATTAGATATTGATTCAAATATTAAAGGATTAGTTCAACCAAAAAATAAAATT
>JAEEGK010015391.1_pt1 | contig 16964 bp, 17 predicted proteins | sample 8958771 | NCBI WGS metagenome assembly JAEEGK01 (sample SAMN16246547, study PRJNA631951) | gut metagenome | biome: gut microbiome; feature: rumen; material: SC-attached | host: Bos | place: Iran: Karaj | collected 2018-10 | reverse complement strand
CCAAGGACGGACAGACGCTTGTGATCCACTATGAGCTGGATTTCAGTACGCCGTATGCGGTCAGCGAAGCATATGCGGACGCGTTCGTGCTGTACGACGCGGACGGCGCGGTGCTGAAATGGAGCGGCGCAAAGCCGATCGATCATGCGATCGCCGACGGCTACCGCCTGGAGAAGGATGTGTACTTCTACCAACTGACGGGAGGAACCGGCGCGATGATCACCGGTGAGGATGAGGACGCGTACTTCCTCGACGACGGACGGATTGCGATCGAAACCATGCCGCACGAGGGCGGCGACGGCGACGAGGATTTCGAAATCGTCAAGGTGATTCCGTAACATGCAAAGCAGAGACGGAAAGGAGAGAGATCTGTGAAAAAGGTTTTGATTTGTTTGCTGTGCGCCGTACTGCTGTGCGGCCTGTTTGCGTGCGGAACGGAGAAGGAACCGACCGCAGCGGAGAGAACCGACGAACCGATCGCCACACAGCCGACCGCCGAACCCGCTGCGACGGACGCGCCCGCGTTTTCGGAAAGCAATGCGCGGCCTTTGACGTTTGCGGAGGACGCGGATACGCTTTGGATCGCCCGCGGTAAGACGCTGCTTCTGTATCCGGAGGGGACGGGGATCCTGACGCTGTACAAGAACAATTATAAGCAGCATCTGAATATCACGGAACGGGACGGGACCTTCCTTGCGGAAATCCAAATGTACCGGACGCCGTTCGATTCAGAGCCTGCGTACTGCTTTCCGGCGGGAGAGCTGCGGCTTTTCACGGACGGGAACGCGGTTCGGATCAAGGTGACAGAGGACCCGCTCGGCATCTTTGCGGACGAGGAAGCGGACGGAGCGATCCTTGCAAAATCCGATTATAAGCCGTACCGATTCATTTTTGCGAACTCCGGCAATACGCCGGATCAGCCGAATACGGAATGGGGTGTTCATTTCAAAAACGGACGTCAGACCTTCCTTGTTGATGAGAATGCGGCGTTTTACGGCGCCGTCCGCATGCCGGACGGAACGGATCATGCTTGTGCATTCATGAGTAATTTATCCGCCTTTGCGATCGTGGAGGAACGGGATGGCGCTGCAGAGTTGCTGTTTTACGGAAGAAGTGAGCCGGTAGGGTATCGACAGGGCAACGTGCAAATGAAGATCCGTCCGATCTATGATCCGTACGATTTATGCGGGGATGAAAGCCTTGAACTGTATCGGGATGATGAGCACTTAGACGAACTTCGCTATATGAACGGACAGAATCTCGATACGGTCACGCTGCGGCTTCTGCGCGACGGTTGGACGGACAAGACGGACGAGCTTCAGACGATCGACAGATCCCTTGTCGGCTGGTTTGCGCTTTTCCGCAAGGAAGGGCAAGCGGTTTTGATTTTCTACGAGTTGGACTTTACACCGTACGGAGACGAGGCGTTCCCGATCGGATTCGTGCAGTATGCCGCTGACGGAACGGTGGTCGAATGGAGCGGCGTAAAGCCGATCGATCACCGCATTGCGGACGCGTATACCGTCACGGAGGGAAGCGCGTTTCATGATGTTGTGGGATGGGGCGGAGCGATTTTCAACGAGGATGATTTCATCTACTTTCTGGACGACGGACGGATCGCCGTGCAGACTGTTTGGCACGAAAACAGGGATGAGGACGACGAGTTTCATATCTATCGGATCATTCCGTAAATACCCAAAAACAAAGCAGGACGGTTTTGCCGTCCTGTTTTTGCGTGAAACGATCAGCATCTCAAAAGCCTTCCTGCTGATGGTATTTGGCGTACCCTCAATGTGTCATCCTGAGAAGGCGGAACGCCGACGAAGGATCTTTGCCCGATTGCTGACCGGGTCCCGGCATTGGTTTGCGTTCCAAAGCCTTCCCCCGGAGTGGGGAAGGTGTCAGCCGCAAGGCTGACGAATGAGGGGGATACGCAGAAAAGCGGAACGCTTTTCGCGGATCGATAAATTGCGCTATGCGCGTGAAATCAAATGATTCTCCGGCAGGAGAATCTTCCTGAACGTTCCCGCAGGGAACATATCACACGCCGCAGGCGTATATCACATCCCGAAGGGATATATCACGTTCCGCATCTGCGGAACATATCACTGCACCGCCGGCGCAAATTAGCGCCTGCGGCGCATCAGAACCGATCCCGGATCATTTCAAGCAGCGTGTCGCGGTCGACGCCGAGGGATTTTGCGTCGGAAACAAGCGCGTCGACGGCGGCGGAAAGCCGTTCGTCCACCTTGGTCTGCCGGTGCATCTCGTTGATCGGCGCGACGAAGCATCCGCTGCCCGCGCGCGTCAGAAGGTACCCGTCGCGTTCGAGCATTTCCCACGCGCCGCGCACCGTGATCATGGAAACGCCGAGCTCCTTAGAGACCGTGCGGATCGGCGGCAGCGGGGTGCCGGGGGCAAGCGCTCCCGAGAGCACCTCGCTTGCGATCTGCTCGTAGAGCTGCCGGTAGATCGGCGTTTTATCGTTCGGGTTGACGGACAGGTTCATGCGACGCTGACCTTTTCGTAGCGCTTCACGGAGATCTTCGCCGCAAGCAGCGTGCAGACGACGTAGAGGAGAAGCCCCGCGCCGAACAGGATCGCCTGCACGGTCAGAGCCTCGGCCGTCTTCGGCATGCAGTCGACGTTTTCATGGAGATAGCGGAAGAACGCGATATCCACGCTGCTTTCCATGACCGCGTTGGACGCGATCATCATGCCGTCGGAGAGGATGATCCAGATCCAGATTCCGATCGCGCTCTTCAGAAACGCCGTGCCCGCCTTATAGCCGGTCTTGTAGAAGCTCGGCAGATAGATAATGTTGAAGATCGCAAACAGCACGAGCGCAAAGGCAATGAGGGAGAGGCTGTGATCCGTGCCGCCGCCGTTCGTTTCCGGCATCGCGACGAGCGCGAACGCGCACATAGCCGCCATGAGCACGACGTCGATCATCTCGATGATGACGACGAAAAGACACCGCGCCTTGACCGCCTGCGCTTTGCTGACCGGCAGCATCGCCGTGTACATCGCATCGCCGTTTTCACGCGCCTGCTGGAAGCAGAAGAAGATCCCGTTGCAGACGAAGAAGCACGAAACAAGGTACGGATAGTTCGGAATGAGCAGCATCAAAATCAGCGCGAGGTAGATGAACAACGCGGGATGCACACAGAGCTTGAATTCTTTACTGAGCAGCGCTTTCATGGCCGTCCTCCTTTTCCGTGTAGATCATAATGGATTCCATATCCGCAGGCGCGACCTTGAGCCCTTCGGCGCGCTCCGCGTCCTCCGCGTACATCAGTCCCGTGAAGCCGAACGCGTGCGCGCGATAGCCGATGAGAGTACTGCGGAAGCGCTCGAGCTGATCCGCTTCGCCGGAAACGAGCCGGTACGCATCCTTGAAGCTGTCCGCATCGGTCGAAACGACGATTTTACCGCCCTTGATGTAGGTGATGTAGTCCGCGCATTTTTCGAGGTCCGAGATGATGTGCGTCGAGAACAGGATGCTGTGCTCGCCGTCCTCGATGATGCTGCGGAAAATGTCTAAAAGCTCGTCGCGGGAGACGGGGTCCAGTCCGCTCGTCGGCTCGTCGAGGATCAGAAGCTTCGCCCGGTGCGAAAGCGCGAGCGCCAGCGCAAACTTCACGCGCATGCCCTGACTTAGCTCGGAGATCTTCTTTTCCGGATCGAGCGAGAAACGCCCGAGAAGCGTCTGATACGTTACCTCGTCCCAGTCCTCATAGAACTGCTTCGTCACCGCGGCGATCGATTTGAGCTTCTTGCGCTTGTAATAGTTGAACTCGCCGAGCACCAGACCGATGCGCTTTTTGCAGACGGTCTCGTTCGCCCAAAGGTCCTGTCCCTCGAACAGCACTTTGCCGCCGTCCGCATGGACAAGGTTCAGCACGCTCTTGATCGTCGTGGTCTTGCCCGCGCCGTTGCGTCCGATAAAGCCCATGATGCTGCCTTCCTCCACGTCGAAGCTGACGTCGTCCAGAAGAAAGCCCGGATACGCTTTGCGGAGATCTTTGATTTCCAGAATCTTCATATGCCCTCCTGTTAATTGTGCTTACTGTGCATACACAATTATAACGCTTTATCCGCAGTTGTCAAGAGGGAAACCAATATTTTTGTAAAAAGGTTTTCAAACCCCTGTCGATGTGGTAAAATAAATACAATATAAAAAAGGAGCATCTATCTATGAAAAAAAGCATTGCTGTCATTCTTTGCATGCTGATGCTGCTGTCCGCAGGCTGCATGCTGCCGGGACCGCATACGGAGCCCGAACCGATCGAAACGCAGGCGCCGGAACCCGTCGTGACGGACGCGCCTGCCGAACCGGCGGAACCCGCGGAGCCGCAGGGCGGCGCGTTCAACACGGAGATGATCTTTTCCGGCACAACGCTTGACGGCGAGCCGATCGACCATACGATCTTTGAAAACTACGACCTGATCATTGTCAACTGCTGGGCGGAATGGTGCGGTCCGTGCGTCGGTGAACTGCCGGAGATCGAGCGCATCCATCAGGAATATCCGAACGTGCTGATTCTCGGCGTACTGGTCGGGACGAATTCGGTCGAGGCGGCAAAGGAGACGCTCTCCGAATGCGGCGTGACCTATCCGGCGCTCGAACCGGTCGGCGGACTGATCGCGCTGTCCCAACGTTCCATGTACATTCCCGCGACGTACTTCTTTGACAGGAACGGAGACGAGGTCGGCGGAGAAGTGATCGGCAGCATGGATTACGATCAATGGAAAGCAACCGTCGACAACCTGCTCGGATGAAGCGGACCGTCCGCATCTGCATCTTTTCCGTGCTCTTTGCTTTGGGCACGGCTTTTCTGCTGTACGGGATCTTTTCAAATCAGGTCTCGTCGGTCCTCATAAAGGCGACGCATATTTGTCTGGAGTGTATCGGCATTGGATAGGGCAAAACGCGTAAAGGGCGAGTGGAAGCGGCTCACCGTGCAGGCGGCGGCGTTCCTCCTCATGAACCCCAAACTGCATCATTTCTTCCTCGGCACGATCGAGCAGGGCAAGACAAAATCCGTTTGCGTGCCGGGGCTGAACTGCTATTCGTGTCCCGCGGCGATCGGCGCATGTCCGATCGGCTCGCTGCAGAATTCCATGAGCAGCGGCTACAAGAAGCCCGCATTTCCGTTCTATGTGCTCGGGTTCCTGCTGCTGTTCGGTCTCACGCTCGGACGCTGGATCTGCGGCTGGCTCTGTCCGTTCGGATGGGTGCAGGACCTTGTTTACCGCATCCCGTTCTTCAAAAAGATTCGCACGTTCCCGTATGAACGGTTTCTGCGGTGGCTCAAGTACGCCGTGCTCGGCGTGCTCGTGATCGGGCTGCCGCTTTTGTCCGCGTTCAGGGGCGTGCTCGTGCCGTGGTTCTGTAAGCTCCTGTGTCCGTCGGGCACGCTGTTCGGCGGGATCCCGCTGGTGCTTGCGAATCCGTCGCTTCGGGGACAGCTCGGCTTCCTGTTCTGGTGGAAGGTCGGCGTGCTTCTGGCGCTGCTTCTGCTGTCGCTTCTGATTTCCCGCCCATTCTGCCGGTATCTGTGCCCGCTCGGCGCGATTTACGGCATGTTCAACCGCATCGCGCTTGTGCATCTGCGCTTTGAAAACGACAAATGCGTGAACTGCGGCAAGTGCGAAACGGTCTGTCCGATGGGCATCGATCCGAGGAAACAGTTCAATTCGGCGGAGTGCATCCGCTGCGGCAGGTGCGCGCGATCCTGCCCGGTCAACGCGCTGCATGTGCGGTTCGGCTTGCGGATGAAAGACGATTCTCACAAAAAATCCACAATATAGCGCTTGCAAAATCCGAAAAACGTGATAGGATAGCAGGCGAGAAAAGGCGGGGGAGACCCCGGAGGAAAGAAGGATATCTATGACGAAGATTGATATTTTCAGCGGGTTTTTGGGCGCGGGCAAGACGACGCTCATTAAAAAACTGATCGCGGACGGCTTCAACGGCGAAAAGCTCGTGCTGATCGAGAACGAATTCGGCGAGATCGGCATTGACGGCGCGTTTTTGCAGGAAGCGGGCATCGAGATTACGGAGATGAACTCCGGCTGCATCTGCTGCTCGCTCGTCGGCGACTTTTCCAAAGCGCTCAAAAAGGTACTGGACGAGTTTCATCCGGACCGCATCCTCATCGAGCCGTCCGGCGTCGGCAAGCTTTCCGACGTCAAGCGCGCGGTCAGCGGCGTCCTCACCGACGACGTCGTGATCAATAGCTGCATCGCGGTCGTCGACGCCAAAAAGGCGCGTGTCTATCGCAAGAACTTCGGCGAGTTCTATGTAAACCAGATCGAAGCGGCGGACTGCGTGATTCTGAGCCGTTCGCAGGACGTTTCCGAGGAGCGCTTGAAGGAAGTCCTCGACATGGTGCGCGAGCTGAACCCGGAAGCGACGGTCGTCGCCGCGCCGTGGGATTCGCTTGCGGGCGCGGATCTTGTCAAGGCGATCGAGAGCCGCGACACGCTGAAGGCGCATATGGAAGCGCTGAAGGCGGAGCAGCATCATCACCACGACGAGGACGAGTGCGACGATCCGGAGTGCGAATGCCATCATCACCATCACCATGACGATGACGAAGATGATGATGAGGAGCATGAGCATTGCCATCACCACCATCATCACGACGACGACGAGGATGAGGAGCATGAACATTGCCATCACCACCATCATCACGACGACGATGATGAGGATGAGGAGCATGAATGCTGCCATCACCACCACCATCATGACGATGATGACGAGGATGAGGAGCACGAGCACCATCATCATCACCACCACGGACACGACGCGGACGAGGTTTTCAGTAGCTGGGGCGTCGAGACGATGCACCGCTTCACCGAGGACGAGATCCGTAATAAGATCGCAAAGCTCGACGATGCGGCGACCTACGGCACGGTGCTCCGCGCAAAGGGCGTGGTCCCGGCGGCGGACGGCGAGAAGTGGATCCACTTCGACCACGTTCCCGGCGAGGTCGAGATCCGCAGAGGTCCTGCGGGCGTGATCGGGCGGCTCTGCGTGATCGGCTCGAAGATGAACGAGGACGCTTTGAAGGCGCTCTTTACGGAGTAAGCTGCCATGATGCTTCCGGTCTTCTTATTCACGGGCTTTCTCGACGCGGGCAAGACGACGTTCTTGCAGTCGATGCTCGAGGATCCCGGCTTCAACGAAGGACAGCGCACGCTGGTCATCCTGTGCGAGGAGGGCGAGGAGGAGCTTGTGCCTTCGCGCTTCTCGATCAACAACGTCACGATCCACACGGTCGACAGCCCCGCGGAGCTGACGCCTGCGAACCTCTCGCTGTGGCAGCGCAAGGCGGCGGCAACGCGGGTCATGATCGAGTACAACGGCATGTGGCAGATGAACGATCTCTTTGACCGCCTGCCGGACAACTGGGGCATCGCGCAGGAGACGATGATGGTCGACGCGAGCTCGATCGCGGCGTTCAACGCGAACATGCGGCAGCTCGTCGTGGACAAGCTGACCACCGCAGAGCTCGTCATCTTCACGCGCGTTGAGCCGGAGCAGGACAGAATGGAGCTGCACAAGCTTGTGCGCGGGATCTCCCGCGGGGCGCAGATCGTGTACGATCTCACCGACGGCACGAGCGTGGAGGACGACATCGAGGATCCGCTGCCGTTCGATCTGAACGCCGACGTTGTCGAGATCGACGACAAGGACTATGCGCTCTTTTACCGCGATCTGGTCGACGAGCCCGCAAAGTATGAGGGCAAGACGGTCCGCTATAAGGGTCTCTGCGCGAACAACATGCGCCTGCCGAAGGACACGTTCCTTGCCGGGCGGCACATCATGACCTGCTGCGAGGCGGACATCGCCTACTGCCCGCTCGTGTGCAAGTGGGACATGGCAAAGTCCGTCAAGCACAAAAGCTGGGGGATCGTCGAGGGCACGATCAACGTCAAGTTCTCGAACATCTACGGCAAAAAGGGTCCGGTGCTCACCGTACATTCTTTCCAACCCGCAACCGAACCGGAGCAGCCGGTTGCGACGTTCTATTGATTCAGTCTGTCGAAAATAAGTTTTCAACAGACTGGTTTTCAGTTCCCGCCTATGCAGACAAGCTGCACCGGGCGGCGGAAACTGCAAGGTGTCAAATTCACCGCGCATGTCGCTGAATTTGACGGATTGAGAACCGTATCTCACATTTGACGTAAAAAAGCGCTTCCGCGAAGGAAGCGCTTTTTTCTACATGGGGCATTTATCGTATTCAGGGATGGATCGAAAGCGTGAATACGGCTTCCGGCAGGGGCATCAGATGACCGTCCCAGTTGACGCGCTCGTTTGTATCCGGATGAATGTACGGCACGTTGTCCTGCATTTCGGTTTTGGTGTCGCCGACGATAAACGTGTCGCAGAAGAACAGCGAGGGCGTGATGCAAATCGATTCGGCGGAAGCGAGCTGATCGTATGGGAATTCATATGTGTCGATCGTGAACAGAAGCGTATGTGTGTCAACCCGGTCGCACGAGTCGGCCGTGCTGCAGTGTTTACCGTCGATCCTGAGTTCAAACTCCAGACTGTTGCGGAACGCGGCGCACATTTCCGGCGTCCAGTCACCCGGCAGATCAAACCGGAGGCAGACTCCGTGAATGCCGAGCGCGTCGATTGTTCCTGCGCTTTCGATCCGCGCGCAAAGCCCGTAAAGATCGGCGGGCAGATTGGTCACACAATGGGTCGAATCGTCGTAATCGGTCTTGATCCACTCCGTATAGGACAGCTTCACGTCACAATGCCCGAACGCAACGGGCTCCGAAACGGGCGTGAGCGCGTCTCGCTCAAGCGCGTCGACAGCGGTGAGGGTGAAGCGCGCCGTGCCGAGCTCGGCTTCGAGGTGCACCGTTTCCTCCGGAATGGTGCTGATCGCGCGGTAGATCACTTCCGCGGTCAGAATCCCGCTCTCGTCGGTATGCTCTTTTAAATAATCGCTTGTATTGCGGATGACGGTTTCTCCGTTCTCCCGAACAGGGATCGTACCGTAGGTACTCCATCTCACAACGCCGGTCAGTGCATTGCCCGAGAGCCATTGGATCGAATCGCGGCTGATCGCTTCGCGGTCCGCGTCGGAAAGCGGATCCTCGCCGTATTCGTCAAAATTGCGGTCGAGCGCTGCCATGAAATCGGGATTCGAGTCGAGCGTCGAAACAAACCCGCCGTAGATTTCCGTGCCGTCGGCAAAGCGCAGGAAATACTGCCCCATGCTTTCCTCAAAGAACGACATCGTGCCGTTTGTGAATTCCTCCGGAACCTTGCCGTCCTCAAAGAATTCTCCAATCCGGTCTTCCGGAACGCGCGTCTGTGTTGCGCTGCCGCCCGTATAGGCGTCAACCTCGGGCAGTGCGGTCAGTCCGTGCAGGGTGACCGTAAGGTACAGCTGTTCGCCGTCGTACATCGTTTCGCCGAGATCGATGCGAAAATCGTCCGCGATTCTTTGCCAGATCGGTTCATCGTCAACGGAAAGGATTCCGTTGGCGGACGGTTCATCGGTTACGGGCGGCAGGATCAGCGTTTCGAGCGCTTCGTTTGGCGTGCGCTCTTCGGGATCATCGGTCAGATACTGTTCCGGACGCGAGATGTGAAGCCAACGAAACACCTCCGCTCTTGCTGACGGGATTAAAAGCACCGTGCCGCAAAGAAGCACCAAGCACGCGGCGATCGGCAGCAGGATCCTTGTCCACGCGACCGGCTTCTTTTGCTTCGCGGGCGCTTCGGAAAGCACCGCGCGGCGAATGGATTCTTTTTGCATCAGCTCGTTTTCCGCAAAGGACAGGAGCTGTTCGGATGTCTTTGTCATAATGTGTTCTCCTCTCCGAAGGATGTTCTGAGTTTTCTGCGCACGCGGGCGAGTCTGCTTTTCACAACGACCGCCGACGTGCCCGTTTCCTTTGCGATGTCGCCTAACTTCATGCCGTATCCGTAATACAGGATGAACATGCGCTGCGTAAGCTCCGATTCGTCTTTCAGGCGCTCCAGAATGTCGCCGATCGCCGCATGATCGAGGCTCAGGTCCTCGACGGACACGTCGTCCGGTTCGTCGGAAAGCACTTCGAGCGAAACCGTCTTTCGCTTTGCGCCGGATCGGTAGTAGCTTGCAATTTCATGCTTCAGCGTCGTGATAAGATACGCCTTCGGATCGCGGATCGCGCCGTTGCCCTTCTTCACAAGCGTGCGATAGAACTGCGTATAGGTGTTCTGCAAAAGATCACGCGCGTCCTCGATCGGCACCTTCAGAAGACAGCAACGCATCAGCTCGCGAAACGTTGCGTCGTATACGGTGTTGAAGAATTCGGTTACATCATTCATAAGGTTTCTCCTTGGTTTTTCACGGCCGTTCACCTATAAAGACGTTGAAAACGCGCAAACGGTATCGCCCGGAGAGGAAAAAATCGACCGATCCCGCATTTTTGTCGATTTCGGATCCGATATTGACAGGATGCAAGCTTTTTTGTAAAATTTCAGCAGAACAGCTGCGGCTGAATCAAAGGAGGGAAAAAGCGTGTTTTGTTCCAATTGCGGAAAGAAAGTCGATGATGGCGTCGTGTTTTGCCCCTACTGCGGAGCAAAAAACGATCAGGGAGCGGGTCAATCCGCGTCACAGGAAAAACAGGATCGGACGGTTCCGGCGACGCAGCCGATCGTCATCCAGCAGAGACAGATCACGGAGAGCGATCTTCCGGAACGATTCCGTCCGTTGGGCGCATGGGCATATTTCGGGTATACCCTGCTGTTCGCAATTCCGATTGTCGGCTTCATTTGTCTGATCGTTTTCTCTTTCAGCGACAGCAATATCAACCGCCGCAATTACGCGCGGTCCTATTGGTGCGTGTTTGCGCTCGCCCTGATTATTACGCTGATCGCAGTGGCGATCGTTGCGGCGACCGGCGGCATTGCCTATCTGTCCAGACGCTGAATCGAACGGACAATCTTTGAAAACCGATAAAAGCGGACAGCCGAAGCTGTCCGCTTTTGTGTCGGGTTTCGTTCTTATCTGCCGCGGCGCGCTGCAAAGCACTCCGAGCAATAGATCGGTTTGTCGTTTCTCGGCTGGAACGGCACCTTCGTGGGCTTGCCGCAGGAGGCGCAGACCGCGTCGAACATTTCGCGGCCCTGATTGCGCGCGGCGTTCTTGCGTGCTCTCCGGCATTCCGGGCAGCGGACGGGGTCGTTTTTGAAATCGTTTCTTGCATAAAATTCCTGCTCGCCCGCGCTGAAAATAAATTCCTTGCCGCAGTCTCTGCAAACCAGTGTTCTGTCTTCGTACATGATGATTTCTGTTTCCCTTCGATATTTGCTGGATTTTGATCTCCGATTTCGGCTGACCTGGTCTTTGCCCCCACACTCGCCGGCAGGAGGGTTCGCTCATAAGCCTTGCTCCCCACTACTGCCCCTCTCGACGGAGTACCGCCGGCCGGACTTACTTCTAAGCCGCACCATGCTCACGGACGCTTTGGCCCGCTTATGTGGATCGTTTCGCCTGCGACTGGCATCGACTTGCAACCACAGACCCGAATCCGGACATCCCTATAAGTATAAACTATTCCGCGCTGAATAGCAAAGGTTTTTTTTCAATTATTCCGATATATTTTGTGACATATTACTTTGTAAACATCTCTTTATTTCGACAGACGCATATGGTATACTGATTATAATCCATGCTTTCGCGGGGGGTGTTCTTTTATGAAGACCATTTTGACGGTATCGCTTGCACTTATCATGCTTCTGTTTACTGCCTGTTCCGGACTGTTGAATCTGATGACCGAACCAACGCCCGAACCGACGCCCGAACCAACCGAAGAGCCGGCCGTTTCGTTTTTGAACCCGGAATTTGAAAAGGTGTTCCGGGACAGCATGCAGATGTATGACCCGATTTACGAATCGGATCTTCTTGCCGTTACAGAACTGACGCTGGACAGCGACAAGCTGACCGATCTTTCCGATATCGGGATGCTGCAGAATCTCACTTCGCTGACCATTCGCAGCGAAAGCGTCAATGATATTTTCCCGATCTACAGGTTATCAAAGCTACAGCATCTGACCCTGGAAGGGAACGCGATCCAGGCACTTGGGGTGTTGGAATACCTTCCCGACCTGACGAGCCTTACGATCAACAGCCAAAGCGTCTGGAGAATTGCCGCGATGAGCGGACTTCATAATCTGTCCGAACTCACGCTGAAGGGAACCGCGGTCAAAGACCTTTCTCCGTTGAACGGGCTCGTCAATCTGGCGCACCTTGCCCTTCCCGACAATCGAATCGAAGACATTTCCGCATTGAGCGGACTTGTCAATCTGACCTTCCTTGACCTTTCCGATAATCGGATTGAAGACATTTCCGCATTGAGCGGGCTCACGAACCTGACGTATCTCGATCTTTCTGACAACCGCATCGAAGACGTCACCCCGATGAGCGGGCTCACGAACCTGACGTATCTCGATCTCTCGCAGAATCAGATCAAAAACATTTCTGCGCTGAGCGAAATGACCCATCTAACAGAACTGTTTCTGAATCAGAATACTGTGAGGGACATCTCTGCGCTCAGCGGAATGACGGAGCTTACAAAGCTTGACCTTTCGTGCAATAAGATTGTCAAGACGGATCCTTTGAGCACGCTTGTTAACCTGACAGAGCTGGATCTGCACGGCAATGCCATCCAATACGTCAAAGCGCTGCGTGACGTTACGAAGCTGACATATCTCGATCTTTCCGGCAATGCCAAAATCGCGAGCACGGATGGCCTGGAGGGCATGACGGAGCTGACGGAGTTATATCTGCAAAACAATTATATCACCGACATCTCAGCGGTAGGCAACATGACCAAGCTGACGACATTGGATTTGAGCCATAATGATATCCGCACAATTTCTTACTTGAGCAAGCTTGTCAATTTGAAAAAACTCAATCTTTACGAGAACAAAATAGAAGATCTTTCTCCGCTGGTCGGACTTTTCGGACTGAAGGAATTGAACGCAGGAAGAAATTACATCCTGAATTTGCCTGTTTTTGAGGAGATGCCGGATCTTGCCGTACTCTGCCTGAACGACAATGTCATCACCGATATCTCCAAGCTGCTTGCGCTCAAGGATATCCCGGTCCTTGATCTTTCCGACAACCGCATCATCGATTTTTCACCGCTCGCCGAATTCACAAATCTGCAGAGTCTCGGACTCAGAAGAAACCATATCAGCGATCTTTCGCCTTTGAGTGAACTCCGCAGTCTTAAGGAGCTCACGCTTGGCGAAAATCAGATCAGCGACCTTTTGCCGTTGAGCAATCTCCCGCTGATGGAAAAGCTCGAGCTCAAATCCAATCAGATCAGGGACCTTTCGCCCTTGAGCAGTCTGACAAATTTGACGGAGCTTTCGCTTGACACCAATCAGCTCAGCGATCTTTCTCCGTTGAGAGAATGCGGCAATCTTGCAATCCTCTCCGCGCAGCATAATCAAATCAGCGACCTTACGCCTTTAAGCGGACTTACGAACCTGACAGAGCTTCAATTACATCAGAATCAGATCGATGACATCTCCGCCTTGCAAAGCCTGATCAATCTCACGGTTCTGGATCTGCGCGAAAACGGCATTACCGATATCAGTCCGCTGCGGGGGCTCAGCAATCTTACTGACTTGAATCTGATCGGCAATACCGAGATTGACGACATCGCCGTATTGAGCGAGCTTACGAAGCTGACGAACCTGTCGCTGGTTTCCGAGAAGGTTGCCGATCTTTCACCCTTGAGCGGATTGACGAATCTAACAAATCTATATCTCGTTTTCAGTCAGCTCACCGATATTTCCCCGCTGTTCGGGCTGACCAATCTCAAGCAGCTGACAATTTATGCAATCAATGTCGGGAACGATCAGATTAACGAACTGCATTCCCTGATCCCGTCCTGCAAAATCATTCACTGACGGCGTGCAAAATAAAAAAGGGTGTCCGCCCTTTTTTACGGAATGAGATGATAGTTGCTTTTCGCCGCAAATGATCCGCCGCCGGATCACTCGGCTGTTTTCCGCTGCGCATGCGCGTCGGAACCTATCGGTACGTTGTCATATTGTGCTCTGGGTCCGCCCACATACTTTGGACGCGAAAACGCCATCACAAGGTTCGCTTCGCCGATGTGCCGCAGGGGACTATGCACCGGAACCGCCACGCAGTGCAGATGCATGCCTATGAGCGTGTCGCCGATGTCGATGCCGAGGGTCGCCTGTCCGTTCAGGTTTTCCACCATGACCGCGTCCTCGATGCGCTCATACGCGCCGGTCACGCAGGCGCCGCCGGCGTGCAGCCACGGCTTGACCCAGACCTGCTGGAGCCCGTACTTTTTCATCGTCGCGCGGCTTACGCACAGCGAGCGGTTGATGTGCTCGCAGCCCTGCACCGCAAGGTCGAGCCCCGCTTCTTCAACGAGCGGCAGCAGCGCGTCGAGCACCGCCTTCGCCGCTTCCTCGCTGGAGCCCGAGCCGATGCGCTTGCCGACGATCTCGCTCGTTGAGCAGCCGAGCACGAGAAGCGCGCCCTTTTCCGGCTTTGCCGCGTTCATCAGAATGCCGAACGCTTCTTTGACCTGTTCTTTGATTTCGTTTTCGTTCATAGCTGTTACCTCGGATTGAATGAATCACAGCGGATCCAAAAGCCTTCCCCTTGAGGGGAAGGGGGACCGCTTGCGGTGGATGAGGTGTTGTTCGCAATCAAGGAGACACCTCATCAGCCGCCTTCGGCGGCAGCTTCCCCTCAAGGGGAAGCCTCGCTGTTTACGAGTATATCCGTTCCGCCCCGCAAAGTCAAGGGACGAACCCTTTGCAAAAGCCCTTGCGGTATGATATACTTTCCGCATGGAATATGTCGATCTTTTAATGAACTGGTATCCCGGTCATCACCGCGATCTGCCGTGGCGGAACACGCGCGATCCGTACGCGATCTGGGTTTCCGAAATCATGCTGCAGCAGACGCGCGTTGCGGCTGTCATCCCGTATTATGAGCGCTTTCTCAAAGAGCTGCCGGATGCAAAGGCGCTTGCCGCAGTCTCCGACGACCGGCTGAATCTGCTTTGGCAGGGGCTCGGCTATTATTCGCGCGCAAGGAATCTCAAAAAAGCGGCGGAGATCGTTTGCGAACGGTTTGCGGGACGCATGCCGGACCGCTATGAAACGCTCCTTTCGCTGCCCGGGATCGGCAGCTACACCGCGGGCGCGATCGCGTCGATCGCATACGGCGAGCGCGAGCCTGCCGTCGACGGAAACGTGCTGCGCGTGTACGCAAGGTTTAAAAACGACCCGTCCGACGTCGCCGATCCCGCCGTAAGAGCGCGTGTGTTTGAAGAACTCAAAGCCGTCATGCCTTCGGATCCCGGCATGTTCAACCAGGCGCTGATGGAGCTCGGCGCGACCGTCTGCGTGCCGAACGGACAGCCGCAGTGCGGCGATTGTCCGCTGCGGGAGATCTGCAGGGCGCGCGCCGCGGGCACGGCGGGGCTCCTTCCGAACAAGGCGCCGAAAAAACCGCGAGCGGTTGAGGACCGGACGGTCTTTGCACTGTACAGCGACAGCGCGCCGCTGTTGCTGAAGCGTCCGGACAAGGGGCTTTTGGCGGGGCTTTATGAGCTTCCGAACGAAGCGGGCACGCTTTCGACCGGGGAGGCGATGCGGTGGATGACAGCGCACGGGCTGCACCCTTTGGGCGATCTGTCCGTATATTCCGCAAAGCATGTGTTTACGCACATCGAATGGCATATGCGCGTGTACGCCGCGGACGTCGCGGGGGCGGGCGTGAAGGCGTTCGTTCGCTCGGACGGCAGCCGTTCGATCCCGACGGCGTTTTCGGTCTGTCTCGGAGAAGATCGCCGATCGAATGAAAACAAACGGTGAAATTATACGAAAAATCTGTCGCCGTGCGCGCGATTATGCTATACTGTGCGCGATGTGAAGCGAATGAGAGGAGATTTCTATGAAAAAAACGCTTGCACTGCTTGCTGCAGTTTTGCTGCTGCTTGCGCTCGGATGCGGCAAAGCATCCGAACCGGCAAAGACGCTTCCCGAGGAACCGACCTCGGAACCGCAGCCGACCGCCGTGCCGACAGCCGAGCCCACCGAAGAACCGACCCCGGAACCGCAGCCGACCGCCGAGCCGGAGGATTATGAGCTTTGGAAAGCCGCCGAGGTCGAACTGTACGAGGATCTGAACGGCGGATACACGATCAGGATTACCGCCGCGGTCCCGGCAGGGGCGACACTGAAGGTTGAGCTTCCCGGACAGGCGGATTACGAATTCACCAACGAGAAAGACGAACTGGTCTATCGCAAGGTCCACGTTCCGATCAAGACCTACTTCCCGAACGTTCCGGTTGATACGCCCGAAGCGGATTATACGCCGCATGTGACGATCACGACGACGGACGGTACGGTATGCGAGATCGCATGCCCGTCCGTGCACTACACGTTCCCGACGCTTGCGTTTGAGATCACATCCGCGCACGAAACGGACGGCGACGGCAGCATTCGCGTCAAGGCGGGGGAGAACGGCGCATATGCGCTGACCTTCACGGTGAACGAGGCGGATGCGCTCGTGCGGCTCGGCGAAACGGAGCTGACTGCGGATGAGGAGGGCGTGTTTACGGCGGAGCTGTCGCCTGCCGACGGCGCGCCGACGACCTTTACGCTCACGGCGGAAAAGAACAACTGCGTCATGGCGACACTGACGATCGTCGTCGAGCCGTAAGAGCCGTTTTCCCGGACGAGACTGCACGGCATGCAATTCCGGTCATCTGAAAAGGAGAAAAACAGATATGAAGAAATGCAGAGTACTTGTTTTCGCGCTTGTGCTGACGCTGACGATGTTTGCGTGCGGAATGAGGACGGAGCCGGTCGTACCGGCTGATCCGGTTACGGAAGAAGAATCGACGTCCAAACCGACCGAAGCGCCGACTGCGGA
>JAEEGK010015390.1_pt1 | contig 16965 bp, 13 predicted proteins | sample 8958771 | NCBI WGS metagenome assembly JAEEGK01 (sample SAMN16246547, study PRJNA631951) | gut metagenome | biome: gut microbiome; feature: rumen; material: SC-attached | host: Bos | place: Iran: Karaj | collected 2018-10 | reverse complement strand
GTTATCATCCGAGACGGAGATAGGCCCCGCATGTTGAAGAGCGTGAGGAAGGAGCCGACGGTGAAGAAGATAGTCAACCTGTCCGACAGGCTCGTGGCGGAGATAGACGAGATCGCGATCGGGATCTACAGCAACAGGTCGGAGTTCCTGACCGAGGCCATACGCTCGTTCACCCGCCTGAGGATCAACCACGACCGCGTGATGATAGAGGGGCTCCAGGACGACTACGACGGGGAGGAGCTGGCCGCGGTGGCCCTCGCGAAGTCCCAGAACAGCCTGAAGAGGCTGAAGGACAGGAGCGACAAGTACGAGATGGAGGAGCGCACCCCGATAACCGTCTACATAACGCAGTACCAGCTGGACTGCATCTACTCCTGCTTCGTGATGCCGGGCGGAGCCGTCAGGAACCTGCAGGACTACGCCCGGATCGCCGCCGTCGCCGAGCTCCGCACCCTGAGGATGGAGAGGGACTTCGTGGAGAACATAAGGATGAAGAGGATTCCCTGAACGAAAAAGGCGGACCTCTCTGCCTGAATCCGCAGATGGCAATTGTGATCCTATACTGTACCATGTCTCGAGCCTAGCTCCTTTTTCACATCACTACAACCTTCTTCGAGACCGAGTCGTATTTCCAACTAAAAAATGTCAGTGGTATTATCATCCAAAAGTATGATGCAGACCTTGTATGTCGATGGAACAGGGGATTCAGGCGGAAGCCAGCATAACAAATGAAGCTGCTGCACGCCAGATGCTAGCAGCCTTCCGCGACCAGATGGAGGCACTCTCCAGGAGCGGGGCCGTCCTGTTTTTCCTCCTCCTGGTGCCCGCGATACCCTTGTTCTACCTGCCGGCGAGCACCATAATCGGGTCCACGCCGGCCGCGAACGTCCATGCGTCGATCATTCTCCTCGCGCTCCCGGTTGTGTCTATGGCGTCGGCGTCGGCGATATGCGGCGACATCGTCCTGAGGGGATTCATCAGAGCCCCAGCGGCATCCCTCGTCGGAAGATTCCTAGCCGGACTGACGGTGCCAGTAGCTGTGGTCTGCGGCGCATACGGGGTCGCGTTCGCCATTTCGACTGCGACGTGCCCGATGGCATACACATGGGAGTTCCTCGTTTCGCTCGGAGTGGCCGTCGCAGGAACGTTCTTCTTCTGCGCCTTCAGCTTCATGATGGGGATCCGGTTCGGGGACGCCGTCCTCTCGTTCTTCCTGCTCGCCGTGGTTATACCTGCTGCATGCCTGTCGATTGCCTACGCTGTCCCGGGTCTAGCGCCAATAATGGAATACTCGCCCGTGTTTTCTGCAGACCTGTCGCTGAACATTCTCGGGAGCTCGGGTCTGTCCTTCTCCAGCCTTGTGTCCGTCGCCTTGGGGGGACGTCTCGAATCATTCGCTGGTTCCGTCCCCGCTGTCATGTCCGCCGTATCAGCAATCCTGAGTCTGGCATGCGTCGTAACGGGATGCCGCTGGGCCGACAGGAGGGATGCCCGATGCGCAAAGCGGCAACCCTGTTCCTCGTTTGTCTCGCGGTATTGAGCACCGTTGCCATGGCGCCCGAATCGGATTCTGATTCGCCCCTGGAAATTGTAATAACAGACGGCATCAGATGGTTCCGCACAGTGGAACCGGTGGATCCCGCGCCCAGCGGATACTATCCTGGAACGATGTATCTTTCAAAAGATCCTGACGACCCTCTCATGAAGGCATACCTCGACGGCGAGATCACAAAAGACGCCCTCGTAGAAGGGCAGCAAGTGGAAGGCCCGTGCTACGTTTTCTGCTATGAGAGCCAGATGGGCAACGTGCCTGGAAATCCGGAATTCGTGGAGATGGAATCCCCGCCGGTCGCCTATCTGTACATGGCCGAGGGTACGTGCAGCTTCGCCCCCTCCGTTCAGACCTCAGGGAGGTTCATGATCTTAGGGAATGGCGCTTCATCCGTCTCCTTCTCCGAAGTGAATGTGTGGAAGGACGGCACCTACGAGCTGAGGCTCAGGGATTGCCCGTATCATTGCATGCGTTTCACGCTCGTCTCAGGCGACGCCAGAATCCTTCCGCATGCGTCCGGGACGGTCGCGCACGAGATGTGCACCGCAAAACGCTGGCTCAGAGGTACGTACGATATCGAGCCTGGGAAGTACATATTCCATTGCTATACGTTCCCCGATGGGAGCGAGGAGGATACCAGGTTCCGCACCGAAGTGGCGGAAGAATTCTCCATAGACGTCCCTGACTGGGCGAAATCGACGTGGAGAACCTTGATCACGGTCGAAAAAACCACTAAGATGGCATTCTATTCCCTTGAGTCTTCGGACTCCATGAGCGTAGCCTACAATCCGGACGGGCAGTCGGGCAGCATGAGCTACATACGCCCAGCGGAATCCGAGGTCATCAGACCCGACCTCCCGGAGCACCTGTACCTGTTCGCTCCCGCCAACGAGCATGTCAGCTTCGTCCTGACATACGACATGTCCTGCTGTTGGGTGAAGATGTCCCTGCCCGATGGCAAACAGCTCATAGCCTCTGATTCCGAGTACGACATGGTTTTCAGCGAATCCACGATTATGGATTTCACCGTTGAATGGACCGTGTTTGGTTTCGATCAGCTCCCCCTCTCCACGACGGTTTTTCTGTCCTACGAGGGCGCTCCGGACCCGGACCGCATGTCCGCGCCTGCCATCGCCCTGTGCATACTGGCGTTCGCCACTGTCGTCATCGCTCTGGCGTTCGCCCGGTTGAAAGGACGGCGAAAAGACACGCTCGGATAAAGCGATGCGCGCCCTCAGCGGTCGGGATCGACGTGACCATGCGTTATATCCGGAAACCTGGTTGCAATGGATTCCGGATTCAAATTTAGGATGGTTTCTGTCTTGGATATGCGTCGTGTCGCTGCAGCAGACCCCTCAATTCCCTTTATAATCATCCTACTCTATCCGCGTCCATCCCCCCGATCACCCTTGAATTCCCATGGTTACAGTTGCTTTCTCCGTCGCACGGCCCTTCGCCGTATCAGCAATCGCTACACCACCGGGCCCAAGACAACAATTCTGCTCGTTAGAGAACGTCCTACATCGGAGGTCGTGATGCTTCTCTCGAGTCAGCCGTCCATAAAACGAACCATGGCTGAGAAAATCGAACTGAGTCAAGGGAGGCTGCAACCGCCACGGCGGTCGTGCGCTTCATACCGGCACCCCCGTCTCCCAGGATTGTTTCCGAATCTCGTCAGATACGGGAGCGTCGGGCTGCACGAAACGGTAGGTGTATTTGCAGACATGCTCGACGATCACCCCGCCCTCCGCAAGCCCCACCCTGTACGTGACTTCGATCCAATCGCCATCTAAGCAGGAGAACCCTAGCTCGAAACTCTGGGTATCCCGCTCTCTGACGTCCCCCCTGTCGATGGAGTATCTTCCGACCCCATGCGTATAGCCGGCCTGCTTGGCCCCTAGGTCGTCGACATCAAATCCGTTGTCCCAGCGGTCTATGACGTATGTCGAGTCAGGGGAATCGAATTCCGCTTCGAAATACCTGAACGCCTTCCCTTGGGTGGGGACCTCCAACACCAGGCCCACATGATGCGAGATGCTTCTATATTCGGTGCCATCGCCGAAATATATTGTGGCGTTGCCTATCTCTCCCCAACATGTCTGATTCAGGAAGTCGCTCCTGATGTATTTGCGCTTATCATACGCAATCCCGCCCTTTTCCGGCAATTCGACATCCACGTACCCGGAATCGTGGGTTACCGTCTCTCCTTTCGTCTCCTGGTTGAGCTCCATCAGGACGAGCGCACCCAGGCAAACGAGGGCGATGGCCGCCAGGGTCGCGACGAATATCGCCCTATCTGTTCTGTTACAGTTTGACATCTACTCCACCGCCTTGTCAGGCAATTCTTTCTTTCTACAGATGCCATATGTGCTGCAGAGATATTAAAAGTATGCCTTTCCATAAATGTAATACGATAATTAATTATTATTAATCAATGAATTATTATCATAAAACATTAATATGGTGGAACATATTCCCAACCATGTGCGAAATCGACGGGAAATCGTTGAAGTCGAAGAGGGTCTTCACGCTGATGCACTGGGCCCTTGTGGCCTCGATCGTTTTGCTGGCAGCTTGGTTCGTGGTGGCGATGGCGTCGGGATGCGGGTCCATCGACGTTTACGGATACCTCACCGACTCCGATGTGGACGGCCTGGTGGGCATAGCGGCCGCGATGGGAGTAATTCTGATTTTCGACAGAATCATAAGAAGCCTTAGGTTTGGAAACCCCCCGTTCGCCGAAGATCACGCCTATGCCTTTCTGCTGATGGCGGCGATAATGGTCGTCAGGACCGTCGTCTCGGTGCTGATCCAGCTGTCATTCTTCTTCATGGATTCGAGCATCGAATACGGCATCCGCATCTCTCTTGACCCTTTGATTGCAGGAGTTGTATTCTTCGTCCTGTACGTCGTGTTCAAATACGGTTCGACCCTTCAAGCGGAAGTGCAGGATTTGGTGTGAACATGTCCATAGACATACACCTGGACCGCGTCATGCTGGAGAGGAAGATGAGCCTTCTCGAGCTGTCCAAGAGGGTCGGCATTACCAACGTGAACCTGTCCAAGCTGAAGACGGGCAAGGTTAGCGCCATCAGGCTGTCCACGCTGGAGGCGATTTGCGACGCCCTGGATTGCCAGCCCGGGGACATACTGGAATTCAAAAGGGACGAACGTCCTCCGGAGAAGAAAGAACCGGGCGAGGACGGATGTCGGCAAGAAGAAGCCGGCCGGGCCGTTTCCGACGCCGATTGATGATTTGAGAGTCCATCGCCGTTCGGCGACCGCCATATTCCGCGAATGCTGCACGAGGAACTCCGGCCGGTATGCCCCGCTCCACGCAAAGACGATCACGGACGAGCTGAACCGTGAGACTCATTAAATTCGAAGACCTCGATTCCGATATGCGCCAGGGCATCTTCAGGCCGCGGTCGTCCGAGACCAAGCGGTGCGAGAATCATAGCGTATAGGGGTGAGAGACATGAGCATACCAATCCACAGGATCTTCGCCGCAGTTCCGATGGCGGTGATGGCATCCATTTATTTTGTATGTACTTGGTTAGGTTGGATTCCTGAGGCTCTCGGTCCCTTTACGACCATTTTTGTGTTTAGTCTTTTAATCCCAACATTGATTTTAGAAAGGTATTACATGGGAAAAGGAAAGTTATGAGCTGAGAGGCCTGGTTTCAACCTCGGTTATCTTTGTCTGAGTCGGTGCTTCAACGGAGGTTGTTACGCACAGTCTGACGGCATGGCAACTTATACATTGCCGTACGGTATTGGACGCATAAACCAAGGAGCATCATAGAATGGAAACAAGACACATCATAGCTGCGGTCTGCATCGTGGGAGGTGTTCTGGCGCTCGCGGCGCTGTTCCTTCCATGGGCGGTGGATCCGCAGCACAACACCCCGACGATTGGCCTGGACCTTTTCGAAGGCACCTTGCAACGCACCTGGCACGCCTCTATACCCATATTCTCCGCAGTGCTGGGGCTTCTCGTCGCTATAGTCGGCGTTGCCATGTCTAGGACCGATAGCAGGAAGAAGACGGTTCTCTCCCTGGCGGTCGTCGTCCTCGGCATAGCGATTATCGTGCTGGGATACCTGGTGAAGGATATCGTGCTCGGTGACATGATAGCATACTTCGTCGACGGCCCCGCTACAAAGGCGGGCAGCCTCGGATACGTGCACGGCTTCGGCCAATATGTTTCGATGCTCGGAGGCGCCCTGGCAATCGTCGGAGGCGTCGTCTCTGCCATGAAGGGCAGGGTCTGAGACAGAAACATGCCCGATGCGCCATACTTCATCTTTCCTGACCGCCCCGTCCCCGTTCAGGAGAGACGGACATGGCGAAGGACGCATCGAAACACAAACGAAGAACGAAGGCCCGGAGGCCCTTTGAGACCTGGGCGTAGAGGGTCTTTGCCGGAGCCTTGCCGCGATCAGAAGGCGCCATTTCAGGATCGCCTCTGATTTCAAGGTTTTATCTCCGGCTATCATTATGAAATCGTTCTTGAGAACCTTGCTCTTGGTGTCCGACCAAACAGATTCTATCGCAGGCATGTCCCCGTCAGGGATGGTCCAGAAGAACGCACCCTTGAATACAAGATCCTTGCGAGATTGGGATTTGGGATTGTCGGTGAACGAGAACATCGTGCTGAAGAACTTGTGATTGAATGAGCCCCTGTCCTCCAAGTCCTGTTTGGCGAGATCGTCCAATTCCGATTTAAGTGCCGATAGATGTCGGACATGTTTTCGTACGTCGGCCGATGGGCAATCAAATAGACGAAAGAAAGAATGGTTTGAAACGATTTGGTAGAGTAACAATGTTTATTGGAAAATTATAATGACATCTACATATAATCCAATCACTATGTATCCACTAGATATGCCTCGAATCCAATCACATATGTAAACAAACTATCTGGTGAGTTAATATGAGTAATAAGCACCTGCTCTTACTAATTGCACTGTCGGTTGTAATCATAGGGGCCGTGGTGTTTGCGATTGCCAACCATCACGATGATAGTGGCCCAACATTCATACCTGTCAACGAGGGGCTCATCGGAACGGCATCGTTCGACGTGGCAGACACGGAGTACAGCGGGACATGGACCAAAGGGAAGATTTTCGCCATCGAAAAGGGGGATTACATACAGCTGAGGGCCGTGGGCGAAGTCTGCATGGGCAAAGACGACAGGATTGGCATTTCCATCGGCGTAGCGCCCACAGGAAATATGGCTGATTTCCATCGCCCTGACTTTACGACTGTGAGCGCATACAGCGATTTGGACAACCTCGATAACGGCCTGGTGGCCATAACCAAAACTAGCGCGAAGATAGGGTTCACGGAACTCTGGGAAAGGCCGGCGGCCACTGGAAGCGGCTCATTCATTGTCGATTTCCAGACGACCGATACATTCGACCGTGAACAAGGAATCATACGTATATTAATAGGTGCCGGGAGCGGACCCGCCATAGAACATCCGGCGCACGAGATCGTTACAATTGTTTTAGACTGAATTGCACATGGGTTCTATGGCAAAATAATATACGGATTCTGATATGATTTTCATAATCACCGATAAGCCGTTAGAGGGTATGATCGAGGAACACCTGCCTCCCATGTGCGATCTCAGGGATTACTTCTCGGGGATTACGGGCCATGACCTTCCGCCAATTGCCGGCAGGGATATGGAAGGGTGGATGTCAGATCTGCCCCTGCGGCCGGACGGCGGGAGATGGGGGCTGCCCAGATGGGGCGTACCGCCCATCTGCAGACCGATACTCCGCCAGGGTGCTGTCGAGCTGGTTAATTACACCAATGACGGATTTATTGTGTCCTTGAAAGCCTCCACCGGCCTGGACCTGGACTGGAACTGCTACGTCAACCAGCACGACAGCGGATACGGCGGATCCCGTCTCCGTCCGTTCGTTTCTATCCTGTTCGCATATTGGTACCTGATCAGGTGCAGCGGCTTCATAGGCATCTATTCCAGCGAATTCGGTTTCGTAGAGAAGGACACGCCTGTCGCATCCATAGATGTCAGTGAAAGAAAGAAAGGAATGTGCCCCATCAGGCTCGAACCCCGCCCCGACGTGCTCTATCTGTTCCGTTCCTCCGGACGGCTCGGACCCGACTACGATACATCCAGGGTCCTGGACAAAATGGCGAAAGACAGGTACTTCCAGGGGTGGTACGAGGAGACAGAAGGCCTCACCTTCGATGGATTGCTGGATCTGTTCGGGAACTTCGTCTACGATGTGAACGTCTATCCTTCATCCCGTTTCAGCGAGAAAGAAAAGGTTCTCCTCGACCCCATCGAAGTGTTGTTCCTGCACGGCTACGAATGGGACAATCCCAATCCGCCGAGGGTCCCGATCATCCACGACTCCTCGAAATACGATTGCTGTCCAGTGAAATACTACGCCTTGACAGGCACGACCACGGTCAACCGTCGTTCTAAAGGAGGGACGATGTCACTGCACGGATGCGAACCGGATTGCAAGATGGAGCTGACAGTGTTCATCGATCTCGAAAAATAATGGGCGTTCCAGCCGATTCATTGTCTGTTCCTGAAAGTCGTAGGCTTCGACGGTAGGAGGAGTCCTCCACGCATCTTATCCCCTGGGACTCGTCGGAATCGTCCTCTTCGGGAACGGCCTCCGTTTCCTCGCCCTTGTCGGCCTTCTTCGGGTTCTTTATCCTGTAGAGGATGAACACGACTATCAGGGCCGCCGCGATGGCGACGAAGATGTGCTCTCCAAGGGACAGCGGGTTGGGAACGACGGCTATTATGGCGAGATCTATCATCGCGACCACGACGTACGTGTTCATCTCCAGCAGCTCGGGATATCTGCTGCCGCGAGCCACGGGGTCGCTCTCTCTGGAGGCCTGACGCCTGGCGTTCTCGATGACGAGCATGTCCAGGAACTTCACGTTGTCCACCAGATACTTCGTAGGCGGAATGAGGACCACGAAGTTGAGCATCACCAGGATGAAATCCCACAGGTGGACCCCGCCTCCGAACATGTCGTTCAGGACAGGGCTGGCCATAGGAACTACCATGTAGAAGGCCAGGATGATCACTATGATCGCGAGTATGTTGATGTAGGCATGGGTCATGCTCCTGCGGAAATGCTTCTGAGTCCTCTTGGTGGCTGTGCGGAAGTTGGCGTATAGGCCGTCCCTGTAGCCGTTCAGCTTGTGGAACATGTTCATCAGAGCCTTCGGGCAGGCCGTCTTCCCTCCATCCCAGATCCTCTCGGAATACTTGGACAGGATGGGCATCAGGACCATGGACAGCAGAGCGGCTCCGATTATGGACGTGTAGAACGCATCGTCCACCACGTTGTGCTCCAAGGCCTCCTTCGAGATGATGAACGCGAACTCTCCCATGGCGGTCATGCTGATAGCGGATACGAATCCCAGCCTGCCCTTCTCTCCGTTGAGCCAGAATCCAAGGAACACGGTCACCACCAGGAATCCGGCGAACATGAGGTAGAAGATGATCATGGTGCCCAGGTTGTCGGCGAGCGTGGCCAGATGGACCTCCATTCCCACAGAGATGAAGAACATCGACATGAACAGGTTCTTCATAGGCTCGACCGAGGACTCGACGTCCTTGCTGTTCCTCGCCACGGATATGAGAAGCCCGGCCAGGAAGGCGCCGATGGCCATGGACAGCCCAGCTATGGTGGCTGCCCAGGCCATGAACAGAGCTATACCCAGACAGACGAGCAGCAGGATCTCCTTGGAGACGTTGTCTGCGACCCAGTTGATGAATATCGGTATGACCTTGAGCCCGCCGACGATGCTGATGACCATGAACGCGGCGATGGAGGTTATCAGCACTATCAGGCCGGAGATCTCCATCGAGGAGCCCGCCAGGATGGGCGTGAGCGCGGAGAGCATCACGACCTGTCCGATGTCCTGGATGATGATTATCAGGATGATGACTTCCATATGCTCCTTGGTGTACTTCTTCTGGGCCATCATGACGCTCATGACGGCCGCGGTGCTGCAACCGGAAAGGACGGCGCCAAGGACGATGGCCTGGATGGCGTCCATGCCCATCAGGCTTCCCGACACGAATCCGAGGACGACGGTCAACGGCAGCTGGACGCCTGCCACGACTATCGCGAATCTCCCCTTCTTGCGTATCTTCTTGAGATTGATCTCCAGCCCGATGCAGAACATGAGCAGGACCAGACCGAAGTCGGATAGGATCTCTATCGCTTCCAGCCCCGGTTCGCTGACGGACAGGAAATTGGCGATGACGATTCCGGCTGCAAGGTACCCTATGAGCGGCGGGAGCTTCGCTTTGTTAGATATGATAGAGCATGCTCCGGCCAGAACTGTGAACAGCGCCAAGCTCAGCAGAAGGAGAGATTCGTCCATCCTATCCCCCTTCTGGTATGGTCCAGAAACGTTATAGAATTGTCGACCCGCCTCCGCTGACAGGGCATTTTAATTTTAGTTATTTAGACCTATAATGTCATTGTATTATCAAAAAAACAATTCCAGAATACAGAACCGGTCCGGCTCGCGAATACCGCGGGCGACGCTTACGCTGAAAGCCGGCAGCTGCATTCGCCATCAGAAAGAGATCTCGAGAGGACAGGAGAGGATAAAGGGTTTCGCCGGGTCTGGCCCGGCTTTTACAAGTATCAGAGAGCCAGCTCGGTCAGGACCTTGCCCGCGCCACCGTAGCTGTTGGCTGCGAGGTTGCTCGCGGTGACATCGATCTTGTCTTCCATGAGGTCCTTGAAGGTGTATCCTGCGAAAGCGAGGGCGTCGATGTTGCTGAGGCTGGCAGAGAACTTGACATAGGTCAGATTGTTTCCAGCGAAGGCCTTGTAGCCGATGCTGGTGGCGCTGCTCAGGTCTGCCTCGTCGAGGCTGCATCCGAAGAACGCGCAGCTGCCGACATCCACAACAGCGGAAAGGTCGACATCCACGAGGCTGGAACAGCCGCTGAAGGCCCTGCTTCCGATGTAGGTGGCGTTGTCCAGGGGTATCTCCGTCAGTGCAGTGCATCCCCTGAAGGCATAGGAGTTGACCTTGCCGATGTTGATGTCGACGAACTCGAGGGAGGTGCAGTTCGCGAACGCCTTCGAGCCGATGGTGATTGCGGCGGGTTCGACGGATACTGCGGTCGCATCATCGAGATATCCTACTCCGGTTATGGTGGAATCGTCGTAGAACGCCTTGGAGGCAATAGCGTTAACGCTCCACTTGAATCCGAGGTAGCTGATCGCGGCCGGGAAGTAGATAGAGGTCATGCCGTCGTCGACGGTTCCCTGGAGGGCGACCGTCATGTCGTCGGCGGAAGTGATCTTGAACTTCAGGCCGTTGCTCACGATGGTTCCACCGGCCTTGGGGATATAGACGTTCAGAGCCTCGCTGCTGTCCCCGGTGAACTTGTGGCCGGACATGTTCTCGATGCTGAACTCCATCTCGTTCCCATCGGCTCCGAAGAAGACGCAATCGCTGAACGCGCCGTCGCCGACCTCCTCGAGGGTATCGTTGAAGAGGACGTACTTCAGGCTCTGGCAGCCCGCGAAGGCTCCGGCTCCGATGGTGGTGGTTCCGTTGGCGAGCTTGAGGGTCTCGACGGTGCTGTTCTCGAAAGCGTATGCTCCGATCTCGATGACGGATGCGGGTATGTTCACATAACGGAAGTAGAGGATGTCGCCTGATCCGGAGTACTCGCTCTTGAGCTGGGCTCCGGCATCCTGGAACGCGTAGTCGGCGATGACTTCGACGGTGGCGGGGATGACGAGCCTCTGCTTGGATGCAGGGAACTTGATCAGGGTCGTGATGCCCTTGTCGTAAAGGACTCCGGACACGGAAGCGTAGGCTTCGTTATCCTCGCTCACGAGGATGCTCCTGATATAGCGGTTGGAGAGCGCGCCATCGGCGATGTTGACGACGTTGGCTCCGATGCTGATGTAATCGGTGGTATCGCAGTCGACGAAGGCGTTGCCGGCGATAGCGACAGGAGTATAGGTGACCCCGTCGACCTTGAAGGAATCGACGACGGTGATGGACTCGACGCCCGTCTTGTATCCGATGGCGGTCACTTCGTAGGTTTCCAGGTCGTTGATCCTGTACTCGATGCCACGTTCCTCGTCCCATACGATGAGGGAGACCTCCTTGAAGGTGGCGGTGACCGTCAGCTCGCCGGTGATCTGGGAAACCGCGAGGTCCCAGCTGTCGAACACGAAGTAGTAGTCGGTCGAGTTGATGTTGACCTCCATGGGGATGGCCTCGGCATGGTACTTCGCACCGGTCTCGATATCGTTGACATACAGGACGTTTCCGGTGGAATAGACCTCGCTCCAGTAGTTCACATTGATGGGGTTGTCCACGGCTCCGGTTTCGTCGTACCACTGGAGGGTCCCGTAAGGGGTCTCCTCGTCGACAACGGCGTAGACATTGTACGTGTTGGTGGTGACGATCAGGTCTCCGATGACTGTCAGATTCTGGTAAATAGCTATGCCGTCGGCGGTGACCGGGGCCAGCGTAGAGTCATCCGCGCCGGTGACCTTGTACTGCCAGCCGGCGAATTCATAATGGTAGCGGTCGGTGTCCTCAGGAATGGCCTTGACCATGCTGATGGCGCCGACATAGAGCTTGAGCTCGTTGTTTGTGTCGATGCGGAGGGTCTTGCCCGCTGACACCGTATGAGTGGAATAGCTGTATCCACTCTCGTTCTTCTGAGAGACTTCGACCGTGTATTTCTCGGTCGTGTCTGCAACGGATTCCGAAGACAAGACAACCGCTGCCGCCGCGACGACCATGAGGATCGCCACCACGATGACCGCAAGAGCCTTCGTCTCCTTACAGATTGTATTTGCATGCATACGAATCCAAGTATCAATGACTCTTTGAAGATAAATAATTGAATATTAGACTTGATGAGGAAACGATACGTCATTGTCATTTAGAGTTAAACGATAATCAACTATAGGAAAATCGAGTCATGCCTACAGACTAGGAGCGTCGTCAGTTTTTGAGTTTACAACTTTGGATTGACCTTAAATTCGAGACGTATGTTCGGCAGAAGACGGAACAAGAAGCAAGACGTTTCCCTCATCGCACGTCTCAAAATCACGGACTGGTCGATGGCTATCTTGTTATCGTCCAGAACAACTGCGGTGCAAATCCGTTCGTGTACGACGATGCCGATACAGTTAATGGTCTCTTGCCTCTTTTGTTTTCTTTCGTTTCAAACGAAGCAAGAGACCACTTTTAATGAAATCGTTTGGCCGGGAGATCCCGGCCTTGAGTTAAGGTCAGAGGAGGACCTGGTTGAGGGTAGCGCCCTCTCCCGTGAACGCCTTTCCGGCCATGTTCTCGGCAGTGGCCTTGAGCTTGTTACCATCCAGATCGTAGAAGGTGTATCCGTAGAACGCTCTGCTGTCGAGGTTGCTGAGATCATTGCTGAAGACGACCTTGACGAGGGTGGCTTCGGTGAAGGCTGCAGGCCCGATGTCGACAGCGTTCACGAGGTTAGCCTCAGTGAGAGGGCACCTGGCGAACGCGCGCTCTTCGATGACGTAGACGTTGCTAAGGTCGAACTCTTTCAGCGAGGTGCATTCGTAGAATGCCCTCTTTCCGATCTTGGCGACAGAATCTTCGAAGTTCGCGCTGTCGAGAGAAACGCAGTTTTCGAACGCGTAGTCGCCGATGACAGAAGCGTTGCCTACGGTCACGGTCTTGAGGTTGGAGCAGTTGGCGAACGCCTTGTTCCCGATGTCTCCGTAGCACTTAACAGAGGTGATGGTATTGTCGCCGTAGAACGCCTTGCTCAGGATGCCGGAGACCTTGTACTCGAATCCGAGGTACGTTATGGTCTCAGGTATGGAGACCTCGGCGATGGAGTCGGACACGAATCCGCACACCTTGACGACGAAGTCCTCAGCGTTGACGATCCTGTAGTTGTATCCGTCCTGACGGATGGATCCGTTCTTAGCGGGCACGTAGAGGTTCAGCTCCTTGAAATCGGTGGCGCTGGTGAACTTGTATCCCTTGAAGTCCTCTGCGCTGTACTCCATGACCTCCCCCTTGTCGTCGTGGAAGACGCATCCTTCGAACGCGTTGGGTCCAACGTTCTCGATGGTATAGGGGAACACGATGTAGTTCAGAGCGTTGCAGCTGGAGAAGGCATCCTCGCCGAGGGTCTTGACGCCGTCTTCAAACTTGAGGCACTCAATGGTGCTCTTCCAGAAAGCGGCGTTTCCGATAGTCTCAACGTTAGAGGGTATGCTGATATAGGTTATGTATTTTCCAGACGCCTGGGCTCCATCCGCCTTGAGGGCGGCTCCAGCGTTGGCGAACGCACAGTCTCCGATAGCGGTAACGGTCTCGGGGATCACGTACCTCTGCTTGGAGAGGGGGTACTGAAGAAGGGTCTTGACATCCTTGTCGTAAAGGACGCCTTTGTCGGAAGAGTAGGACTCGTTGTCCTCGTCGACGGTTATGCTAACGAGATAGGGTGCTGTGAAAGCCATGAAGCCTATCTCGGCTACATTAGCACCAATCGACGCCTTGTCAGCGACACGGCAATCCGAAAATGCCTCTGCGTTTACAGAGACGGGGGTGAAGGTGAAAGCAAGGCCTTCGAGCTGGAAGTTGTCGGGAATCTCGATAGACTTGAAGCCGGACTCTTCGTTGAATCCTATGGCGGTCACATTGAGATTCTCGTCCAAGATCTTGTAGAAGACCCCGAGATACTCGATCGTGGTTCCCAAATCTGAGAATATGGCGGTGACGGACACGTTGTCGAGCACCTGAGGGACTTCGAGATCCCATCCAGAGAGGAAGTACAGGTCCTTCTCGGTCATAGCGGCGGGGGTGGCTACTGCGGTATAGGTGGTTTCGGCATCGAGATCGTTCACGTACAGGACGTTTCCTTCGGTGTAGATCTCGCTCATGTAGCTGGCCTTGATGGTGGACCCCTCGATGAGTTTACCCTCATGATCGAACCACTCGACGGTTCCAAAGGACTCGTCGTTGGAGGCCACAGACACATCGTACATCTGAGTGAAGACGCCGATCTGCCCTACAATGGTGATGTTGCTGTGAACCTGTATTCCTTCGGTGGTCACCTCGATGCTTTCCCCATCGGGGTCGATGTAATACCATCCGGAGAACTCATAATAGCACTCTGTGGTATCCTCGGGAGTAGACATGGTCACGGCGATCTTGCCGATGTAGAGCTTGTTGACTTTATTCTCGTCGATCTTTATGACGCTGCCATCGGTCACCTGGTAAGTGGAGGTGTTGCTCCCACTGGCGGTGATCTGATTGACAGTGACCGTGTATTTATCGGTCGCGTCAGCGGTGGATTCTGAAGACAGAACGACAGCAGCAGCCGCGACGACCATAAGGAACGCCACCGCGACAACCGCGATCGTTTTTGTCTTACTGTAGATTGTACTTGCATGCATACGAATCCGTATAGTCATAGATTTCATCCAATAAAAATATAGACCGTTAAAAAAAAATCGCTTGCCGTGATTCAACTTATCGGAAGGAGCAAATGAACATCGAATTCCTTCCAAGATTGAAGGATTGCCTAAGGATTCGACAGCACCCTTGCATGACAATCATGCCATTCGGTGCAATCGAACGACTGTTTCTCGGTGACTCGACATAGAGCCCTCCCTTGACGTTCTTCGTTCACATCTGGATGGTCCGTGGACAGAGCATGGCAGAAAAATATCGGTAAGAAAAGGGTTTTCCGCCGGGTCGCCCCGACGGATTTTATGGTTCAGAGACTAAGCTTCCCATCGGTGCCTGCGAACGTCTTTCCAGCGAAATACGCTGCGTCAACGCTCAGCTTGGAACCGTCGAGATCATAGAAGGAGTATCCGAAGAATGCCTTCTTGTCTAGGTTGGACAGGGCAGTAGAGAAGGTGACCTTCTGGAGCGAGGTGCCGGTGAACGCGCCGTAGCCGATGGACTCGGCGCTGCCGAGGTCCGCCTCGGCCAGCGCCTTGCACCCGTAGAAGGCGTGCTCCCCGACGGAGACGACTCCGCCGAGGCCGATCTGCGCCAGGGACTTGCATCCGCTGAACGCGCTCTCGCCGATCGCGGTGACGCCGCCGAGGTCGACGGACTCCAGCGAGGCGCAGCTCGCGAAGGCGTACGCGCCGAGGGAGGCCGCGCCGTCGAGGGCGACGGACTCCAGGGCGGAGCAGTTCGCGAAGGCCTTGAAGCCCACGTCGACGGCGGAGGTCACGGAGGTTATGGTCGAGTTGCCGTAGAACGCCTTGGAGGCGATGCCTGCGACGTCCCAGTCGAACCCGAGGTACCTCACGGACGCGGGTATGTCCAGCTCGGTGAGGGTGTCGTCGGCGAGGCCGACGGCGGTTATGGTCTTGGACTCGCCGTTGTCGACGATCCTGTAGTCGACTCCGCCGTAGGAGATGGTCCCTGCGACGGGGGGCACGTACATGTTGAGGCGGGAGCTGTCCCTTCCGGTGAACTTGTGGCCGGACATGGCTTCGATGGAGAAGCCCATCTCCGCGCCGTCCTCGCCGTGGAAGACGCACCCGTCGAAGGCGTCGGACGCGACGGCCTCGAGCGTCTCGTTGAACAGGACGTACCTCAGGCTGCCGCAGCCGGCGAAGGCGCCGGCTCCGATGGACTCGGTTCCGTCGGCGAGCTTGAGGGTCTCCAGGGTGCTGCCGCTGAAGGCGTTCTCCCCGATCTTGGAGACGGTGCCGGGTATGCTCACGTAGCGGAAGTACGTGATGTCCCCGCCCTCGTAGTCCGCCTTGAGGGCGGCGCCGGCGTCCCTGAACGCCCCTGCGCCGATCTCCGTGACGGTGTCGGGTATCTGGAGCCTCTGCTTGGATGCCGGGAACTTCAGCAGGACGGATGCGTCCTTGTCGTAGAGCACTCCGGCGACGGACGAGTAGACCTCGTTCTCGTCGGAGACGGTGATGGACCTGAGGTACGGGCTGTCTAGGGCGCCCTCGCCTATGGTGGCGACGGTGCCGCCGACGCTGACCTCGGTCACGGTGGCGCAGTCCGCGAAGGCGCCGGCCTCGATGGAGACGGGGACGAAGTCCCTGCCGTCGTGGCTGACGACCTCCGGCACCGAGAGCGATACGGGCTCTCCCTCGGCCCTTATGGCGGACACGGTCGAGTCCTCGAGCACGAGGTACCTGACGTCCTCGTATACGAAGGAAAGCAGGGTCGACGAGAACTCCGCGACGACCTCCATGTCGCCGGTGACGGTCCTGGAGGGCGCGTCCCATCCGACGAACTCGTAGAGGTACTCCTCGGTGGCGTCCGCGACAAGGGCCTCGGACTTCGAGCCGCCGACGTCCAGCACGCTGCCGTCGAAGACGACGGCCGCCCCGTAGGGGGCGACGATGCTGCCGACGGTGACGGAC
>JAEEGK010015388.1_pt1 | contig 16965 bp, 14 predicted proteins | sample 8958771 | NCBI WGS metagenome assembly JAEEGK01 (sample SAMN16246547, study PRJNA631951) | gut metagenome | biome: gut microbiome; feature: rumen; material: SC-attached | host: Bos | place: Iran: Karaj | collected 2018-10 | reverse complement strand
CTTTGAGAAAATCACTTAAGGAGTCTTTGGAATTTGATAACTTGTGAAGATATTCTAAGGATATCAAATAAGGGATACTTCCTAGTTCCGGTTCTGAATGGAGTGGCAAAGTAGCTATTTGTGGAAGTTGAGAAAGGTAGGTTAAACGTTTAAGTCGATTACATTCATCAACATCAACCAATTCTAAAAGAACTTCTAAAGGCAAAAAGGGAACTACGCCACATGCCTCCCACTCTTTATAGGAGATATTCTCTTTTATAAGCTTAACCCAAATTGAGGTATCGAATAAAACCGGCGTAAACTGATTCATATTTATTCCTCTATTCCCATTTCGCATTTGGGGCAGAACCATCCCATTTTGACCTTTTCAAACATGCTGGAGCCCTTGTTCTCATCATCGTAGAACAATTCCATGACATAATCGATTAAAAAATGTTCTCCAATGAATGCATTACAATGAGGGCAAACATTTGCTTGGTAGTATTCTCCTCTAGTTTTACTAAATCGTTGTTGCACAATAACCCCATGGTCTTTAGCAAAGGTCCTTTCGTGTTCGTCAAAACTGATTGGAGTTTTGGGATCATAATTTTTTTTTCTTTAGCCAGGCGGAGCTGACAATCAGGGCTATTTTCATTGGTTGGTCACAACGATGACATTCAATATTTCCAATGGCCATAATTTTGGTGTCCATAAAGGAACCGCAAGTCGGACATTTGGGATTCTTGCAGAACCAAAATTCATCCGGCTTTTTGGCACGATTTTCAATATTATATAAATCGGCTTCAGAACTAATGTTTAAACGATAAAGAGCGATATTGTTTTTGCGATAGTATTCCAGAGTTTCTTCTTCTGGAGGATGCGTTACAACGATTTCTATGGCGAGATAGGGCTTTCCATTTTTATCAATCAAAGCAATATCTGGAATACAGGTTCCCAAATTTTTCTCAACGGCAACTTCTTTTGTAATCTTCAAAAGATTCGCTTCGTGCACTTCTCCGCAATGCCCGCATGTAAAAGATAATGGAAATGGTTCGTTATTAGCCAGTTTGACGCTCAATATATTCGCTAGCATCATTTTAAAGGAATGATGTAGAACGCCTTCCGGAGTGCAATTAGGAGTAAGAGCCTTATGGGCGAAATGGGGTCTTCTACTGCCGGGACCTTCCTTGCCACTTTTTCGGAGAATCATTTCCCCTTGGCAAAGAGGACATGAATATTTGTCACCCTTTTCCGCCTGTAATGCGGTAACAAGAGTACTTTTTGAATCTAATGCGGATGTGTAAAGAAGTTTAATTTTGGCCACGTTAGTAAATATATTCTACCTATCCAATAAATAGTGACATAAAGGATTTTTTATGGTCAAATCAAGAATTTTTGCTAATAAGAAAAATGAGAAACCTATACTAACAGGTGTAGTACATCGGAATCACGAACAGACTTTTAATTAGATTTCAAATCGCATATTACCTGTAATTATAATCTTTTTAGGCATCAATGCAATAAATAATGAAATGAGATTCATCTTGCCATTCTTTTTTGCATTTTAGCAGAAACAAAAAATGTATTGGACTTCTCTTTTTTATACACAATGTCATCACTCAAATATTTTTCAATTATAGATTCTATTTTTGATTGTTCTGACTGATACAAACCAAATTTTCGTATTTTTATAAAACGAAGGACACTAACATGGTATTGTTGTTTGATTTCTATGAGATGTTCTATGTCTTCAATTGTCATGGCATTATGCAAAACTGAATATAAATGAATATTAATTCCATGTTTTAATAAAATTTCAAGTGCCTTTAGAGAACGTTCATAGATATTCGCCCCAACATATTGATTGTGAGTTTCTTTTTTACCGTGCAACGATATGGCAACTGTCCAAAAAGAATCCCTCATTAGCGATGCTAATTCTTCTGTAAAATTCCATCCTGTAGTTGATAAGATTCTGCCAATATTTTTTACGGCATTCAATCTTCCGACCATTTTTTGAAGATAAGGATTTAGTGTAGGTTCTCCTCCAGAAATACAAATACGCATCACCTTGTCTTGATACAAGCCAACAATTTCATCAAATTGATCTAAAGATAAGACGTCGTTCCCTTTTTCACAATAGCAGTTTTTACATGAAAATAAACATTTGTTTGTAACCTCTATGCAAAGATCGCAAGGATTCTTAACTAATGTTCTGTTGTAATCAAAAGTGATTAAATCTTTCTCATACAGGACATCTGTAATTTGATTATAAAAAATTTCTTTGTCACCCAAATTTCTTTTTAAAAGATATGCGCTCATACAAAAAATTTCCCATAATTCCCGTAAAAACACCCGTTATTGCGCTTGCAATCGCACAGTCTTTAAACACCGATAAAATCATCGTAGATATGAATACAATAATCAGCACCCAACTTTTTATTATTTTTTCAAAAAACCATTTGATTGGATTCGCACTAAAATAGAAATCTGCAGTATCTCGTTGTATTTTTATTTCATTAGCAAATTGCTTATATAGTGTATTATCATTCTCCACAATGATAATACACCCATTTCGAGTTGAGTGATCATGTTCGGAAAGCTTTCTAATATTTATTCTCGCATTTTGACTACTGAAAAGAGTTGTTCTTATCGCTCGATTTATTACAGAAGCCTGCCTTAATGTAAAACATTTCTTCTTATGTTCTTTATAAAATTTTATCCATTCTTTTTTTATTTCTTTATAAAATTCTATTCGTTCTTTGTTTATTTCTTTTGTCGGAGGAAGTATCACCTCTGTCAAATAATTTCTTTTGAGGCGCTCAGACAAATTTGAAAAGGCGTTTATCGATGTTACATCCAGCAACAGAACTATTTCCTCTTGGTAATCTAGTAAAAAATCATTTAATGTTGCCATTCCCTTTTCAGAATGGGGGCCACCGATTTCTTCAAAATATTTAGAAATATCAGTTTTTTGATTATTTGATGCAATCCATCTATTCCCTTTTTTTATTATACGCCCATCTTCTGCAAGTGCGGCGACTGTAGCATCTATTACGCCTTGATCTTCAATATGCAATTGTTCACGAGATATCGAAGATAAAGACGTTGTCTCAATCCCATCCTGACTATTTTGTATTAAATTTAAAATTTTTTGTTCCATTTTTTACCCATTCTCAAGAGAGAGATTTCGTAGTTGTCATAAAAGATTAAATATTTGGTAATCCAAGTTTTTGGAAGAACGCCTGATTACGCATAAGCGCATCAGAATATAGTTTGTTAAACGATATTACTTCAACATAAGCTTTTCTTGAAGGAATATATCCAAAGAAGCCCATCCTGTCAGCAGATTCAATTAATCCATGATTTGCGCACTGATCTCTTAAAGAATCCGTTAAATCAGCGACGATATAACAGAATCCAGGCATTTCATCAGATTTTGGGATTGCAAGACCACTTTTTGTTTTGCAATCCCCCGCTCGAATCTTTTTTATGTATGATAGCGATTGGTCGATTGGGTTGTCATCTGCCGTCATATCATCTCTCATTGGACGTTTCAGTTCAACAACAACAATTTGACTAAACGGGGGAATGTCTTTTTCTGATGTAAAGAAGGGATTGTCGTAAAGTTGGAGGCTGCAAATATCAGGACGTTCGTCATCTTTTACATTTATAATATCATAGTCCGATAATTTTTTATCGGATGCTAAATAATTGTGAAACGCCAATCGTTCGTCTATCAACCATAAGTTATTTGCAGACGACGCAACTTCTTCGCTCGTTGTTTTCATAGGGAATATCAAATTATGTATTATGCGCTCTTTTACATATTTTTCATCATTTTGAATCCCAATAGCTTTTTTTAAGAAATCCAAAACTACCCTACGTTGCGCAACATATTTAGCTAGATCAGCTTGTTTCATCTCAGAAGCCTTAGCCATATAATCGTTTAAGGATTGCTCATAAGAATCCAGTTGATCATCCGGAATATTTTGACTAAGAAGTTTATGCCCATCTTCCTTTAACTTTACTTCTGCTAGATATTTTTGTTTGTGTAAAAAAGTGTCTAAGACTTCATCTGAACTATTTGGGTCTATTTCTGAAATTTTGTCATCAATGTCGTTTATAAAAGGTTTGTATTCTGGAGACTTTTTTTCAACAAAATCGACAATTTTATCTTTTACCGCTTTGACATTTGCTTTTAAGAAATCGCTTAAATATTCCGATATGCTTTCAATGACGGCTTTTTCAATATCCTCTATGCAGATTTCTTCAAAATCAATAGAATTATTTTTCTCTGGAATATCAAACTCAGACCTTTCAGGGGAAACTTTTTCATCCAAATACTCTGATGTAACATATGTGTATAAAAAGAAATCGCCCTCACTATCGTTTATAGCTCCGTATAATCCGCAAATCTTCCCTTTTAAAGGCGTTATTTTCACCTCTCGCGCAGCAGCGCACAGTACAAAAGCATGATTTTTTGTAATCTTTGGGTTTAATTTGACATGAGTAATTTCAAACAATTTATGCTTAATTTCAATTTCTTTTGTTTGTGACTTTGATAACATCAATTCATTATGCAAATCATTCAGATCAATCGTTTGCGCCCCGTCAATAACCTTAATATTGGGACATCCTCCACTTCGTAAGAAATACCACAAACAGTGCTGTAAAATTAAGGACGCAATCGATTCTGCATTTTGTTTCATAGTCTTTGCATAGGGCAATTCTATATCATGCATTTTAACAATGGTTAAAACATCATCTTCACATTCTTGTATTTGATGGTTCGAAATTCCATTTTTAGCATTAAAGAGGAAAGTTCTTTTCTTTTTGATATTATTTTCTTGATAGACACTTGTAATTTCTACTTCTTTAAAAACTTTTAACCATAACAAGCGACCCATTCCTTTGCAACCCTTAGGTAATTTATAGCTGCTATCTAAGGTTTTAAACGAATCAAAATTACCTTCGTTGAATCCCATTCCATTGTCAATGATGTCAAATCCCCGAATCTCTAAGGGATTTTCCTTTCCTAAGTCAAGCCCTGTTTCTCTTATGATTTTGACTACAATTTCACCTTTTTCACAACCAATAGAGTCTTCAATAGACTGTATCGAATTGACAACGGCTTCGAATACAGGAAACAAGGCTTTTGATGCAACTAACCTTGTATTTCTCAATCGACCTTGCAAATCGGTATTTATAACATCTGTCATTTGTGAAGCCTTCTTAAACAAAAAAAATTATTGTATATTAGTATAAAAATATTGCTTTAATTACTATTCTACAACAAATATTAAAACCAATCTTTAAACAACCAATTACTAAGGTTGTTTTTTAATACAACAAATTTTTCTTGAATACTCAATGGGGGTAAAATAATCTTCTTTTCAATCAATTCCTCTTTATCTAAAACTTGCCCCTCTCTTGCTCCAGGTTTTATCAAACTTAAAAAGTATTCAGAACAAATTCTCATATAAGATTCCAAAAATTCAATGTTTAACCTTTTTGTATCAATATGATAAACATGATACGCAGGACTAACAGAACCTACTTCATCAGTCATTATTCCGAAATTAAAAATTTCTCTACTCATTCCAAAAATAATGTCATTATTTTTGATAATTTTATTTTTTGATGAATTAGCGGATAATTTTTTTGTAAAATTTTCACTTCTAAGAACCAAGCCGTTATTAGTTACAGAATATTCCAAAACATCAGATTTTATTCCAACTTTTTCATTAGAAGATTCTAATAAATGCCCCATTTTTTCTATTTCCCAATCTTCAGGTATATCACCAAGCTCAGATCTTTTGAATTTCACCTTCTCATCAAATTCAAAATTAACAAACCATTTTACAAACAACATCTTGATTAAATCATTTATATTTGCGTCTAATACTTTTTTCTTTTTTTGATGTACGAATGATTTTCGAGCCAAGAGATGAGATTCTTCCGCATTTAACTCACTCACGTTTTTTATCAAAGATGCTATTTGCTTGTTATTTTTGTAATCGTTTAAAACAAACGGCGTCAAGCCCTCTTCTTTTAAAGAAGATACATATTTTTCATTAATATTCAGTTTCTCATCAAAATCATTATCAAAATCAACTTCTTCTCCACTTTTTGAAAGATATTTTCTCGGAACAAGATTATAATTCTTTTCTCTAACAACATCTATCCCAACCGTACGCGAAAAGCCTTCTTTTGTTTTTTGCTGAAGGACCGTATTGGCTAAGACCTCAATTTCTTCATCACTAAATACTTTTTGTTTCTTATCAATCATATGTCCGAATTCTTGAGCATCAACAAAAACAATATTGTTGTTTACTTTTGCCCTATTTAGAATCCATATGCTGACTTTAATTTTGGTAGAAAAAAATAATTGTGACGGCAAAGCAATAATAGCTTCAATAAAATTGTCTTCAATAATTTTTTTTCTAATTTGAAATTCTTCGGCTGCGCTACTATTTAAGGCACTATTCGCTAAAACTAATCCTATCTTTCCTTTAGGAGAAAGATGGTAAATCATATGTTGAATCCATGCATAATTGGCATTATCAGCAGGCGGGAGGCCGTATTGCCAGCGCGGGTCTTCTTGCAGTTGTTCCTGGCCCCAGTTCTTGAGGTTGAAGGGCGGGTTCGCCATGATGAAGTCGAAGCGTTCGTTGGCGTGCAGGTCGTGGAAGAACGTGTCTTCGTGATGTTCGCCGAAGTTCGCGTCAATGCCGCGGATGGCCATATTCATTTTCGCCATTTTCCAGGTGTCGGCGTTGGCCTCCTGGCCGTAAACGCTTACGTTGTTGCGGTTGCCGCTGTGGTCTTGGATAAACTTGATGCTCTGCACGAACATGCCGCCGGAACCGCAGCACGGGTCATAGACGCGTTTGCCTTCGCTCGGTTTGAGGATGCTCACTATGGTTTTCACGACGCTTGCGGGGGTGTAGAATTCACCGCCCTTGACGCCTTCGTAGCTTGCGAATTGCGCGATGCAGTATTCATAGGTGCGACCGAGCAAATCCTTGCTTGCCTCGGTGTCGCTCATATCCATGTTGCTGAACACATCCACCACGTTGCCGAGCACGCGTTTGTCGAGGTCGGGGGCAGCGTAGTTCTTGGGGAGCACGCCTTTGAGCGCCTTGTTGTTCTTCTCGACTTCGATCATCGCTTGGTCGAGAATCTTGCCGATTTCGGGGGTGTGGGCGGCTTTCGCGATTTCGGACCAGCGGGCGTTTTGCGGAACAAAGAAGATGTTTTCGCTCACGTATTCGTCAAGGTCTTCTTCGAAGCCTTCGCCTTCGGCGACGAGTTCGTTGTAACGTTTTTCGAATGCGGCCGAAATGTAGCGCAAGAAAATGAGCCCGGTGAAAATTTTGCGGTAGTCCGCTGCAGGGATGTGCCCCCAGAGTTCGCAGGCGGCGTTCCAGATTTGCTGTTCAAAGCCGAGGGTTGCCGAGGATTGCGACGATTTTGCCGATTTCGAAATACGTACCATTTTGGACCTATATGGATTTTCTTTGTGCAATATAATTTAATTGATGGTGGGTTGCGCTAGGTGGGGCGCCTTTTTTCTATCTTTGCGGGCTGTGAAAAATGCTCCGATTACAACTCCCGAATCTTCTGCGGAAGGTTCCCGCGGCCTTGCCCTTTGGCACATTCTCGCTGTCGTGACTATCCTCTTTTGGGGCACGAGTTTTGTGAGCACGAAGGTGCTCTCGAATCACGGATTTTCGGCGGTGCAGATTTTCACGTTGCGGTTCGTGGTGACGTACTTGTTGCTCCTCGCTGCCTCCCATAAAAAGTTCCGTTGCGAAAACTGGAAGCACGAATTGATTTTGTTTGTGTGCGGGCTTACGGGTTGCACGCTTTACTTCTGGGCGGAGAATACAGCGCTTTCGCTTTCGCCATCGAGCAATGTTTCGCTGATTGTCTGTACGAATCCGTTGTTGACGATGATTTTTGCAGGGCTTATTTACAAGAGCGAACGTCTTTGCAAGCGTCAGATTCTCGGGTGTGTGATTACGTTTATCGGGATGGTGCTTGTGGTGTTGAATGGAAAGTTTATTCTGAAACTTTCGCCGGTGGGCGACTTGCTGGCGTTTAGCTCGGCGTGCATGTGGACGATTTATTCTTTGATTGTGCGTCCGCTGAACGAAAAGTATTCAACTTTGTTCATAACGCGCAAGATGTTTTTCTATGGAGCGCTTTCGTCAATCCCGGCGGTGTTCATCGAGGCTGGCGGTAGCGTTCAAAAGGCGCTTGATGTCCCGTGGCAGAACTTTGCGGAGCCGGTGGTGTCTCTCAACTTCCTTTGCCTTACGGTGTTTTCGTCGCTGTTCGGCTACTTGATTTGGAATAAAGTTTTAAAGCAAATCGGGACGGTTCTCGCTAGCAACTACATTTACGCGATTCCGCTGGTGACGATTATTACGGCGGTGATTGCGCTTGGCGAGCGGATTACGCCGGTTGCCATCGCTGGAGCTGCGGCTATCGTTGCGGGCATGGTGCTTGCAGAATGGAAACGCAAGTAAATTGTCCTCATAGGTAGGGGGCCTTGCGGAAAATATTTTTGTTTTATCTATATTAACGAGTAGAATTTATCCCCATTTTAGAATTCATCAAGGAGAAAAGCATGGCAAATGAATTAGACGAGTTGACAGGCCCAGTGAATACGGAAGGTCGCGACATCAACGTCATCGAAAAACAACTTCCTGTGAAAGTCGGTGTGGGTTCGCTCATATTCGAAATCCTTCTTTGGGTGTGCGGAATTATACCTGGCGTTATCTTCTTGTTCATGAAGATTGGCGCAAAAAACTACTTCCAGCAGTTACAGCAGAAATTACAGAGCGAAGCTTCGCAGATTGACAACTATTTGGAACAGCGCGTGCAGATTTTGCAAAACGTGGCCGGGCTTGTCAATAAGGCTATCGATCTTGACAAGGACGTGATGAAAACGGTCGCCGCATACCGTGGTGGCGTGATGCCCGATGCGGCCCGTAACCAAGTTGCTAATCAACTTGACGCTTCCTTTGCGCGTTTGTTCCCGCAGGTCGAAAATTACCCGGATCTTAAGGCTCACAGCGCCATCGCCGATGCCATGCAGCAGAACAGCTATTTGCAAAAAGAAATCACGGCGGCCCGTGCCCTTTACAACGATACCGTGCTTCAGTGGAATACCGATGTGTTCTCTTGGCCGACCAAGCAGATTGTCGCCGCCCGTGCTCATTACACCACGAGAATCCCGTTTACAGCATCTGCAGCCATCAAGGCTCGTGCAAGAGAAACATTCTTTTAATAGCACTAGATTCGGGTTTGTCCATTGATCGAAGACATATATAATCCAGTACAAAAGTTCCGTTCGGAGTTCCGTGACAAGTTTAAAGATGTTGCTGAACAAACTTTTGATGATTTGCTAAAGCATTCAGGACTTGATGTCGAAGCTAACAAAGAAATTGTAAATAAAATAAATTCTTTGGAACAGATTATTGATGCGTTGGAAAAGCGCATTGCAAAACTGAGCTTTTGGCAAGTTGTTCTTTGGCTTATAGTTATTGGTTGCATTATTGCTGGGGCTTACTGTTATAGCGAAGCCCTCTACCGCTATATTTTGGCCTTTTTGGCTGGATTTGTGGTTTCGCTAGTTGTTCTTTTCCGTGTTATAAAGCCAAGGAAAGATTCTGCAAAACGAGAACTACAAGAAGAACAAGCGTCTGTCGAGAAAAACAAGGAAATTGCGTGGGAACAAATGCGCCCGTTGAACAGATTGTTTGATTGGGACATTACGGTACGCATGATTTCGAAGACTGTCCCTCGCATACATTTTGACCCGTTTTTTACAAAGGGCCGGTTGAGTGATCTTTACGCCCAGTTTGGTTGGGACGACTTGTTCAATCAGGATAAATCCGTTCTTTTCACGCATAGTGGTGAAATCAATGGCAACCCGTTCATTCTTGGTCGTACGATGAGCATGCAATGGGGCGAAAAGACATACCATGGCTCCAGAGATATTTCTTATTGGGTGAGAAACGGGAAAAATTCATATAGAAAAACTGAAACGCTTGATGCTGAAGTCGTAAAACCTTATCCTGAATATTTTGTTGAAACATTCCTCATTTATGGATGCGATGCGGCTCCCAATCTCGTTTTCCATCGGAACTGCTCTGGGCTTGCAAATAAAGAAAATACTTTTTGGGGTAAATTGAGCAAGAACGCGGAACGCAAAAAACTAGAAAAGTTCTCTCGTAATCTCGAAGATGAATCGCAATACACCATGATGCCGAATCGCGATTTTGAAACTTTGTTCAATACCATGGACCGTAATAACGAAGTGGAATACCGCTTGCTGTTTACCCCTATCGCGCAAACGCAAATGCTAGAAATCATGCGGAATAAAACGGAAGGCTATGGTGATGATTTTAGTTTTGATAAATTGAATAAAGTGAATTGCGTTAAGGCCATACATTTGGATAATCTTGAACTGGATAACAATCCAGAACGTTACAAAAGCTACAGCGTTGAACAATCCCGTCAAAAATTCATGATGTATAATCAGGAATATTTCAGGGCACTTTATTTTGCTTTTGCTCCGCTCCTTGCAATTCCGCTTTATCAGCAAACCCGTACGCACGAAAATATTTACGGTATAAAAGAAAATTATCGTTCTTGTTTCTGGGAACATGAGGCTATTGCGAATTTTTATGGCGATGAAAAGTTTAAACATCCTGATTGCGTCACGCACTCGATATTAAAGACAACGGAAAGCCGAAACAGCGATGCGACCTCTCAAATTGAAGTGACTGCTTATGGCTATAGGACAGAAGACCGTGTTGAGAGCGTTCGTGTACGCGGAGGTGATGGCCGTAGTTACAATGTTGATGTGCATTGGGATGAGTATCTGCCTGTTTCGCAGACGAGCGGCTTGCGGATTCAAGAAGATATGGCTGGGTTTGAATCCCGCGAAATGGATGCTACGGAACGCGCCGACTATATCAGCAAAAAAGAAGAAACCTTCCGCAATGGGGTTTATCGGCGGTCGATGCTTTCTGGACTGGATTAACGAAATTCCTAGAAGTTTGCTATATTTGGCGTTGAAATTGCCTTATGCGGTAAAACGCTGTATCGCTTTCGTCATGATTGCGGTATAAGAGAATCCCGTGAAAGCCGGGAACGGTCTCGCCGCTGTAAGGGAGGACGAAACCAGCATAAACCAATGCTCGTCGCAAGCCGGAAGTTCCGAAAAAAGGAATGCCGGTTCTGCAAAAGCGGGTGTGAAGGGGCTGGAAGTAGATTGATCCCCGAGCCAGAAGAACTGTAAGGCATAAAAGACGCTTTGCGTCATAGGTTGTTAAACGGTGCGAAAGACATCGCTTTGCATAGCCACGCGGTTGCGTGGATGTTTGACTGTATGCGTTCGTTCTTGCAGTCGTTATTACGTTCGTGCTTTCGCGACCGTGCTGTTGGCGAACGTTTTTGCTTCGTCAGAAGAATTTATTCAAGACTTGGGTGAATCGTCGGTTTACGGAACGACGTATGTAGAAAAGCCTTTGCAGGCCTCTTCGAGCTATGCCGAAGTTTTGCCCGAAACGTGGGAAGGCCGCGGGCTTTCGGCGGCGGAAGTTTTGGCGGCGTTGCCGGGCGTGCAGTATTACCGTCAAGGCGGAGTCGGGAGTTTCCAGACCGTGAGCATTCGCGGTATATCGGCAAAGAACATTGTCGTGTGCATGGACGGCATTCCGTTGAACGACGCGTCGGGTGGAGCTGTCGATTTAGGCACGATTGACTTGAACCAAGTTGAAAAAATTGAAGTTTATAAGGACCGTGTGCCTGCAAAGTTTGGCGGTCGCGGAATTGGCGGGGTAATTAATTTTATTACCAAGGGTTCAAAGCCTGCCGAAGCGGTGCTCAAGCCGGAAGAAAAAAAATCGGGCCGTGTGCTTTTAAGTTACGGCAGCCACAATACGTGGGAAGCTTCGACGCAGTTGCTTTCGCGTTTGACGGACAGCGTCTCGGTAAGTGCGTCTTTATCGGCTCGTCATAGCGATAACGATTACGAATTTAGCAGTAATAACAGAACGCCTTACAATCCCGACGATGATTTTACAGACAAGAGAAGGAATGCTGAGTTTACCGAATATTCAGGAATTTTCAAGGCTCGCGTGTTGCATGCAAACGGCGTGTTTTCGACGTTGAATTTTAATTTTAGCCGTGATGAAGGTGGAAATCCTGGTCGTGATGATTATCAAACGTCAGTAGCAGGGTACAAAGGTGAATTTGCGACTGTCGCTTATCGTGCCGAACTGCCGCAACTTTGGAACTGGCTTTGGCTTGAACTCTCATTGACAGGCAAGTTCGAAAAGGCTGTTTCGCATTCGTATTATCCGCTAGACCATCTTGGATTTGCTTCATCGGAGTTTATGGAATATGGTACGGCCGGTTACAGCTTTGTTCCCGAAATCACAGCGAATTATTCTAGCGATAAATTAGAATCAAATGTTCGTGTATCGACGGACATGAGCTATTATGAGCCTCGTGGCTATTCCCGCGAATGGAACCTCACGCGGTACGCAACGAACGCTTCGGGCGATATCTCGTATAACATTTTAAAGACGCTTTCGCTGGGCGGCGAAACATCTTTGCTTTTGATTAAGGACGATATTCACGGTGGAAAGCATATTTCGCCATCGGCATCGCAAGAGCTAAAATCTTCAAAGGATTTAAGCGTTTCTTGGTCAGGGTATGGCTTTGTTCGTTATGATGCACCAAATTCGGAATATGGCGGATGCTTGAGTTTCGGTCGGTTCTTCCGTACGCCGCAGTTGATGGAACTTTATGGTGTATATCCCGGAGTTATTTCGAATCCGAATTTACGTGAGGAATCGGCACTCCGTTTTGAAGTGGGCGGTTATTTTATGATTCCCAAAAGCAACACCGTTTTGCGTGCAACGTATTTTGAAACGGATGCGGATAATGGGATTTATTGGGTGGTTACAGGCTCGTTCATGAAGCCGATGAACATCGGTAAATCGCATGTTCGTGGTATCGAAGCAGAAATGGAAAGCAAACCTCAAAAATGGCTCTCCGTGATTTTACGTGCAACCTTCCAGGATGCAGAAGACCGCAGCGAAGAAAATCATTATAACGGAAACAAACTCCCTTATGAGCCCGCTCGCTCGTATTATGCCGAAGCGAAAATTGATTTCCCGTATCATTTTGATTTCACGTGGACATCGGAATACCGCACAAAAATTTATGGAGACAGGGCAAATCGCGTAGAACAGCCCGCTGTCGATTTGCACCATTTGTCGCTTGGCTACAATCCTTTTGATAAAACACGACTTGTCTTTTCGCTCAGGAACATCACGGATGAAACTTATAGAAGTGCCTATACGCCATTCCCCACCCCAGGGCGAGAATACAAATTAACATTAACACAGGGGTTCTAGGCCCCGCGCAGTCTGGACTTTGCAAGATATGCAATGTTTGTGCTGCGATAACATAAAGAGGTACAACAATGAAAAAACTCTTGACTCTTATTGCCGCGTCTTCGCTTGCGTTTTATATGCAGGCGTGCTCGGATAGTGCAACTTCTGCTGATGACGAAGTTGATCTCGTCAGTTCGTCCAGTGAAGATGAAGACATCAGCTCTTCAAGCAAGGCGAAGTCTTCTGCTAGCAAGAACAAGTCTTCTTCTAGTAAAGCAAAATCCTCTTCAAGTAAAGTAAAGTCTTCTGACAGCAAGGCTAAATCTTCCTCCAGCGTCGCGAAGTCCTCCGACAGCAAGGCTAAATCTTCCTCCAGCGTCGCGAAGTCCTCCGACAGCAAGGCTAAATCGTCCTCTAGCGTCGCGAAGTCCTCTGACAGCAAGGCTAAATCGTCCTCTAGCGTTGCAAAGTCTTCTGACAGCAAGGCCAAATCTTCTTCCAGCGTTGTAGCCTCTTCGTCTAGCAAAGATGTTATCACTGCATACGTATTTGGTTCCGATTACACTTCTGGCGAACTCCGCTGGGTAATCAACAACAAGATTTCTGAAGACAAACTTCCGTTCAATCAGGATTCAAAGATTATTCCGGTTGATGGAAACCTCTTTGTTCTTGAAAGATACGGTGCCGACAACCTCGCTTTGGTCGATATGGCGACAAATACAGTTAAATGGCAAATTGACCTTGGTGCAAATGCAAATCCGAGCGATCTCGTGAAAGCGAACAAGGACGAAGTGTGGCTTGCTTTGGATGGTGAAGCTAAATTTGTAAAGGTCGCCGTTAAGGATGGAAAGATTACGAAGACCGTTAAGACGGAAGCTTTTGCGCAAGCGGAAGGTCAATCTCCGCATCTCGTCGATTTCGAAGTGAGCGGCGATACGTTATTCGCCCTCTTCCAACGTTACACCGCCGAAGGTTGGACGACGAGTTATCCGGCTCCAGGCCTCCTTGCTATGTACAAGTTAAGCGATGGCACGTTACTCGATACTATCGGACTTGCTAAGAAGAATCCGATAGCAATGGGCTTTGCCAAGGGCAAGCTCTATGTGGGTTCTATGGCTGAATACAATAATGACTGGGGAACGGATGCTGACGACGCTCGCGGTATTGAAGTTGTTGACTTTGCCAAGAAAACATCTTCCATGGTTGTTGACGGTGTAAAACTTGGCGGCGGCATTTATGCGTTTGTTGTAGATGCAAAGAACGCAATTGCGTATGCTTCGATTTACAAAGTTGGCGGCAATGTTCCTGTAGCGAAAGTTGATCTTGCTTCGGGCTCTGTAGAATTTGTTTCAGGAATTCCTGATGCAGAAGGCTCCTTGGCTGTCGATGCGGCTGGCGTGCTTTATGTTGGCGACCGTTCTTATGGTGCTTCCGCTCTCTATGTTTACGACGCTATGGCCACGAAGATTTCTGCTCCTACGAGCGCTCTCCCGCCATACAGCATTGCCATTGTGAAGTAAATTTCAAGAAATAATGGACCCTATCGCGTTGCTCAGGATGACGCTCTCGTCATTCTCGACCTGATCGAGGATCTGTACAAGCTTAAATCAAGGCGGCTATTCCTAGCCGCCTTATTTTGTATATTAAAATAATATTAATGCATCAACATCATGTTTACTTAGTTCGCATTGCTAATTAGATTGGAGATGATTATGAAAAAAATATTTTTGCTATTTGCTGTTTGTCTTTCCTTTTCTTTTGGTAATGACTTTTGCGTTTTCACTGCAAATGGTAATTGCGTATCCAATCTGCACGATATGCGTGAGGCCCAGAATGTTTTTCAAGAAAAAAGCTTTAAAAAGTATTATATAGCCTCGAAGGCGAAACCTGTTGCAGGGTTGCGTTCCTATAAATCTGTAAAACCAACGAAATCTAGCGGTCATAAGAGATGGTACGAAGTAGATTGGAATCAAGGAATGATACTTTGTCCTGAAAAAGAATTTAATACGGGTGATGGAATGTGGATTGTAAACGGCTCTGCACGAATGGATTCCAAGAATTGTCTTTATGTAGATGGCTCTCCTTATACAAGGAGTATTCTTGTTCTTTATGCACGAAATCTGAACGATTTAACTGATGCAGACTCTAGCTGGATTCTTGTAAATCAGACGATTGTAAATCTCAAAGGAAAATGTTTTATCATTTATGGAGGTGTTGGGCGTACTTATGACAGATATCTAAAAGATACTTCGTATGCGGTCCAAATGAAATATGATTTGATTGTAGATAAAACTGAATTACGTGTTCGAGATGCTCTCTGGTTGCGAGAAGGGGAAAAAGTTGATGCAAAACAATCTGTTTTATGCTTTAAGGAAGATTATTATCCATCATCGGATTCATTAGAGGTGTTGGATTATCCTTCTAGATATTATCATTATTATTTGAGTTTTCGCTCAAAAAAGGACGGGCTTGAAAGTATTCTGAATTGTCCTAAACCGACTGAGTGCTTCTATAACGAATCTGCCAATGGCTATAGGCTTCCATATTATGACGAATGGTATATTCTTCAAAATGCAGGGCAATCAAAAGTTTTTTCTTGGGGAAACGAGTTCATTGAAGATTCGTTAAAAAAATATGCGGATATTCATTGTGCCGAAAAAAAATCTGGTCTTTATCCAGTAAAACAATATGCCCCTAATCAGTATGGATTGTATGATACCTATGGAAATGCTAATGAATCGTATTTTGTTCCTGATGGTTATTTTGGAGTTAATCCTTGCAGCATATCGGGTTTTCATAATCCCGGTAAAGCGTGCCGGGACTTGATTAAATACATGTGCCTTCCTCGCAATGAAATAATTAATAACGCAACATTTAAAAAGCCGGCTTTTCAAGGCATGCGCATGGTTCGTAAACTTGAATGATGCCTAAATTATTGGTGTTTTTTTTAAAAGTCTACTATGTGTTTTTAACTGAATTCTGGACTAATTCGAGGCGGCTATTCCTAGCCGCCTTATTTTGTATAGCATCATGCGCGGGCTTACGGAAAGGTCGCGGCCTGCGGCACTCATGTTGCCGTCGTGACGGCGGAGCGCTTCGCTTAGGATTTCGCGTTCGTAGCTGTCCATCAGCGTTGCAAGCGGGCTGTTGCCTTCGGGGAGTACGGATGTGCCCGAAGTGACGTCGGTTTGCAGCGTGGGCGGCAAATCGTAGGCGTTGATGCAGACGTCGGTTGTCGCAAGGCAGGCGTGCTCGATGCAGTTTTCAAGTTCGCGGACGTTGCCCGGCCAGTGGTAGCTCATGAGCATGTCAATGGCGGGCGTGCTTAACCGCAAAATTTTCTTGCCGTATTTCAAGTTCATCTTTTCGATGAAGTGGTCCGCCAAAAGCAGAATATCTGTTTTACGTTGTATAAGCTCGGGGAGCGAAATCTGGAAAATGTTCAGACGGTAATAAAGGTCTTCGCGGAATTTCCCGTTTTGCATCATGGCTTCGAGATTTTTGCCGGTGCTTGCAATAAGCCGCACGTTGCAGCGCTGGACGATGTTACTGCCGAGGCGTT
>JAEEGK010015386.1_pt1 | contig 16967 bp, 6 predicted proteins | sample 8958771 | NCBI WGS metagenome assembly JAEEGK01 (sample SAMN16246547, study PRJNA631951) | gut metagenome | biome: gut microbiome; feature: rumen; material: SC-attached | host: Bos | place: Iran: Karaj | collected 2018-10 | reverse complement strand
ATCTTCTAGCATCATACCAACTACAAAAGCTCCATAAATTAAAAAACATAATGCTTCTAACAAATTTAAAAAACTATTCCCTGTAAAAGTGCATATATCAACATAATATACTATAAATATTAAAACACATATTATTATCATTAAAGTCATACTTTTATTATTTTTTAAATAATATAATAAAATTCCAATAGTAAAATGAAAAATAAAAACAATAGATTGTCCTATTGAATAAATTTCTATTAAAAAAAGGAAAACTAATTTCATTAATGATATAAATACATAACTTATAATTAAAATAATTGATTTACAATTAGGTGATATTTTTAGTTTATCTTTTAACAATTTTTTATCTTTATTATATTCTTTTGTTTTACAATCTGTATAACAATTTTCATTATCATTTGTTTTATCTTCAGGGTAATAATTTATATTATCATTTGTTTTATATTCAGGATAACAATTTTCATTATCATTTGTGTTATCATTACTATCAGTTGAACATTTTTCATTATTATTTATTGGATAATTATTTATTAATGGGGCTGCATTATTTAATTTTGGTCCTTCTGGTGTTGGTGTAATATATTCACTCATCTTATATTATATAATATTAAAAAATAAAAATCAAAAAAAATAAAAATTTTTTTTTTAATTTTTATTTGAATCTTATTTTATTTAATTTTTAATAATATTAGAAATTAAAATAATTCGATTAATATTCAAAATTATTATTAACTATATTTAATACTAATTTTTATACAATAATTATATAAATTCATAATCTGGAATATAATTTTCATATTTTTTTTATTATTTTTTTTTCCTCTGGTTCTTTTAAATTATAATTTTAATTTATATTTCCATTTTTTTCTTTCAAATATAAAAGTTTTTTCCTTTATAATTTAAATTATGTTCCATTTGATTACATTTCAAAATCAATTTATTATTTAATAAATCATATAAAATTTTTTTTCTCATTTTTACATCTTTTTCTTAATTAATTTTTATATATTTAAAACCATTTTTAAATTTTATTTATTTTACAATTTAATTTAATTTAAATTATTTTATTAAACTGAACTTAATTTTTTCCATTTAATAATGACAATTTGTTCATTTATTGGAATTCCAATTTGAGATAATATACTTTACTTTATTTCTTCTATTGTTGAAATAATACATGATATTTTCTCCTATTATTGTTTGAATGCAAATATATATTATTTAAATAAAAATAAATAAATAATGTATTAAAATTTATTTGCTAAATAAATATATTTATTATAATATTATTCATATATATTATTTAATTGAAAACAATTTAACTGATAATGAAAAATCAATATTCCTAAAACAAACTTTTATATAATTATATTATTATTTTTAAACATTTCTTAAAAATATAAATCATAAACTTCTATATATATAATTCTAAATTTTATTTTTATAAAAAAAAAATTCTTTTTTAATCAGTGAATTAATCCCATTACATTAATAGTTTATTAAATAATTTTCTTATAAAAATTTCTTTTTATTTTTGCAATAATTAATTAATTTTATTATAATGATGAATGTTAATATGATAAAATTCTCTAAAAAATATAAATTTTAATATAAAATTATCCAAATGACAATTTTCATTATTTTAACATTCATTATCATCAAAGTAATAAAAAGCCCTTTTATAAAAAATAAAATTGAAACTCCATTAGAAACACAATTAAGAATAGTTGCTGTTGATTTAATAAATATTATAATTTCAATGACGAATAAAACAGAATTAGAAAAAAAATATCTATTAAATGGTAAATGTTTAAAACAATTATCATCTTCAATGATGACAGGAAATATTTCAACAATTATAAATAATTCTGGACATAGTTTAATGAGATTAGGAAATCAAAAAAATTGTGAATCTAATTCTTTTACTTATCATTTATTTATTTTTAATTATAATTTATCATCAAATTACTTGTTTAATGAGGATTTAAATTATTTTATTGGAGCTACAAAAAAAAGATTAGGAATTTGTTTATTTAATAAATGTGATAATTTAGTTAGTTTTATTTTGAAACAAAAAAATAAAGGTTTATATGAATATTTAGGAAATAATCATAATATTATTTCTATTAGTGAAGTGAAAAGTGACAAAAATTATAAGTTTTCTTCTTGCTTTTTAATTTCTTGTTTAATTATTTTTCCTATTGTTTTTATAAGGATTTTTATTCAATGTTTATCTTTTTTTTTCTTCAATGAAGAAAATTTTGATTCTTATGATGAAAATCGAAAAAAGATTTTAGAAATTAGTAATATATTAATTAACTCAAAAGAAAATGAAAGTGATAAAAAAAGTAATAAAATAAAATCACATTTCTCAACAAAAACACTTTTTAATAATTATACACAACAAAAAAAAACAAATGAAGAAATAGTATATATGGCTCATATATTAAATAATGATTTTAGTGATAATAATCAAAATAAAATATCATTAATAGTAAGTTATATTTTAAATAATTCAATTATAAATAACATATGTAATTATTTATTTGAAGTTATTTCACATAAAAATATATTTCAATTAAAAAATAAAGAACTTTTTAATGAATCAAAAATTGAAATACTTTCAGGATTAAGGACAATAATTATAATATTAATAATATTTAATAAAATTGTTGAAGTATTTTATGAATATCCATCATCTCCACTAGGTAATTTTGATTTTTATAATAGTTTAAATTTTATTATTATTAAATTTTCTACTTTTGCTGAATCATGTTGGGTTTTTTTAGATGGATTTGTTTATTGTTATAAATTTATGTTTTGGATTAAAAAAAATAAACAAAAAATAAATTTTTATTCTTCAATTTTATTTTTAATCAAAGTTACAATACCTAAAATTTTTATGTTTTTTTTGATAAATATTATCATATTTAAAAATTTAAAAGATATTTCAAAATTTTTTGGTTCTCCTGCTTTATTTGAAAATTTTTATTTAAGAAAAGGAAATAGTAAATTTGTTAAAAATCCTTTATATTTTTTAATTCCATTTTATATACCTTATAATCATAAAAAAGAATTTTGTTTTAGTTCAAATATTATTATATTAAATGAATTTTATTGTCTAATTTTTTTGATTTTTACAATTTATATTTTATATAAAATTAGAAATCCAATATTTGATTATTTTACATTATTAATACCTTTAGTAAGTGCTATATTTACTTTTGTTTATTATTCTAATTTTCAATTTGAGAATTATACATTAAATTCTATTTTAGGTGAAAAAATAATATTAAAATACCCTTTTTTGATGTATAATATTTATATGTATGGAGCATTTATTGGATTACTTTATTTTTATTATATTGATTCTTTATCTAATATTTCAAATTTTCAACAAAGTAAACATTATTATCCTTTTATTTTTATTTTTAAATTATTATCAATATTAAAAACTGATAAACAAATTGAAAGATATATTTTATCTATTTTTTCTTTTTTTATTTTATTTATTTTAGGTTCTTGTTATAGTATAGCAAAGAAAATTTATTTAAGAGAAAGAGCTTTTATTTTTAGGTTTAATTTAATATTGAAAATATTATATATTTATGAAAAATATATTTTTGCTCTTTTTTTTGGAATTATGACTTTTATGTTAATGTGTTCTTATGATAAATTTTGGGTAAATATTTTTTTAAGAGGGCAAGTTTTTATCTCATTTAGCAGAGTATCATATTCCTTTTTTTTAATAGGAGAAATTATAACTTATTTATTTTTTACTCTTTTTGACATGTCAATTTTTGATTGGAATTATCAAAATATTTGTTATATTACTTGTGTATTAACATTAGTAATTGTTAGTATTAGTGAAATATTAACAATTTATTTTGAAATTCCAATTAGAATTCTTTTAAATAAGTTTTTCCATAAAACTCATGATGATGAAGAATATTTAGTTGGAAGTGAAAATGATAAAAAATTTTTTAATTAAAAAAAAATAAAAAATTAGATTTAGAATATAAAAAAAATAAAAAGAAAAATATGAATATAAAAAATAAAAAAATAGATTTTTTAAATATTAAAAATATAAAAAAAAATTAAACTTTTAAATAAAAAAAGATTACATATTTTTAGTAAGAGAAGTAATTTTAACAACATCAGCAGGTTTTTTAGTCATAATATAATAAGTTTCTTCAGATGAAATATTAATATCATTAGATGGTTCAGCAATAGTTTGCATTAAATATTTAACATCATCAATATTCATATTATCTCCAATTTCTTCAATTGCTTGTTGTAAACTTTCAGGTGAAATTTTTTCAATTTTTTCATCTTTTAAATTTTCAAAAATAATATTTGTTCCATTTCTAGTTTTATTATCTCCTAAATGAGAATTTATATATGAAATAATATCATCTGTTGATAAATCATTTTCATTAATATCATACTCAAGACATAATTCTTCAATTACTTTATAAATTTCTGGATGTTCTTTATGAAAATTAATTGATCTTAAACCATTTTGAATTATATGTGGATTTATTTTTTTTCCTTCTGAAATATTGTTTAATGCTTCTCTTAATTCTGTTTCTATTTCTTTTAATAAAATTGGTGGTTCTATTTCATCGCTTGCCCAGTCTAATTTTGATATGGCTATTTTTCTGTATGGAGTTTTGGATGACATTTTAATAAATATGAATTAAATTTATGAAATGTGAAAATATTTTTTTTTATTTTTAAATTTTTTAAATTTATTTTTTTATTTTTATATAAATTTAATTAAATCTATTTAATAACTTTTTAAATAATATTAATTCATATTATTTTATATATATATTTTTCAATATATTTTCAATCTTTTAAAAAAATAACCACATAAATAAATATTATTTATTTTCATTATTTTTATTAATATATTTGAATATTCTTATATATTTTCTTAATTTCTTTATTACTAATTTTAATTTTTATCATTTATTTTTGTTTTTGATTTATTTTTTTGAATATTATTGTTATTAATTAAATTGTAATTTTTTATTATGATAATTTTATCTGAAATTAACTTCATAATCTTTTGAAGTTTTTAAACATAAAAAATCATTCATTTTATAATTCATAAAAAATAAAGTATTTGAAATATATCGATTAATAATAATATTAAAAATTATTTCAAAAAAATATTAATAAGATCTTTCTTTATTAAAAAAATATAAAACTTATAAAAAAATGTCTGAACCAGAGACAATAAGGTTAAAAAAAGAAGTCCTTGGTTTAAAAGAATTAAACGCACAATTATTGCAAGAAAATGAAGAATTAAATACTCAAATAGGACATCTTCAAAATTCATATAAAGCATTTAGAAATAAAGGAGAATTATTAAATCAAGCAAATTTAATTGCCCAAAATAAAGAAATATTAAGAACAAATATTGAAGAAGCAGTATTAAGTGAAAAAACAAAAATGTTGAAATTACAAAAAGAAAATGAAGAATTAAAAAGGAATTTAAAATTATGTGAAGAAAGATTAAAAGATAATGAATTATATATTCAAAAAATCCAACTAGAAAACAATGATCTAAAAAAGCAATTAATAGAATTTGAAAATAAACATGAAGGAAAAGATATAATTGATAATCAAAGAAATAGAGAAGATGCAATAGTTAAAAAAGAACAAGATTATCAAAAAAAAGTTTTAGAATGGAATGAATTAAGAAATAAAATGGAAGAAGTATTAAGTGAAAATAGAATTTTAAGACAAATGGCAGATGTTCCAGAAAATTTTGGTATTGATATAGCAAAAATTAAAATGGGTGATAGAATTAAAATTGAAGATTATAGGGCAAAAATTAGAATTTTACAAAAAGAAATTGATGATTTAGAATCAGAAAGAGCTGTATTAAAACATAGATTAACTTTTATTAGTAATTTATATTTTGTTAATAGAGAACCTTTTCATTTATTAACTCAAGAACAAAAAGTTGATGTTGCAAGATATGCACAAGATTTATATGAAGGAAAAGAAATTGAACCAGCAAAATTTGAATTAAAACAAGAAAATATGCAATTAAAAAATAAAATAAAATATTTAGAAGATGAAAATTTCAAATTAAAAACTGGAGGAAATTCATATTTATCTAATATGGGAAAAACTCAAAATATTGAAGATTTAGTTCGTACAATAGTAAGAGAAACAAGAAATGAAATATCAAAAACTCATAAATTAAATCAAAAAAATGATAGTGATAGTAGTAGAGATGAAAATAATACAGGAAAATTAAGAGCACAAAAGAAAAATATACAAAAAGCATATTCTTTACAAAATCCTTTATTAAATTCAAATGATGAAAATTATATAAATTATAATTATTTACAATATCCACCTCAAATTGTATTAAATGATCCAAATAGTAAAGATTTTGATAATGCATTATCTTATAGATTAAATACAAATTATAAAATTCCTGCTGATAAAATTCATGAACTATTTGGAATTGCTATGGATGATCAAGATAGAGATTCTCTTTTAAAAGAAAGTGCTGCTTTACAAGCTCAAATTATTGAATTACTTGAAATTGAATTTAGAAGAAATAATAATGATTTATTATTGAAAGATAATTTAAAAGGAATTTATAATAAATTAGAAAATTTAGTTCTTATTCAAAATGAAATTTTTAGAAGATATATGGAAGAAAAAAAAAGAAATAATGAAATTAATGAACAGGAAAGAAAAAATATAGATGATTTACTTGCTGAAATTAAATCTAATAGAAGAAAAATTAAATCTTATGATGAAGTTATTAGTACTATTGAAACAAAAAATCCAGTTGAACTTGAAAGGAAAATTACTGAAGTTATTAAAGAAAATGCTATTTTAGAAGATAAATATTTGAAATTACTTAGAAAATATCAATGCTTAGTTGAAGAAGAAAGAAAATTAAGAGAATTTTATGAGGCATATGAACAAAATATTATTGAAAAAGATAAAAAAACAAAAGATTTAATAATCAAATTAAAAGCTAATAAAAATTTATGTCTTTTCTATTTAAGATTTTTAAATGAAAAATTAAGGAAATCTGTAGATAAAAATGATTTTGATAGAATAATAGAACAAAATAAATATTTAAGAAAAAGATTAAATGAACTAAATAAAAGAGATATTTTACTAACAAATGAAATGATAATGTCACATACTTTAATATTACGATTTAAAGAATTAGAAAATTCATATTATTTCTGTGAAGAAGAAAAATTAGATGCAGAAATAGAAATTGCTTTTTTAAAAAAAAGATTACAAGAATGTGATCCAAATTATTATAATGAACAAAAGGCATTTAGAAAATTATTACATAAATTACAAGAAGTTACATCATCATTTGATGAAATTAAAAGAGCTTTTATAATTTCAAAAAAAAATACAGAAGAATCAAAAGAAGATGAAAATGAAAAAAATAAAATTAATTTGGGTGAAAGTTTTTCATTTTTAAAAGATTTAACAATGGATAATGCATTTATATCAAAAACAGATTTTGAAAATTGTTTAACTAGATTAGGAATAACAGAAAATGATATAAGTAAAACTGATTTACAATATATTTACTTTGTTTTAAATTGTGAAAATGATAATACAGTTGATGTAAGAAGTTTTCTAAAAAAATTACAAGCATATAGTTCAAAAGAAGTTTCCGATAAAGTAAATGATGGATTATTATTTGATAAATTTATTCAATGTATTAGAAATTCTTCAGTAAATCTTTTACAAATTTTTGAATATTTTGATAATAATAATAATGGAAATATTACAAGAGAAGAATTTAAATTTGCTTTACAAAAATTACAATGTCCACTTCAAGATGAAGAAATTGATAAATTAATTATTTTAGTAACTGGAAGACCTGAAGATGAATTTAAATTAGATCATACTGATACTTTTAATTATATTGAATTTTGTGAATTATTTGAACAAAAATCAAAAAATCATTTATTAAGAAAAAGAAAAATAAATAATAATAAAAATTTAATTCATATTGATAGAAAGTTTAATTTATTAGCTATGATTGTTTTAGCTATTGAAAAAAGTAGAATTCCAATTGATGATGCATTTTTAGGAAGTGATAAAACTCAAAAAGGTTTTATTACATATGACGAATTTTTAAATGTTTTAAATTCATTTGATGTAAATATGACAGCAAATGATTCTAAAGATTTATATGATATGTTTGATTTTTCTAAACAAGATTTAATTCCTTTAGATAATTTAATTTCATCTTTAAAAATGACACAAAAAGATATTGAAAATTATAATCAAATGACTAATTTTGTAATGTCAGAAACTTCTATGAAAATTGATTATGCTAAAAAGTATACTTTATTAAATGAAGAAAAACAATATTTTAATATTAAAATGAATACAATGCAAAAGAGATTAGAAGAATTAGAAAGAATTAATGCAGATTTAGCAAAAAATTTAGAAAGTTATTCAACAAAAAATACAAAATTAGTTGAAAAATATTTTTCAGCTTTAGAAGAATTAAATCAATTTAAAGAAACATATGTAACTATAGGAGTTAAAAGAGAAGATTTACAAAGAATTGAATATGAAAATGATTCATTATCAAGAGAAGTAACAATATTAAGAATAGGTTTAAATACATTTAAAGAATTATATAATTCTTCAAATTTACAAATTAAAAGTATTACAATAAATCAAGAAAAAAATAAAGACGAATTAGACACTTATAAAAGAGCAATTAAAGAATTACAATCAGAAAATGATCATAATGCTTTAATTGGAAGATTATATTATACATTATTAATTTCTCGTTGGAGAGAAGCAGATACTTTAAAAAAATATGATGATTTTGTCACTGATTTTACTACATTAAAAGAAGATAATTTCCAATTACAAACTCAAAATAATAATTTAACGAAAGATTTAACTGATGTACAAGTTGCTTTAAATGATAAAATAATTGAAAATACAAGAATGATTGATAGACTTGAAGATTATGAAAATGGTTTAATTGCTTTTGATTCTGCAAATGTTGAAAGTCATCCAAATGAAGAAATGTATAATTTAATTCAAATGTTAAGTGAAGATAAAAAACAAATAACTGAAAATATGATAAAATTAAAAAAAGTTGTTTTAAAATTAGAAAATGAAAATGACACTTTAAAAAATAAAATTGATTTCTGTGAAAGTTTAGCTAATAAAATAAGATTTAATAATAGAGATGAATATAGTAAGAAATTAATTCAAATGTGTGAAGAAATATCACAATTAAAATTAGATAATAATGTATTAAAAAGAGAAAATAATTTTGGAAAAGAAAGTGAAAATTATTTACAAAACATAAATAATGAATTAACAAATGATATTAAAAAATATGAGAGAGAAAATGTAGAATGGGAAAATAAATATAGAAAAATGCAAGAATTATATAGAACAAAAGATGAAGAGAGACAAAAGAAGATATTAAATTCATTAGAAAAAATGAAAATGTTTGATCAAAATCAATTGAAAATAATATTAAATGAAAAATCACCTTATGGAGATAAATATATAAGTAATGTTAGTACTTTAGAAGGTAAACCTCCAGTTATAACTCCAGATGAATATGAAAAAAAAATAAAACAATTAAATACTATTATTAAATTAAAAAATAATGAAATTGAAAAATTATCAAAAATTAATAATGAAAATGCACAATTATTAAAAGAAAGTGATAATTATTATGGAATAAATAATAATGTTGGAATTAATAATAATATTCCTAATTTACTTGATAATCAAAATTATGATGCTTATCAAGATGATGAAACTAAAAATATTGCAAAAACTGCACATAAGACTATTAAAACTTTACAAGATTTATTATCTCAAAAAAATGATATTATAAATAAGAAAGATATTCAAATTGATAATTTAAGAAATGAATTGAGAAAAGTAAAAGAAGAAGATTTAAAAAGAATTAATGATTTAGAAGATCAAGTTAGAAATGGTCATGAAACTACTTTGAAAAAATTACAAAATATAATTGATACTACAAATTCTAATTTAGTTGTTAAAAAAACTAAAAATGATTTGGCTTTAATGACTTTAGATGATTTGGAAAAATTATATAATGATAAAGATAATACAATTAAAGCACTTGGTTTAGAATTAAAAGCAATAAAAGAAGAAAATGATGTTAATTATCTTCAATTAAATGAAAAAAATAGAAGAATTGTAGAATTAGAAAATAATTTAAGATATCAACAATTTAATAATCAAAATACATTAAATAATGATATGAATAGTGTTTTAAAAAGAAAATTAGAAGAAAAGAATAAAGAAATACAAGAAGAAAAAGAAAAAAATGAAAGATTAAGACAAGAATTTATTAAAAGAGCAAATGATCAAAAATTAGCTGATGAAAATGCTAAATTGGATAGTACACTTTTTGTTCCTGAAAGATTAGTTGTTAATAAAGAAAAAAGTGATTTATATGTAAAAATTGATCAATTAAGAGTTGAAAATAGAAAGTTAATTGATCTTAAAAAGAAATTATTAGAAAAATTAAAACAAAGAGATGAAGAAATAAAGAATTTAACTGATAAATTAAATAAAGAAAAAGAAAGAGAAAAACAAATGATGGAATCACAAATAAAAGATACAAAAAGAATATCTCAATTAAAGAAAGAAAAAGAAAAATTAGAAAAAAATAATGAGAAATTTAAAGAAGATGTAGAAAAATTAAAATTAAAAGTAATTGAACTTGAAGAAGATAATAAGAAAAATTCATCTTCACAAAATTTAAGAGCAAGACCTCAAACATCATCTTTAAATAGAAGAGTAAATAATAATAGTAATAATAATAGAACTCAAAATTTAATGGATTCTAATATTAGATCAAGTAATGTTATTAATGATAATCAAAGTAATTTACCAATAATTAATAATAAAAGTATTAATAATATAAATCAAGATGATGTTGTTAGAAGACTTATTAATTTCTGTATAAATAAAAATATTATTTTAAGTAAACAACTCCAAAGATATGATATAACGAAAGATGGAAAAATTAAAGAAAAAGATTTTAAAGATGCTATTGAAAAATTAAATGCTGGATTTATTGAATCTGAATTAGATGAATTAGTTAAAATGACTAATCCTGATGATAATAATTGTATTAAATATCAAGATTTTATTAAATTAATGATTGATAAAAGTGATAGTTATAAGAATCTTGAAAAACCTTCTCAAAATGAAAATAATAAAATACCTACAAAAAAATATAATCCTTTGGAAAATAAAAAGTTTAATATAAATTATTAAATTCTCTTTTTATTTTTTAAATTAATATATTTAATTATTAATTTTTAAAAAAAAATTATTATTTTTCAAATTAAAATTTAATTATTAAAAATATAATAATAAAGTTTAATGTCTAATTCAACAATTGAATTAACACAAAAAATTTTAGAAATTAATAATACATGTATACAAATGATACTAGAAGAAAAATTATCAACAAGTTTAGAATTATTAACAGAAGCAAATAACATATTAGAACAATATTCAAACCAAATAAAAGAATCAAAATTAAAAGTAATTATAAATCATAATATTGCATGTTGTTATCAAAAATTAAAAAATATTCCAAAATGTATAATTTACTTAGAAAAAGTGAATGAATTATTTAATAAATATTTAGAAAATAAACATAAAATATCAATAAATACATCTTTTTTCTTAGACAAAATTTTAAATAACAATGTTCAATCAAATATATTATTAGGTGACTTTATTTTAGAATTAAGATTTTGTGCTAAATTTCATTTACAAATGTGTGCTGCATATTCACAAAATAATAATCATATTGAAGCATTAAATCATGCTAAATTAGCAGCATTAATTTGTGAAGATAATATTGTTAAAACTTATTTATTACTTAAACAAATAAAAGAAGAAATATTATTAGATAATAATAATAATCAAAATAATAAAAAATACTCAAAAATTTTTTGTGAAAAAATTAATGAAAATGAACCTATAATTACTTCTTTATATCAATCAATTAATGAATATGCTATTAATTATAAAAATGGAAAAACGATTAATAATGAAATTTATACAAAGGAACAAATATTAAATTTTATAAAAAATGATAAAATGAAAGTTTCTACAAGAAATATTTTAGGAATAATAAAAAATGATGATTGGTTAAATTTATTTAATATAGGAAATATAATGTTTTTATATGCAATGTCATATGATGATTTAGATCTTGACTCAGATCCAAAATATGAATTATTAAGAGATGCTATAATTGAAAAAATTTTAATGTTTACTGTTGCTTATTTTTCCATAGCTAATGAATTAAGATTTTTAAATAATAAAAATGATAATGGAGCTTATTATCATTCAAAAGCAGTTGAAATTTCTTGTCTTTTTTTACCTGTAACTTGTCCTATTGTAAAACATTATGTTAATACATATTTTGAATATTATAATAGCAATTCAAAAAATAAAATTGTTATAGATTGGGAAAAAGACTGTAAAAAAATAGAAAATTTTGATATTACTAAAGATAAAATATTATTTTTTGGTGATGATAATTGTGTAAATATTACTGAAGTTAAGTATTTAAATAATTGTTCTCCAAATGAACCTATTTTTCCTTTAAATAATAATAAAAGTGAAAGTGATATTCAATTATATCAAGCAAAAACTGAAAGAAAAAATGAAAATGGTTATAAACAAAGTTTAACTGGAAGAAGTTCAAAAATTAATTGGAAACCAAATAACATTAAAATTGAAAAAAAAAATATTAGAGATAAATCAGCAAATAAAAGAGCAAATAGTAATAAAAATAATAACCATGAAAGACATAATTTTAATCCAAATTTTTATATTTTTAATAATAAAAAAAAAAATAAATGAAAAATCAGATAAATTAGATTACATTTTGATATTAGCTTTAATAAATATTAAATATGTTTTTTTTTACTTATATATAAAAATGAAACAAAATATTTAAATAATAATTAAAAAATCAATTTAAAAAAAATAAAGAAATGACAATAACAAAAAAATCAATTTTTTGAAGTTAAAGGTCTTAAATGTTCAAGAGTATTTATTGTCATATTATATTTATTTTTTCTATCTTTTATAGATTTCATTGTATAATATTTTTCATTTAAATTTGGAAAATCTAAATTAGGATCTGTTTGTATTCTATAAGTTATAATTTCTTTTGGTCCATTTAAAATATTATCTATATCAATTAATTTTGTTCCTTTTTTAATTAAATTAAAACAATATTTTATTTCTTCCCTTTTTTTTTTGTTATTTGTCCAATATTGTACTTGATATTTATTGTTAAAATTACTTGTTGTTTGATTAATTAAAGTATCAATTAATGAAATACCATCAGATACAATATTATCATTAATTGCTTTACTTCTTTTTTGAAAATGCATATAACTATATTTTATAGGAGGTTTTGGAGTGTAAGTTACAGTATTTTTTAAAATTTGATTTTTTAAAATATTTCCTTTTGTTGTTTTAATTCTAGGAATTTTATATTTACCTAAATATTTATAATTTTTTAATTGTGAATTATTAACAAAAAATTTTTTTTGATTTAGTTCTAATTTTTTTCTTGAATTTCTTGAACTTTTAAATTTTGAAGTGGTAATTTCATCATTTATATTTTCATATTCAGTTGTAGGTAAATAACTCGAAAAATTTAAAGAAGTTATAAGAGCTCTTTTTGAAATTACAGATTTTTTATCATCATCAGTAGTTCCTATTCCAATACTTTTATTAAGTCTTGTTCTAAATCTATTTCCAGAAGGAGGTCTTAAATAAGAATTATTTTCTTGTTGAGTATTAGAATTAAATGATAATGAAACAGTAGAAATTTTTGGATGAGACATTTTATTATGATCAATTATCTAAATAATTTATTTTTATTTTAATAATATTTTTTTGGATTTATATTTTAAAAAATGAGTGAAGAAGAATTAAGTACAATTCAAAAATCTATTGAATATTGGTCTGGAAAATCAAAAGATAATTATAAAGAATATCTTCAAAAAATCATTCAATTAAATAATTCAACTTCAATATTTTTATTTAAACATATTGAAAATTTTTTAGAATTATATTCAAATAAAATTGGAAATGAAGAATTTTTTTTAAAAGAAAAATTATTTTATTTAAGTATTGAATTAAAAAGATATAATTTAACCAAAAAACTATTTTCTGAAATTTTTAAAAAATTTGGAAGAGATAAAAAAATAATTAGAATGTATGCACAAAAAAATGAAATCGATCCAAAAGTAAAAGTAGGATTATCAATGGATCAATACAAACAATTAATAATAGATGATGAAGAAGACAGAGAAAGTTTAAAAAGATATATTTTATTTATGAAATTAAGATATAAATTTTCAAATATAAATGAATATATTGATTTATGGAATGAATATTTAAGAGTTTATATGGATGACCAAGATGCTTGGAATGAATTAAGTGATGTTTATTTATCTGTTAATAATTATAATAAAGCAATATATTGTTTAGAAGAGTTATTATTACATAACCCAAATAATTATAAAATATTAAATAAAATAGGTGACATATATGCATCAATGAATAATTGTGAAAATGCAAAAATTGCATTAAAATATTATTCTCAAAGTGTTTTAATACAAAGCACTCCAAGAGCATTTTGGGGAATTTATCATTGTATAAACATTATTTTTAGAGAAGAAAAAAAATTAGATGTTAAAGAAGAATCATTATTAAAAATAGCAAAAGAACAATTAAAAAATTTATATGTAAATTCAAAGTTTGAAATAGATTTTGATAAATTTTTTCCAAATATTAAATAATAGAAAATAATTTAAAATTTAATAAAAAATAATAAGAAAATAAAAAAAATATAAAATAATAAAAAATTAAAAAGAAAATGAATAGAAGAAGGAAGTGATAGTGATTAAGGAGAAGGAGATTGAATGTTCTGAATTATTATGGGAATAATTTACGATTGAGGAAATATTTGGTAGACCATTTATTGTGTGAGATTTTTATATTGGCCGATTTGATAAGGATTAGAAATTGATTAAAATGAATTTTGATTATAATAAAAAACCTAGAATTTGATTTCTTAAGGTTCCATTAATCAATATTATCTATCTACCTTTAATTTACCTCCTAAGAAAAGCTATATTCACAAAGCCAAAATGTTATATCATCTCATTCCTGCTCACTACATAAAAAAATATTCATAATGGTAAAAAAATAGAAAGTGTCATATTGAAAATACACTTCAATGATTGGAAAGCCTAATAATAAGTCTCCTTATCATTTTAATAATCTTAATCAATCACTTCAATAAACTTATTTAATTAAATTAATTAATAATAAAAGAATATTTTTAATTGGAGGATATGATAAAACTAAATATAATCATAATATTTATGTATATAGAAATGATCATTATGAATTAATTCAAATTATTGAAAGATATAATGATGGTTCAATTATTGGATTTCTTGAAATAAATAATATTTAATTGTTTTATGTTCTTTGAATAGATTTATCAAAATTTGAAAAAATAAATTTGTTTTTGATACAATTTAAAATATTAATATAGATTTTAATATAATTGATCTAATATTGACAAATTTAAATGAGATATAATCAATATATTATTTTTAACAAAATTTAATTTATTTTTTAGGATAAGTTATAATATTTTTCCTAAACTTTTCTATTAATTAATACCATAAAATATAAAAAGTAACTAATATTTTTTTGATACATTTGATTACTATTATTAAAAATAATAAATATTTATAATAACATATTTTTTAATTGAATTTTTTATTGATTTTGTTTTTAATTTTTTTTAAATAATATATAAAGATTTTTGTATTTAATTTTTAAAAAATATTTTATATTTATTTATTCAAAATAGATTAATTATGAAAAATTTATACAAACAATAATAATATTAATATATATATTAAACTTTATTTTTAAAAATAAACATAATGGGGGAAAATAGTACAGATAATAATCTTGAATTTAAATCAATTGAAAAACAACGCAATGAATATCTAATTAAAGCAATTAATAATAACAATTCTTCTTTGAATCTTTTAGTAAATGGTTTTTATTGTTATGAATCAAATTTTACTGAAGATTATATTCAACAAGTATTTGATGATCCAAACATAAACATCAACGATATTTATAAATTAATTAAGCAAGGTGAATTTAAAATCCAAAAGAATAACAATGATGTAAAACTTATTTTCTTTTATAATAAATCAGAAAGAGAATTAAATATAGAAATATCATCATTATTCCAAACATTAAATGAATTAAAAAATAAAAGAAAAACAAAGGATATATTCAAAATAATAATAATAATTATGATGATTTTGATTATTATTTTAAATATATTTTTATTTTCATTATGCATTAAAAATAATAACAAAATAAATAAAATTGAAAATAATAAAGTTTTAAATGATGAAATAACAGAAAAAATAAATGAAATAGAAAATAATAAAATAACAAATTTAAATAATAAATTAAATATGTTAGAAAATAATAACATAGAAATAAATAATAAATTACATATATTAGAAAATAATAACATAGAAATAAACAATAAATTAAATATGTTAGAAAAGAATAATATAACTGAATTAAATAATAAAATAGATATGTTAGAAAATAATAATATAACTGAAATAAATAATAAATTAGATATGATAGAAAATAATAATATAACTGAAATAAATAATAGATTAGATATATTAGAAAATAATAATATAGAATTAAATAATAAAATAGATATATTAGAAAATAATAATATAACAGCATTAAATGATAAATTAAATATGTTAGAAAATAATAATTCAGAATTAAATATTAAAATAGATATGTTAGAAAATAAAATGATA
>JAEEGK010015385.1_pt1 | contig 16968 bp, 12 predicted proteins | sample 8958771 | NCBI WGS metagenome assembly JAEEGK01 (sample SAMN16246547, study PRJNA631951) | gut metagenome | biome: gut microbiome; feature: rumen; material: SC-attached | host: Bos | place: Iran: Karaj | collected 2018-10 | reverse complement strand
CGTCAGCACCTGCTCGATGCGGTGCGCCGCCCAGCCCGCAATGCGGGAAACGGCGAACATCGGCGTGAAGAGGTCCTCCGGGATGCCGAGCATCCGGTAGACAAGCCCGGAATAGAGGTCGACATTCGCGCAGATATTCTTCCCCGCCGCGCGCTGTGACTTCTCTGCCAGCAGCTGCGGCGTCAGGCGCTCGATGGTCTCCAGCAGGCGGAAGTCCGCCTCGATGTCCTTGCCCTTCGCCAGCTCGAATGCCTTTTCCTTGAGCAGCAGCGCTCTGGGGTCGGAGAGCGTGTAGACCGCGTGCCCCATGCCGTAGACCAGCCCGGCACCGTCGCCCTTTTCCCTGCGGAAGACCGCGCGGATCAGATCGGCGACCTCGCCATCATCCTCGGGGTTTTTCAGCTCGCGCTTGAACATCTCAAGCTGCTCGATGACCTTGATATTGGCGCCGCCGTGGCGGAAGCCCTTCAGCGCGCCGATTGCGGCGGAATATGCCGAATAGGGGTCGGTGCCCGAGGAGGTCAGCACGCGGCATGCGAAGGCGGAATTGTTGCCGCCGCCGTGCTCCGCGTGGAGCATCATGCAGATATCGAGCAGATTCGCCTCCTGCTCGGTGTACTGCCGGTCGAGACGCAGCAGCGAGAGAATGGTCTGTGCGTTGGATTCCTCGGGGCGGATCGGGTGCATGACCAGCGATTCACCGTCGAAATGCTGCCGCTTGACCTGATAGGCTGCCGACATGATGACCGGCAGGCGTGCGATCATCGAGATCGCGATGCGGACCTCGTTTTCGAGATCGCGCACCTCGCATTCGTTATCGTAGGAATACAGTGCGAGCACGGCACGCGCCAGCTTGTTCATGATATTGTTTGACGGCGCCTTTGCGATCATGTCGATGACAAAGCCGTCGGGCAGCTCGCGGCTGTCGGAGAGCAGCTCGGTGAAGGTCTTGAGCTGCTCAGCCGTCGGGAGATGCCCGAAGAGCAGCAGATAGGCGACCTCCTCATAGCCGAAGCGATGCTCCTTCTCCACGGCGCGCACCAGATCGGTGATCTGATAGCCGCGGTAGATCAGCTCGCCGGGGATCGGCTCAAGCTCGCCCTCGTTAAGCACATAGCCGTGCACATTGCAGATCTTCGTAATGCCGGCGACGACACCGGTGCCGTCGGAACGGCGCAGACCGCGGTTGACATGCAGCTTCTCAAAGAGTGCCGGGTCGATCGCGGAATAATCGCGCAGTCCAAAGCATAATTTCCGAATGCGCTCGCTCGTTTCATCGCTGTTGCGGTATATAGGGCCCACCCTTTACAAAGGGAGTTGCACAAAGCATAGTCCTCCATGATATACATAAACTATTATACTGCATTTTTGCTCTGCTGTCAATGGATATCACAAACATTTCATGCCTGCGCCAACGGCAGCGCAGCGGAAAAGAGGTCGGTGTCATGCGGAATGATCTGAGATTCTATCTGACGGCTGCGGGGCTGATGCTGCTGCTCCCCGCGGTCATTTTGCTGAAAAAGCCGCCTGTGTCCGCGCCGGAGGGGGCGCCGGTCACGGGCAGCTACACGGTTCTGCAGACGAAAACGGGCGCACTGACGCAGGTTCCGGCGCGCGATTACCTGATCGGTGCAGTCGCGGCGGAGATGCCCGCCTCCTATCCGGAGGAGGCGCTCCGGGCACAGGCGGTGCTCTGTCACACCTACATCGAGCGCATCCGCCTGCAGAACCGCAAATCGCCGCCCGCATCGCTCATGGGCGCGGATATTTCGGACGACCCGTCCGCCTATCAGGGCTGGCTCTCCGTGGAGCAGATGCAACTGGAATACGGCACGCATTACGAAGAATACAGCGCAAAAATCGCCGCGGCGGTCGATGCGGCGGGCGGGCTGCTGCTCTGCTGGGAGGATCAGCCGGTCATTGCGGCATATCACGCGCTGTCGCCGGGCATGACGGAATCCGCCGCAAATGTCTGGGGCGCGGAGGTGCCCTATCTGACGCCGGTCTCCTCGCGCTGGGACGAACAGGTCGCGCCCGAGACCGTGACGCTCTCTGCCGAAACGGTCAGGGCGGCGCTGGAGCAGGCGGTGCCCGGTCTGACGCTCCCGGCGCAGCCGTCAGAGTGGTTCGGTCAGTCTGAGAGGAGCGCGTCCGGGACGGTCCTGTCCGTCGCGTGCGGCGGCAGAAGGCTCACCGGGCAGACCGTGCGGGAGGCGCTGGCGCTGCGCTCTGCGGCGTTCACGGTTCAGGCGAATGCGGACAGCCTTGTGTTCACGGTCTCGGGCGCGGGGCACGGCGTCGGCATGAGTCAGTACGGCGCGGGACAGATGGCGAAAAAGGGCAGCAGCTTCGCGGAGATCCTCGCGCACTACTACCCCGGGACAACGCTGACCGGCGCGTGAGACAATGAGAAGCGGCGCTGCTGTGCGACTGGGCAGCCGAAAATCGCAAAGACATATTGACATGCCGGGCTGAACGGAGTATAATGATTGAGAAAAACGGGGGGCGGTGCGCAGGCGATCCGGTATTCTGCGAGCGCGCACCGGTTCGCCCCGAACGTGCAGAAAGCGCGAAAACTCAAAACTCTGGAGATGATCGGCATGAAAAACGAAAAGGAAAAACAACTGCGGAATCTGATCTATGCAGGGCTGTTTGCCGCGATGACCGCCCTGCTGACCTCGATGCTGCACATTCCGGTCGGCAGCGGCTATATTCACTGCGGCGACGCGGTCATTTACCTCGCGGCTGCGGTGCTCCCGCTGCCCTATGCGGTCGGTGCGGCTGCGATCGGCGGCATGACTGCCGACCTGCTCGCGGGATATGTCAGCTATGCGCTGCCGACCTTTGTGATCAAGGGGCTGCTCGCTGCCGTGTTCCGTGCCGTCGGCGGGCGCACGCTGCTCGACGGCAGACGTGTCGCGGGCATGGTGCTCTGCGGCATCGTCTCGATCATCGGCTACTGGATCACGGCGGTGCTCCTGTACGGCGGATGGGCTGCACAGCTGATCGGCACGGCGCCCGGGAATGCGGTGCAGGCGGTCGGCTCCGGCATCGTCTATGCGGTGATCGCATTCTCGTGGGAGCATGTGCGCCGTGCAAACCCGAAGCTGCTGGTGTAACAGGCAGGAGGGCGAGTGGGAAATGAGAAGTGAGGAGTGAGGAGTTGTTCCGTCATCGGAGTTTCCGCTTTGAATCATGCGCGAAACGCATACCGCCATTATTCTTTCTTCTTTCTTCTTTTCTTCTCTCCTCCTTCCTCCTCAATCATACGGAAAACGCTCAACAGACTGACCGCCCCGGCATGTGAACCGGGGCGGTCAGATTTTGTTTCGGGGGTTCAGTTGAAATCGGTGCGGATGCCTGCGAGATATTCGAGGATGCCGGAGAGGTCGTCGCTCGTGATATCCGCGTCGCCGTTGACATTGGCGTTCAGCTTGCCCTGCGCCGTCACGGTGACCTCCTTGTCCTCTGCGAGGAAGCGCGCGAGCAGCACCGCATCCGCGACATTCACATCGCCGTTGACATCGACGTCGCCGAGCAGGATGCGGACGGGCCCCTGCGTCGTTTCGGTCGTGGTCGTCGTGGTGGTGGTCGTCGTCTCGGTTGTCGTCGTGGTCTGCTGTGCCGATGCCGGGACAGCAAAGACCGTGTAATTCACGACATTGCCGTCCATGCCGTTGGTGCCGAGCGTGACCTGCGTATCCTTCTCAACGGTCTTTTTGTAGGCGGCAAAATCGACCTCATTGCTGCTGCGTGCGGTCAGATCGGTGCGTGTCCAGTCCGAGAGCCATGCGGGGACCGTGCCGTTTGCCTCGATGCGGGTGTCGAGCAGGACATAGACGTCGAGCGCTTCCCCGGCGACAAAGCTCGCGAGGTCGGCGTCGGTCTTTTTGGATTCGCAGGCGCTGCGCAGTGCATCGCCGCCGACCAGCTCCTGCGGGAAGGAGACATAGGTGTAGTCGCGGTCGCCGAAGATCGTGCCGTCTGCGGCTGCGGTATCGAGCACCCAGCCGCTCTTGTGCGCGGTGTCAAGGATTCTGACGTCCATCATGTATTTGCCGTTGACCGGCTCGGGGATCGCGGTGTTGCTGCCGTTGATGACCACGTCGGGGCGTGCGGGCAGCGCGGAGCCGGTGCCGAGATAATAGCTGACATGCGGCGGCTGATTGTAGGAGCTCTGCTCACAGCAGGTCTGGCAGCGGTACTGCATATCGTGCATCAGCGTGGTGAGGCGGACGTCGGTCTCGGCGGTCGTGCACCAGATGCGCAGCTTGCTGTTGTCGCTCGTGCGCAGCACCAGCTCCTCGCGCCAGTCGCCGAAAATGTCGGCGGTCAGGCACGGCACAGCCTTTGTGCTGTTGTTGGATTCGCAGCCGTCTGCGGTGAACAGCGTCCGGATGTTGCTCGGGTCGACCATTTTGGTGACCGTGATGCCGTCGAGCAGCTCGCGCTCCAGATCGCCGTCCCAGTAGATCAGGAAGTTCATCGCCGGGCTCTTCGTGCCGATCGTGTCGCCGCGGCTGTTCATGACGGTGTTCGCCGGTCTGGCGCCCCAGAATTCGGCGCCCGCATTGCCCGCCCAGACATTGTCGCAGGCGCAGCGTCCGGTGTCCTTGTCGCCGTCCTTGTGGAAGATGATCTGACCGTTCGAGGCATCGAACAGCGTGACGCCCCACGGGCTGCCCTCGTGGCACTCCCAGAGCTCCAGACCCGGGCGCTCGGGAATAAAGTCGCCGAGGTGCTGTGCGTCGCCGTGCCCCTTGCCGGAGGACCAGAGCAGCTTGCCGTTGTCGTCGATCATGCTGGCGCCCATGCTGATCTCCTGCTTTCCGTCGTTGTCGACGTCGCCGACCATGATATTGTGGTTGCCCTGCCCGTAGCCCGGTGCGCTTGAATTGAAGCCGGTGTCGAAGATCCAGCGCACGGAGAGCTTGCCGTCCCGGACGTCGATCGCGGACATCGTCAGTCTGGTGTAATAGCCTCTGCCGTAGAGCGCGGAGGGGTGCACGCCGTCGAGATAGGCAATGCCGCTGTTCATGCGGTCGCAGCGGTTGCCGTAGTTGTCGCCCCATGTGGATTTTGCTGCATTGCTGGTCGCGTCGCCGCGCTCCACCGGGAAGCTGATCGTATCCTTTGCCGCACCGGTCTGACCGTCAAACAGCGTCAGATATTCCGGACCGTCCAGCACATAGCCGCTGGAATTGCGGTAGTCCGCGTTGCCGTTGCCGATGACCTGTCCCCTGCCGTCCTTCGTGCCGTCTGCGGTCTTGGTGATGAGCTCTGCCTTGCCGTCGCAGTCGAAATCGGCGACGCACATCTGCGTATAGTGCTGCCCGGCGCGGATATTTTTGCCCAGATCGATGCGCCAGAGCTGCTGCCCGAAGAGCGTATAGCAGTCGATGAACACATTGTCGGTGTAGCCGGATTTGGAGTTGTCCTGCGAATTGTTCGGGTCCCACTTGAGGAAGATCTCGTACTGCCCGTCGCCGTCGACGTCGCCGACCACACAGTCGTTCGGCGAATACTGGCTGCCGGGGCTGTTGAGCGGGATATCGAAATAATTCGTCCCGGAGCTGAACTGACAGTCTGCGGTGCCGACCAGCTTGCCGTCGACCAGCGTGTCAACGCGGTATTTCGAGCTCTGCGAACCGCCGTTGTCCTGATAGCAGGTCGCGCCGGTGCCCGCCTGACTTGTGTAGATCAGCTCGCCGTCGCGGAAGAGCTGAAATTCGGCTTTGGCGCTGTCGTCGGCATTCCAGCGCCAGCTGACGAACATGCCGCTGCCGGACCGGACCGCATAGATGCCGCGGTCGAGCGCCTCCATGATCGCCGTGCCGTTGCCGCCGACGCCGTAATCGGCAGAGACGGGCAGTGCGGAGACTGCGGAGATGCAGACCGATACGGCGGCTGCACCTGCCATGATTTTTCGGATCGTTTTCATAGATAATCCCCCTTATGAATTGTGATGCCTGTATTTCTGTGAAAGGGCAGACGCCTGACGGTTCCCGCCGCGCCGTGCCGTTTCATTGATACCGTTTCAGAAAAAGTGCTGCCGAGACCGGGTCTCAGCTGTCCAGACCGTCCAGAAAGGCTTTCAGGATTTTGCCGCACGCTTCGGGCTGATCGAACATGATCTCATGCAGTCCCTGCATTTCGATCTTCCGGCAATTCCCCATTTTTTCGATGTATGTGTCCAGTATCACGCGCTTTTCTGCCATGCTCTCCAGATAATTGGAATAGACCTCGTCATCGCTTCCGCCTTCGATCAGGTAGTCATTTCTGAGGACCTCTGCGGTAAAGCCCGCCCCGATCAGCTGCTCCTTTGTGTAAAATGCGTAGGAGATACTCAGATACATTTTCGGTATCTCATTTGTTTTCAGGGTATCCCAGACAGCATTGCAGTTTTCCTGCCAGCGCAGCATTTCATCCACAGGAGCCCGGCTGCTGATGGTTTTTTCGAGCAGCGCAGCAGACACGGCTCCGGCTTCATCGGACAGCGTGCCCAATTCCCTCCCGTATTCGGAACGGATCATCGGCGTGAGCAGCCCGAGCCGCCCCGCAAGGGACATCCAACGGACAATGCCCAGATCAAGTGCATCCTGTTCAAGGTCGAAATGCTGTGCCTCGGAGCCGTCCAGAAACATGACTGCCTCGATCTCATCGGGATAGCGGCTCTCCCAGTATGTCGCGTACACACCGCCTATAGAATGCGGCATCAGCACATACGGCTGCTGTATGCCTGCGTTCTGCAGCGCGGTCCTGCAGTGCTCCACAACATGCTCTGCGGTCATTTCGCCTTTGCAGTCATCGCTCGTGCCGTAGCCTGCACGGTCGAGGAAGACGAGCCGGTTGTCCTCCTCCAGCGGCGCGGTCATTTTCCGCCAGCCGATGTACATTTCTCCGTCCAGATAGCCTGCCAATGCGACCACGGTATGCTTCCCGTTTTCATTGCCGCAGGTGTACAGATTCACGTCATATTCACCTGCAGACACAGGGTGATAAAAGCCGTTCTCCTTCAGATAGTCCTTTGCCCTTTTCACTCTGATGTGAAACAAAACGGTTGTTGTCAGAAGCACCAAAGCAATCAGGAGCAGAATCGCGAGCAATACATTCCGGATGATCCGGACAGCCTTTTTTGCTTTCAAATCAACTTCGCCTCTCGTGAAATACCGTTTTTTCAGACTCCCATTTAACAAAAGTGTCCCTGCAATCCATCAGAATCAGGATGTGTTGACACTATAATAATGTGCGGATTTTTGAGATGATTTTGTTCCGTTCAAGGCAAAAATCCGCAGGCGGGCTGTCGCATGTTTGCAGGCAAACTGCGCAGTTCCGCTATGCGGAACATGCGCCCGGCAAGGATTTTTAACGACGAACGGGGCAAAATCAGCCAAAAAGACGTGCGTCAGGCTTCGTGTCAACACACCCTAAAACACCGATGCTTCAATCGCATACGAACACAACTCCTTATAATCAAACTTCACGGTAAAATGCAAAGGATAATATCCGGCAGTTTGATAATTCGTCATGAATGTAATCGAGAAACCTTCTGTGACCTTTTTATGATTATCTTCCCGACAGTATTTTTCATATCTTTTTTGGGGCTCATTTTCAGCGCCAGTATTACCTATATTGATTCCGAAAACCTCAAATACTTTTTCAATTTCTTGAGGAAACCATTTTTTTCCGTAAAACAATTCATCGTTGTTTAAGTCCAAAGTTCTGATCCGGTTGTAAGCATCTTCGATGAACCAATCCAGATATTCCAGCACAGTAATGAGCCGGTCTGCAATTTCCGTTGAAATATCATTATCAGCTGCTTCAATGATGATTTCGTCTGCTTCATGAGAGTAGATATATGCACAGCCGTCTCTGAAAACAAAATGCTCAAAGTTTCTTGCTTTCAGAAAGGATATGATCTCAATGTTGTAAAACAACTCAGTCACAGCACACATGCCCTTTCAATTTCGATTTATGTCATCAGCACAATTCATAAAAGGGACTTTTCAGAAGTGTGATTCCGAAAATGGATTTCCATTATGCATTATACCACATTTTTGCCGCTTTGGGAATGCACAATCCTCTCAAAATATTGACTTTTCATCTTTTCTGCTATATAATTAGGAGGGATCAACATTGGTGCGGCGGCGCGGGTGCGTCAGATGACGTATTGGAGCCGCAGGCGGAATATTTCGCACTGCGCACAGTGCTGCGCGTTTGCGACAATCAGAAGCTGTTTGATGCACTCTGCGATTCCCGGCTGGAGGAGAACAGCGTATACACCCGCGCGCTCAACCGCTTCGGGGATGTGAGGAATGATGACTCTGAGAAGAAATTCACAAAGGCATTTGCAGACTGGAAGACGAAAACGGCAGCAAACTATCCCGTGCCGGTCAGCAGCGGCACACCGTAAGACAAATACCGGCGGTCAGGCTCTTGCAGTCTGACCGCTGTGTACCGACACTTTTTGACACGGGAAAATACGGAAAGGAGTGCCGGGGCATCCCGGCGGAGCAAAATGGACAAACGACGGATCTGTGAGCATGTGCTGTTTTTCTGGGTCTATGCCGTGATCGGCTGGATCTACGAGGTCTTTCTGGAAACGGTCGTCTACCGCTGGGGGTTCAGCAACCGCGGCGTGCTCTTCGGACCGTGGCTGCCGGTCTACGGCTTCGGCGCGACGGTCTTTCTGCTGCTGTGGTACCGGCTGATCAAGGACAAGCCGCGGAAGCATAAGCTGCTGATGCTGCCGGTGATCTTCCTGCTGACGATGGCGACCGCGACGCTGATCGAGCTCTGCACAAGCTATCTGTGCGAATGGATCATGGGCTCGTGGCCGTGGCAGACCTACGCGGACTACGCGATCAACTTTCAGGCGCGCATCGCGCTGAGCCCGAGCATCCGGTTCGGCATCGGCGGCGTCGTGTTGCTCTATGTGATCCAGCCGCTGCTGGACAGGCTCGCCGCAAAAATGAAGGACAAGGCTGTATATATCGCTGCGGCGGTGATCGTCACGGTGCTCGCTGCCGACCTTGTCTGCGTGATCCTTTTCCGATAAACAATGCGCCCGCTTCACGGTGATTCCGTCAAGCGGGCGCTCAGTCTTTCAAAAGCGCACATTCCGGAGAGGCGCGGGGGAAGGAGGAATAAAGAAGAAAGAATCATAGCGGTATCGCTTCGCGATGGATTTTGAACGGAACAACTCCTCACTTCTAACTTCTCAATTTCTGACTTCTAACCGCTCTGTTCTTTCAGCTTCGGCGCTGCTTTTTGCGTGCGGTCTTGTGGTCGTACATGCGGCGGTCGGCTTCCCGCATCTGCTCATCGAGGACATCCGGCTCCGCTGCCGGAAAGCACACAAAGCCGATGCTCGCCGTGATCTCATAGGGCTGACCCGGCTGTGCAGCATTCCGTTCCGCCAGAATGCGCCCGATCTGATCTGCGCGCGCCTGTCCGTCCGCCTCGGTCAGATTGCCTGCGGCAATGAGCACGAATTCGTCGCCGCCGGCGCGCACGGCGATATCCTCCTCGCCCGACACCGCACGGATCGCCTCGGTGATCGCCAGAATGCCGGTGTCGCCGTGTGCATGCCCGAACCGGTCGTTGATGTATTTCAGCCCGTCCATGTCGATCATCCATAGCACAAAGCGGTCATCCGGGCGCAGCTGCGCACAGCGGCGGGCAAACATCATCTCCATGCCGCGGCGGTTCAGCAGCCCGGTCATCGGGTCGCGGACGGAATAATCGGTGAGCTTGCTGACGACGCGCACCATCTGCAGCGCGCTGTTGACATTCCGCAGCCACAGCGCCGAGATCTCGTCGGCGGTGCGCTTTGCGTCCATCGCGGTCTGCAGCACGGCATAGCCGACGGTGTCATCGCTGAAATGCGACGGCAGGAAGTAGAACACGACCGGCTCGTCACGCGGCTCGTCGAGTGCGGGGAGCATCTGCGCGGTCGGGAAGGCATAGGCTGCCGAATCGCCGAAATACCGCTGCTCGTTCTCGCTCTCCGTTTCATTCTGCGGAATGCAGCGGATGACGCAGCGCATGGAATCGGGATATCCGGTGACGCGGCGGCGGTCGGGGTCGAGCCAGTCGTGCCGGAGCACCAGATAGAAGCGGCGGTAGGGCTGCAGCAGATAGGACACATCGGTGATCTTCTGCAAAATCTGATTGTGGTCCTGAATGACGGAGAGCGTCTCAAACATATAGCTCTCGTGCAGCCCGCGCAGGTCGTTGACCGCAAGGCTGCCGTCGGCATTGCGGCGGCGCTCGTCGGGATTGAACGCCGTGCCGTGCATCCGTCGGAGGTCCTCGGCACTGAGCCGGCAGCCGCAGCTCTCACCGATCCGCAGCCCGTACTGCGGCAGCGCCGCGATCTCCGCCGCGGGGCGCCCGGGCTCCAGCATCGCGTGCATCATGTTGACCGCACCTGCCGCCATGCTGTAGACATCCGGGGCATAGGTCGTGACGGAGACCGTGTTGAAGACCGCGTCCTTTGTGGCGTCGTAGCCGGTGACGCGCACCTGCTCCGGCACGCCGATGCCGCCGCTGATCAGGCGGTTTGTCAGACCGATCGCCATGTAGTCGTTCGCACAGACCACCGCGTCGGGCAGTGGCAGCTCGCCCGAGAGCAGCCGCTCCGCAAACGCCTCGCCGCCCGTATACCAGAAATTGCCGTAGAAGACGTTTTCGCGGGACGAACCGAGCCCCTCTGCCTGCATCTGTTCGCAGAAGGCGTCCGCGCGCTCCTCCGAGACCGAATAGTCCTGCTGCCCCGTGAGGCAATAGAGCCTTCTGCAGCCGTGCACCTGCACCAGATGCTCCACGGTCCGCCGGATCGCCCTGCGGTCGTCGGTGCAGACCGCGGGATAATCCGCAAAGGGCAGATCGAGCGACACGACCGGCTTTTTGCAGTGCGCCCGCAGGTCCTCCTCCAGCTGCGCCAGCACCTCCCTGACCTGATCCTCATACAGCGCGAGCGACGCCAGCAGAACGCCGTCGACGCGGTCGTAATTGATCAGCCGGAAGATGTTGCGCTCGCCGTCCAGATAGACCTTGTCGGGGTGACAGACCTTCACCATCGTGCTGAACACCAGCAGATCATAGTTGTAGCGCGCGCACTGGTCGCGGACGCCGGTGATCACCGACTGTGAATAATCTGCGCCCGGGTCTGCAATCAGCAATGCCAGCCGCCTGCGCGGCGTGTGATCGTTCATGAACAGCCCTCCCAGAAAATAGTGCATAAAACCCAGTTCTATTTTACCGCATCGGGTGAAAAATGTCAAGCACGGCAGCCCCATCTCCCGCACAAAAGCCGCCGTCTGCGCGGTGCAGGCGGCGGCTTCGGGCTCAGCAGTTGAAATATTTCTCAAATTCCGGCACGGTCGGGATCTTCGCGATCTCTGCGACCTCATTGCGCTTGACCCTGACATAGTTGGCAATCAGGTCCTCCGGGAACACACCGCCCGCGGTCAGGTAGTCGTGATCGGCTTCGAGGGCATCCAGTGCTCTGCCCAGGCTGGTCGGGAGACTCTTCAGCTTCGCCTTCTCCTCCTCGGGCAGATGATACAGATTCACGTCGAACGGACCCCAGCCGTTCTTGTGCGGATCGATCTTGTTCTTTACGCCGTCGAGACCCGCCATGAGGATCGCCGCATAGGCGAGATACGGGTTGCAGGTGGCGTCGGGATTGCGCAGCTCAAAGCGGCGTCTGTTCGGCGCCTTGGCATATGCCGGGATGCGGATGACCGCGCTGCGGTTGGAGGTCGCATAGCCGACCGTGACCGGCGCCTCAAAGCCCGGCACCAGCCGCTTGAAAGAATTGGTGCTGGGGTTCGTCAGCGCACAGAGCGAGTCGATATGCTTCAGCAGACCGCCCATGAAGTAGTGCGCGGTCTTGCTCAGGTGCGAATAGCCCTTGTCGTCGGAGAAGACCGGCTTGTCGCCCTTCATCAGCAGCATGTGCACATGCATGCCGCTGCCCGCCTCGCCGTAGACCGGCTTGGGCATGAAGGTCGCGCACTTGCCGTATTTCTGTGCGACATTCTTGATGATATACTTGATCATGATGGTCGCGTCTGCCATCTTGAGCAGCTCGCCGAGGAGCGGCTCGATCTCAAACTGACCGCTGGCGCTGACCTCCGGATGGTGGTACTTGACCGGGATGCCGGCTTCCTCGATGCGGAGCACCATTTCGCTGCGGCAGTCATAGGCGGTGTCGTAGGGTTTTGCGATGTGGTAATTCTTCTGCAGCGGGACGATGTTGCCCGAGCCCTGCGTCTCACTGTTCCAGTGCGCCTGCTCGGCGTCGACATGTGCCTCCTGCCGTCTGCCCTCGAGCTTCCAGCCCGCGGAATCCAGCAGATAGAACTCGAATTCCGGGAGAATCAGCATCTGATCGGCAATGCCCGTGTCCTTCATATACTGGATCGCCGCCAGCACGATATTGCGCGGATACTGCGGCAGGGGGCGGTTGTTCGGGTAGTCGATGATCATGACATTGCCGGACATGGAGAGCGTCGGGATTTCACAGAAGGGGTCCACCATCGCCGTCGCGATATCCGGGATGAAGACCATGTCGCTCTTCTCCACGACAGCATAGCCGTAGTTCGAGGCATCAAAGCCGACACCGTCGGTCAGCAGCGACTCGGAAAAGCCGGATGCCGGGATGGTCACATGGCGGAATGCACCGTTGATATCCACCATTTTGAAGTCGACCATTTTGATGCCGTTTTCCTGAATGAAATCCATGACCTCTTTTGTGCTTTTGAACATGACTGAATCCTCCTTTATTTGGCGTGTTGCGGCTGCCCGGAACGGGATGTGTGCCGAGAAGTCGTTTTTTTGCAGGGTATGACATTATTCTAGCATATATAATCTGAAAAGTCAACTGTTTTTGTGGAAAAATCCAATCATTCGTCTGTTCGGGCACAGTTGACTTTCGGCTGCTGATTTGCTATAATAATGCTGAAATCGGCTGATACACGGAGAGGAGGCATGGAGATGAGATTCAGACATCTGACCGGCATGATGCTTGCGGCGGTCTGTCTCACGGGCTGTGCGGAGCATTCGCAGCCTGCGCCGCAGGAGCACACAGAGGAAACCGCGGCCGGCACTCAGACCGCACCGGAAACAACGACGGAAGCAACGACAACGACCGAAACGACGACGACCGCGCCGCCGCCCGAGCCGTACAAATTCAACCCGCATGTCTATTCGCCGATGTTCGGTTCGGTGATCCCGCAGGAGAACTGGGATGCCTTTTACAGCCTGTGCGACGCGCTGCGTGCGGGGGAAACGACCTTTGCCTGCGCCGGTCAGGAGGCATACGAATGGGCGACCGACTCTGTCGTGCTCGGGCATCTGTTCCCGGCTGCCTGCATGAAAATAACGGGAGAGAGCAAGGACGGCACCGTGCCCTGCGAAAACGGCACCGGCAGGATCTACTACACGGTCCCGATCGCGGAATTCACCGCGCGGCAGGCGGAGTTTGAGGAGACGGTCACGGCAGTGCTCAACGGCTGTCTGGAGCCGGATGACGACGACTTTGAGAAATGCCTCAAGCTCTATCGCTATATAGAATCGACCTACACCTACGAGTCAATCCCCGAGGGCGGCACGGACGGCGCACAATACAGCGCGATCATGGAGCACAAGGGCATCTGCAGTCACTTCAGCGGCGTCTATGCCTATTTTCTGATGCAGGTCGGCATTGATGCGACGGATATCGGCTGCTTTGCACCGGACATGTGCCATGCGTGGACCTATGTGGTGCTGAACGGGCAGGGCTATCACGTCGATCCGACGTGGGCGCTGATGTCCGACCGGCAGACGGATAAGCTCCTGCTGGAATACTTCATGATGACAGACGAGCGCAGGGCGGAAACCGGCTGTCCGGTCGATGATCTGACCGTCGATCTGCTGCCGGAGTACTGGGTCAACCGGTCTTCGCTGAAATTCCCGGCGACGGATGACCGCTATTATATGAAAGATTATTCCGAGCTGGATTCGCTCGACGAGCAGACCAAGACCGTGCACTATACCGACATGAACGGCGATTCACACGAGCTGCACTACGGAGCAAGTGAGAAGTGAGAAGATGAATGCGGAATGCGGAATATGGAATTCCGCATTCCGCATTTCACTATGAGAGCCGGATCATCAGTGTCACGGCGAGTCCGCCGCCGCGGTTCCCGCATCTGAGCTCGCCCTCCATCCGGCGCATCAGCTCGCTCGCAATATAAAGCCCGAGCCCGCTGCCCTCCTTGCCGCCGGAATTGCTCTTTCCGCGGTAAAACTTGGTCGTGATCAGCTCCAGCTCCTCCTCGGGCACGCCGCCGCCGCTGTCTGAAATCTCCATGCAGAGATGCTCCCCGGCAAAGCGATAGCGCACCGTGATCGGCGTCCCCGCATATTTGCAGGAGTTGCTGATCACATTCCCGATGACCTGCGAAAGCCGGTTTTTGTCGACCGAGAGCAGACATTCCGGCGGCGGCGTCTCCTCCGTCACCAGCCCGCGGGTGTCGTGCACCGCGAGCAGCGTATGCAGCAGCTCTGCAGGGTGATCCTGACAATGCACCTGCATCTCGCCGAGCTCCCCGAGCGCCTCGCTCATGAGATTGTCGGCGAGTGTGTCGATCTGCTCCGCCTTCTGGCTGATAATGTCAATCTTTCCGCGCAGATAGGCGTCCTGCGTCTTGACCGAGAGCAGCTCGCAGATCAGCTTGATGCCGGTGACCGGCGTCTTGATATCGTGCCCGAGGGTCGCGGCAAGCTCCTTTTCCCGCAGCCGCAGCGCTGTCTCCCGGCTGCGGGCTGCACGCAGCTCCTCTCGCATGATGTCAAAGCTCTCGGTAAAGCTGCCGAAAAGATTGTCCTGCTCCATCATCAGCGGGTCGTCGAGCATGCCCTGCGCGATCCGGTCGGCGAATTGCCGCATCCGCCGGAAGGGCACGACGATCCGCCTGCGGACATAGAGCCCGATGCCGAGCAGCACCAGCAGAACCGCCCCCATGAATACCGCAGCGCACAGCAGCAGATGCCGCTGCATCCGGTCGTAGGCGCTCAGCACCGGGTCGGGCAGCGCCACCGTCCCGAGAAAACGGCTCTGCTCGGTGACTGCCGTACACAGCAGCCCCTGCTGCACCGCCGCCGATGCGGTCTCCGCGTGCGCGGGGGCATCCGGCGAGGCATAGAGCAGCGCGCCGTTTGCGTCATAGACCAGAAACGGCACGCCGAAATCCGCCTCCGAGAGCGATGCGGGGTCGTCAAAATGCTCTTTGACGGTCTCAGTGATATCGTTGAGCAGCACGCTGTCGCGCCGGTTCCTTGCGGCGCGGTCGGTCTGCGCACAGAGCAGCAGGAGCAGCAACGCCGTCACTGCCGCCGCTGCCGCGAGAAATCTCAGATAGCTTTTCATGGCTCCTGCCCGTCTCCCGCAGGCTCGCAGATATACCCGACGCCCCACACCGTGCGGATCAGCACGGGCGCTGCGGGGTCGGCTTCGAGCTTCTCCCGCAGATGCCGGATATGCACCGGCAGCGTGCCCTCCCCGATGAAGCTGTCCTCCCACACATTCTGCAGGAATTCCTCCTTCGTGACGACCCTGCCGCGGTTTTCGAGCAGATAGCGCAGCATCTTGTATTCCATCGCCTTGAGCGGCACAGCCTCCCCGCGGCGGATGATCCGGTGCAGCCCGGTGTCGAGGCAGATCTCCGGCGCGATCGGGATACGCTCCGACGCCGCACCCTCCGGCACGGCTTTTGCGGAGACAGCGCTTGCCGCCTGCGCTGCCTGCTGATACCGCTTGAGGATCGCCTTGACCTTCGCGAGCAGAATGCTCAGCGAAAAGGGCTTGCGGATGTAGTCATCGCCGCCGATGTTCAGCGCCGTGAGAATGTCGTCGTCGCTGCTGCGCGCGCTGATGAAGAGGATCGGCATGTCGTAATCCCGGCGAATCTGCTTGCAGAGCGCAAAGCCCGAGTGCGCGCCGAGGTTGATATCCAGAAGCAGCAGCTGCACGCTGTGCGCACCGAGAAAGCTGACCGCCTCTTCATAGCCCGTGACGAACGCCGTGCGCACGTCAAACATGTTGAAATATTCCGCGGTGTTCTCCGCGATGGTCACGTCATCGTCAACGATCAGACAGTCGTACTGCACAGGCATTCCTCCTTTTGGCGCAGCCCGTTCAGATCCGTCCGGGAAGCGGACTCCGCCGTGATTCTTTTCTTGCGGCAGCACCGCACAGAGCCGGCGGTGCAGATGCGCAGATCATGCCGTCAGGCGGGCTTTGTGCGGTGCTGTCTTTCTTTCAGGATGCCAGTCCGCTCAGAATCCGGATCTCCGAGCCGGTCTCGCCGACGAAGACAATCCTGCCGTCCTTCGGGAGCGGGAAGGTGCTGCCGTAGTCCTTCATCAGGCTTGAGGCGATCACGCGGTCATTCCGGTCGTAGACATAAACGGCTGCCCGCGCGGGAATTTCCAGCTTCACGGAGCGGTCTGCGCTGCTGCCGATATTATACCACGCAGCAGCCCCGGTTGTCAAATGCACCTGTGTCAGATCGGCGGGCAGCTCCGGGATGCTGTCCTCCGAAAGATAGCAGCAGTCCTGCACGGTGTCGCAGAGCAGCTCCTGCCCGTTTTCGGTGCGCATCTCGATATCGCTCTGATCGCGGCTGCATGTGTTCGGAATGTGCAGCCGCGACTGCGCATGTGTCTCATCGCAGACCGCAAGCTCGTTGACATAGCCGCCGACGCCCGCCGGGAGCACGAGCCTGCGCATCTGCTGCCCGCAGTAGGCGCAGTCCGAGCAGCCGCCGCTGATGAGGTAATAGCACTTGCCGTCCCGCGCCGCCCATGCCTGCTGCACTGCCTCGCTGACGGGATTCTCCGCGAGCCGCTGCAGCATATAGGTCATTTCGGAGGCGGAATAGCCGATGCTTGCGTCGCCGCTGACCGAGCGGTAGA